>Ga0075428_100001049_pt1 | contig 29337 bp, 32 predicted proteins | sample RhiMetdeltSRZDD2_FD_75291 | JGI IMG/M metagenome (GOLD analysis project Ga0075428, IMG submission 75291) | Populus rhizosphere microbial communities from Tennessee, USA - Rhizosphere MetaG P. deltoides SRZDD2 | ecosystem: Host-associated > Plants > Roots > Rhizosphere > Soil | place: USA... | reverse complement strand
GCTTCAGCCCGCATTGGCTCGACGACTTGCGCTGCGCCCTCCACGTGCACGCCGGATATGACCGGCTGACCCCTCGTTAGTTCGCAAGGTCGTGATTGGGCGGGCGAAAGCCCCTCCTGGGGTGAGATAACGCACAGATTCTAGCATCCAGGCCGACACGCGCCTTGAGCCGCCGGAATGCGTGCGGCGGCAGGGTCCCGCGGGCGATCAGCCAGCCATAGCGCCGCGAGCCCGCCCTGAGGTCGACCACGACGAGTCCCGCATGGGCGCGCGAGCGGGCCGTAAATTCTGCGCGCTGCCACCCGGGCCGTCCGCGCAGTTGCACCCGGCAGCCGCGGGTGTCGAGGCGCAGCGCCGCCAGCGTGGCATGAGGACCCGGCAGGCGCGCGACCGTCATAGCGAACCCCAGCAGCGCCAGCAGTGACAGCATTGCGGCGAAAGGTACAGGCACGCGTGCCAGCCAGGGCAACGCCGCTGCCACCGCGTGAAAGAGCGCTGCGGCGGCCGCGAGCTGCGGCGATGCGGCGGGCTCAGCCGCGACGTCGAACGATCTCATCGAGAAGCGTGGCTTGCCGCGCGTCCGCGGGCCGCGCTCCGCCGAGCAGCCAGTCCGCCAGATCGGGGTCCGGCTGGTCGAGCAGCCATTCGAACGCCTGGCGCCGCGCGTCGTCGGCGCGAGGCCAGCCTTCGGCGAGCCAGCGGGCGAGCAGCACGTCAAGCTCCTTCATGCCACGCCGGCAGCGCCATCGCAACCGTGCTTCACGCGTATCAGTCACGGCTCACCCGCCCTCGACCAGCCGGCGCTTGATGTCAGCGATCGCGCGCGCCGGATTCAGGTCCTTCGGACAGGCCTCGGTGCAATTCATGATCGTGTGGCAGCGATAGAGGCGGAAAGCGTCGTCGAGCCTGGCAAGCCGTTCCGCGCTTGCTTCGTCGCGCGTGTCCACGATCCAGCGATAGCTCGCAAGCAGCGCCGCCGGTCCTAGGAAGCGGTCCGAGTTCCACCAGTAGCTCGGGCAGGACGTGGAGCAGCAGGCGCACAGGATGCAGGCCGAAGGCCGGTCGATCCGCTCCTGGTCCTCGGGCGACTGCCGACGCTCGCCCGCCGCCGGAGGCGCGGTCTTTGCCTGCAGCCAGGGTTCCACCGCCGCGTACTGCCGGTAGAACTCGTTGAGGTCCGGGACCAGGTCCTTGACCACCGGCAGGTGCGGCAGCGGAAAGACTTTCACCGCACCGCGGATGGCCGCGATCGGATGCGTGCAGGCGAGCGTATTGACGCCGTCGATGTTCATCGCGCAGGAGCCGCAGATGCCTTCGCGGCAGGAGCGGCGGAACGTCAGCGTGGAGTCGACTTCGTTCTTGATCTTGATGAGCGCGTCGAGGACCATCGGGCCGCAACGATCGAGGTCGAGCTCATAGCTGTCCACGCGCGGCGGCTCGCGGGATTCCGGGTCGTAGCGATAGACCCGGAACTCGCGCGCGCGGGTGACCCCCGCGGGCGCCGCGTGGCGGCGGCCAGGCTGGTCCGTATAACGTGAATTCGCGGGCAGTCGGAACTTTGCCATCGGTCGGATTGCTCCTTCAGTACGCCCGCACCTGCGGCGGGATGCGCTCCACGCCGCTCGAGCCGGTCTCCAGCTGCACCGGGCGGTAGTCGAAACGCACCTCGCCGTCGGCGTCGACCCAGGCGAGCGTGTGCTTCATCCAGTTCGCGTCGTCGCGCGCCGGGTAATCCTCGCGCGCGTGCGCACCCCGGCTCTCCGTGCGATTGCGCGCGGAGTGGATCGTCGCAAGCGCCTGCGCGAGCAGGTTGTCGAGCTCGAGGGCTTCGATGAGGTCGGTGTTGAACACGAGCGAGCGATCGCTGATGCGGAGGTCCCGGAATGCGTCATGGCAGCGCGCGAGCGCGGCGCAGCCTTCCGTGAGCGTCTTGCCGGTGCGGAACACGGCAGCGTCGCGCTGCATCGCGCGCTGCATCTCTTCGCGCAGCCCGGCGGTTGGCCGGCTGCCCGAGGCATTGCGGATCCGGTCGAAGCGGTCGAGCAGCGGGTCCAGAGCCGCGCCGGCCAGCTCCGGCTGTTGCGCGCCGGGTTTCAGCGTCGTGGCGCAGTGCGCCGCGGCCGCGCGGCCGAACACCACGAGGTCGAGAAGCGAGTTCGAGCCGAGCCGGTTGGCGCCATGAACCGAGACGCAGGCGGCCTCCCCAATCGCGAGCAGTCCCGGTACTGCCTCCCCGGATCCGTTCTGCGACGTCAGCGCCTGGCCATGAACGTTGCAGGGAATGCCGCCCATGTTGTAGTGCACGGTCGGCTGGACCGGGATTGGTGCGCGCGTCACGTCGACGTTCGCGAAGATCATCGCGGTCTCCGCGATGCCGGGCAGCCTTTTTGCGACCACGTCCTCGCCGAGGTGTTCGAGGTGCAGGTAGATGTGGTCCTTGTGCGGCCCGACGCCGCGCCCCTCGCGGATCTCTATCGTCATCGCCCGGCTTACGACGTCCCGCGAGGCGAGGTCCTTGGCATTCGGCGCGTAGCGCTCCATGAAGCGCTCGCCCGAGGCATTCCGGAGGATGCCACCCTCGCCGCGCGCGCCCTCGGTGATGAGGCAGCCCACGCCGTAGATGCCAGTGGGGTGGAACTGCACGAACTCCATGTCCTGCAGCGGCAGGCCGGCCCGAAGGACCATGGCGCTGCCGTCGCCGGTCTGCGTGTGTGCGCCGGTGCAGGTGAAGTAGACCCGGCCGTAGCCACCGGTCGCGATGATTGTCGCCTGCGCAAGGAATCGATGCAGCGTGCCGGTCGCCATGTCGAGCGCGAGCACGCCGCGGCAAGCCGCGCCGTCCATCAGGAGGTCAATCGCGAAATACTCAATGAAGAACTGTGCGCGGTGCCGAAGGCTCTGCTGGTAAAGCGTGTGCAGCATCGCGTGGCCGGTGCGGTCCGCCGCCGCGCAGGTGCGCTGCGCGATGCCCTTGCCGTAGTGCGTCGTCATGCCGCCGAACGGGCGCTGGTAGATGCGCCCGTCCTCCGTGCGCGAGAACGGCAGTCCATAGTGCTCGAGCTCGATCACGGCCGCGGATGCCTCGCGGCACATGTAGGCGATGGCGTCCTGATCGCCGAGCCAGTCCGAGCCCTTGACCGTGTCGTAGAAGTGGTAGCGCCAGTCGTCGTCGCCCATGTTGCCGAGCGCCGCGCTGATGCCCCCCTGCGCCGCGACCGTGTGGCTGCGCGTCGGGAACACCTTGGTGATGCAGGCGGCATCGAGACCCGCCTCGGCGAGCCCGAGCGTCGCGCGCAGGCCCGCTCCACCCGCGCCCACCACGACGACGTCGCACCGGTGGTCGACGAGGGGGTACGCGCTCACGAGGCCGCTCCCTGAGCGAGCCGCAGGATCGCGAACGCGAGCGCCAAAGCCGCCCCGACGTGAAGGGCTCGCGCGATCACGATGGAGATGCCGCGCAGGCGTCCGCCGACGTAGTCCTCGAGCACGACCTGGACGCCCTGCATCGAGTGCCACAGGAGCGCGGCGCCGAAAAGCGAGGCGAGGAAGGCCTGCAGCGGCTTTGCGAACCAGCCCGAAACGATCGCGTAGTCGAGCGAGGGCTGGCGCAGGAGCGCGGCAAGGAACCAGAGCCCGAGGGGGACGAGCGCGATCGCGGTCAGGCGCTGGTTACGCCAGTGCCGGCTCGCGCTGCCGGGCCGCTCGCTCACGGCATGCCCGCCAGGAAGCGGCCCGCGGGCGTCAGGAAAATTGTCGCAGCGAACGCGGCGGCGGCGAGGACCACGACGACCACGCCGCTTCGCCGCGCCGTCCGCTTCTCGAAGCCGAGGCCCGCGTCCCACGAAAGATGTCGGATGCCCGCAAACAGGTGGTACCAGAATGCGGCGAGCGCCAGCGCGAGCGCGATGCGCATGGGCAGGCTCGACAGCCAACGCACGGCGCGTTCATAGCAACCGGGCCCGGCGGCCGCCGCAGCGAGCCAGCCCACGTAGAGGAAGCCCGCAGCTGACAGGACGAGGCCGCTCGCGCGATGCAGGATCGAAAGCACCATCGTGTACATGGGCCGGTACACCGAGAGGTGCGGGGACAGCGGCCGTTCGGCAGAAACTCGCATCGCTAAGCTATTCTGCCAGAAGGGATACGGCCTTCCCACGGCCCAAAGCGGCGCGTTCGGCGAGATGTGCTGCGCTACGATGGCGTATGCCGGCCACGCGCTGTTGCCTGCTCGCTTCGCATGCCGCCGTTGCCGTGACCGGGCACGACGCGCGCACGTTCCTGCAGGGCCAGCTTTCGAACGACCTCCTGGGTCTCGAGCGCCATCCCGGAATGCTCGCCGCATCCTGCAACCGCCAGGGACGCGTGCTGGCGACGATGCGCCTCGCCGCCGACGGCGAAGGCGTCTTGCTCGTGCTGAATGCAAAGCTCGCGCGCACGCTCGTCGCGCAGCTCGCGACGTACGTGCTGCGTGCCAACGTGCGCTTCGAGGACCGCAGCCAACAACTGCTGGTCGCTGGCCTCATCGACGCCGAGCCCGACGCCCGCTGGTCACAGTCGGCGGCCGCCGCCGCCGGCCTCGCGATGCTGGTCGCAAGCCCGCGCCGTATTCTCCTCGCAGGCGAGCGCCAGGCGCTCGACGCCGCGCTCGCTGCGGTGCCGCGCACGGCGCCGGACGACTGGGAGCGCGTGACGATCGCGGACGGCGAGCCTTCGATCATGCCGGCGACGGCGGCGCTCTGGACGCCACAGATGCTGAACCTCGACCTGATCGGCGGGGTCAGCTTCAGCAAGGGCTGCTATGTCGGCCAGGAAGTCGTCGCGCGAGCCCAGCACCTCGGCCGCATCAAGCGCCGCACGCTGCGTTACGTCGGCCCGCCCGATGCGACTCTCGCGCCTGCGCAGGCGCTGTTCAGCGGCGAGACGTTGGCCGCGCAGGTCGTCGGCGCCGCGCGCGAAGAGTCCGCCACGCAATGCCTTGCTGTCGTCGACCTCCGGTACTGCAGCGACTTGCTCGGCGCACGACCCGGCGGCTCCGAGTTCGTCCCCGCGGACCTCCCCTACGCGATCCCCGCACCCGCGCAAGCCGAGGACGACTGAAAAAGGGGACGCTCCCGATTTCCTTCGGTCCCACGGGAAATCGGGGAGCGTCCCCTTTTCTAATCTTCAGCGGCTGAGTTGCGCAGCTGCGGGAACAGCAAGACGTCGCGTATGCTCGGCGAATCCGTGAGCAACATGACGAGCCGGTCAATGCCGACGCCGAGCCCCGCCGCCGGCGGCATACCGTACTCGAGCGCGCGAATGTAGTCGGCGTCGAAGTACATCGCCTCCTCGTCGCCCGCCGAGCGCCGCCTGACCTGCTCGCGGAAGCGCTCCGCCTGGTCTTCCGGGTCGTTCAGCTCCGAAAAGCCGTTCGCGATCTCCCGGCCGTCGATGAAGAACTCGAAGCGGTCGGTCAGGAACGGATCCGAATCCCGGCGCCGCGACAGCGGCGAAACTTCCGTCGGATAGGAATGGATGAAGGTCGGCTGCGTGAGACCCGCCTCGCAGGTCTTCTCGAAGATCGCGAGCTGCAGGACGCCTGGCCCGTCGCCTTTACCCGGCTCGATGCCGATCTTCGTGCAGGCCGCCGCGAGGTAGTCGCGATCCCGCAGCCGCGCCGGGTCGAGATCCGCATTCGCCGCAGCGACAGCCTGCTCTACCGAGCGCCTCGCGAACGGTGCCGAGAAGTCGATTTGTCGTCCCTGGTAGGTTACGGTGCGGCTCCCGGCGACCGCATCTGCGAGTCCCTGCATCATGCGCTCGACGAGGCTCATGAAGTCCGCGCAGTCCGCGTACGCCTGGTAGAGCTCGAGCATCGTGAACTCGGGGTTGTGCTGCGTGGAGAGTCCCTCGTTCCGGAAGTTGCGGTTGATCTCGTAGACGCGCTCGAAGCCGCCAACGACGAGGCGCTTCAAATAGAGCTCGGGTGCGATGCGCAGGTACATGTCCTGGCCGAGCGCGTTGTGGTGCGTCACGAAGGGCCGCGCGACCGCGCCACCCGGGATCGGCTGCATCATCGGCGTCTCGACCTCGAGGAAACCGAGCGCGTCGAGGAAGTCCCTGAGGAATCGCACGACGCGAGTGCGCGTGCGGAACGCTTCGCGGGCGGTTTCGTTGACGATGAGGTCCACGTAGCGCCGGCGATAGCGCGTCTCGGTGTCAGCGAGGCCGTGCCACTTGTCGGGCAGCGGCCGCAGCGCCTTCACGAGCAGCCGCGCTGACTCCGCGCGCACCGACAGCTCGCCCGCCCGCGTGCGCATGAGCGCACCGTGCACGCCGACAATGTCGCCGACGTCCCAGCCCTTGAACTCCTCGTAGCCGCCGCCAAGCGCCTCGGCCTGCAGGTACACCTGCATCTGACCGCTCGCGTCCTGCAGCTTGGCGAACGAGGCCTTGCCCATGACGCGCTTGGCCATCATGCGGCCCGCGACCCGGACGCGAACGGGATGCGCCGAGAGCCACTCGTCGCTGCGCGTGCCGTAGGTCGCGTGCAGGTCACCCGCCAGCGCGTCGCGCCGGAAATCGTTCGGGAACGCGCTGCCGGCTGCGCGCAGGCGCGCGAGCTTGCCGCGGCGCTCCGCGATCAGCGCGTTTTCATCGGCAGGCGGCGGCGATTCCTGGGGGCTCATCTCCGGAGCTTACAGGCCTTGCTTGAGGCTCGCTTCCATGAACGGGTCGAGCGCGCCGTCGAGCACCGCTTGCGGGTTGCCGGTCTCGTGCCCGGTCCGCAGGTCCTTGATGCGCGACTGGTCGAGCACGTACGAACGGATCTGGTGGCCCCAGCCGACGTCGGTCTTTTGGTCTTCCAGTACGCGCGCGGCCGCGTTGCGCTTGTTCACTTCGAGCTCGTAGAGCTTCGCCTTCAGCATCTTCATCGCCGTCGAGCGGTTCTTGTGCTGGCTGCGCTCGCCCTGGCACGCGACTACGATGCCGGACGGCAAGTGCCGGAGGCGGACGGCGGAATCGGTCTTGTTGACGTGCTGGCCGCCTGCACCGCTCGCGCGGTAGGTATCCATCTCGATGTCAGCCGGATTGACCTCGATGTTGATTTCGTCGTCGATCACCGGCGAGACGAATACCGAGGCGAACGAGGTATGCCGCCGGTTGCCGGAATCGAAAGGCGACTTGCGCACCAGCCGGTGCACGCCGGTCTCGGTACGCAGCCACCCATACGCGTAGTCCCCGTCCACCTCGATCGACGCGCTCTTGATGCCCGCCACTTCGCCCGGGCTCTGGTCGATGACTTCCATGCGAAAGCCACGCGAATCGGCCCAGCGCATGTACATGCGCAGCAGCATCGCGGCCCAATCCTGCGCCTCGGTGCCGCCGGCGCCCGCCTGGATGTCGACGAAAGCTCCGCGCGGATCCATCTCGCCCGGGAACATTCGCGAGAGCTCGAGCTGACGCACCCGCATTTCGAGCGCACCCGTGTCCTTCACGATCTCCGCGAATCCGGCCGCGTCGTCCTCCGCCTCGACGAGCGACAGCAGCTCCGCAGCATCCGCGAGGCCGGTACCGAGCTGTTCGAGTTCGGTGATGGTCGATTCGAGCCGCGCGCGCTCGCGGCCCAGGGATTGGGCCTTGTCCGGCGTGTTCCAGATCGCCGGATCGCCAAGTTCGTGATTCAGCTCCTCGAGGCGCTCGCGCTTCGAGTCGTATTCAAAGGTACCCCCTCAGCGCCTTCTGGCGCTCCGTGAGGTCCTCGATCAGCCGTCGGGTCAGCGCGGTTTCCATGGCGGCGGCATCTTATCAGAGGCCTGTTCCCCGCCATTCGACGTGATCGGCGAGAAGCTCGGCGCGCTCGCTCCCGCCGAACGACGTGGACTGCAGGCGGTATGCGAGCTTCAATCGCGCGCCGGCGCCCGGCCGCCGCGCGCCGGATTCGTCAAAGTAGCCGAACGCGATCGCTTCGACGGGGCGCATCGCCGCTTCCGCCCGCAACCAAAGCTTGAGGTGACGATCGCCGACCGTGCGCGCCTCGACGACGTCGAACTCGCCCTCGAACACCGGCTCCGGGAATCCCTGGCCCCAGGGGCCGCCGTCCTCGAGTGCACGCGCGGTCTCGAGCGAGATCTCCGCGGCCGCGAGCTCGCCGTCAGTTTCGAGCACATTCTGCATCTGGGACGGCGAGAGCTGGCGGCCGATCTCGTCCGCGAAGGCGTCCGCAAAGCGCGCGAGCACCGAGCGCTTCAGCGTGAGGCCAGCGGCCATCGCGTGGCCGCCGAAGCGGTCGATGAGGCCCGGATGGCGCGTCGACACCGCCTCGAGCGCATCGCGCACGTGCACGCCCGCGATCGAGCGTGCGGAGCCCCGCAACTCGTCCGCGGACGCCGGCGCGAAGGCGACGACGGGGCGATGCAGGCGATCTTTCATCCGCGATGCGACGAGCCCGATGACGCCGGCGTGCCAGCCCGGGTCGAACAGCGTGAGCCCCGGCGGCAGCTCGCCCTCGGCAATACGCAGGTTGCGGACCGCGGTCACCGCTTCCTCGCGCATGCGGCTTTCCATGTCGCGGCGTTCGCGATTCAGGCGGTCGAGTTCGCCGGCGAGGGAAATCGCTTCCGACGGGTCGTCGGTGAGCAGGCAGCGGATGCCCACGGCCATGTCGTCGATGCGTCCCGCCGCATTCAGGCGCGGCGCGATCTGGTGCCCGAGATTCCGCGCATTGAGCTCGTCGAGCCGGCAGCCCGCGACACGCGCGAGCGCCATGAAGCCCGCCGTCGCGGCGCGCGCACGCGCGCGGCGCAGGCCCTCCTGCACGAGAATGCGGTTGTTGCGGTCGAGCGGCACGAGGTCGGCGACCGTGCCGAGCGCAACGAGGTCGAGCAAGTCTGCGACCGGCGGCAGCCGCTCGCCGCGTCGCTGCTCGAGCTCGCGGGTCACCGATGCCATCAGGTAGAAGGCGACGCCGACGCCTGCGAGCGCGCGGCTGCCGAAGGCCGCCTGCGGCAGGTTCGGGTTTACGTGCGCCTCGCATTCCGGGAGTGTCGGCGCGGGCAAGTGGTGGTCGGTCACGAGCACCTGGATGCCGAGGGCACGGGCCGCCTCGATGCCTGCGAAGGCCGAAACGCCGTTGTCCACCGTGATGATGAGGTCGGCCCGCTCGCCGGTGAGCTCGGCGACGAGCGCGGGCGTCAGGCCGTAGCCGTGGCGCAGCCGGTCCGGCACCCGCATGCCGTGGTTCGCGTGGCCGAGGCGTCCGAGCTGGCGGAGCACGAGGGCCGTGCTCGTCGCGCCGTCGGCATCGAAGTCTCCGACCACGAGGATCCGCGAGCCGCGCTCGATATGCGCGGCGAGAAGCTCCGTGGCGGGCCCGATGCCATCGAGCGTCGAGACCGGCAGGAGCGCGCGCAGCTCGAGTGCGAGCTCTTCGGCATGGCACAGGCCGCGCGCGGCATACACGCGGCGCAGCACGGGATGAAGAGTCTGCGGCAGCCCGTCGGCGGGCAGCGAGGGGCGGCGCCGGAGCGTGAGCGGCTGGGCGCGCGGCAGGTCGCGGAATTTCATCGGCCGACATGATAGCCGCCGTGGCCACGGCGATTGGCTATATTGAGGTGTGCCATGGAGTTCACCCGCGACACTGCTGCAGCGGCCAACGCGATCCTCGCCTGCACCGACCAGGAGGTCCGGCTGCGTGACCGCAGCTACCGGGGCAGCGTCATCGTCACGCGCGAGGCAGTCTTCGCCGACTGGCACCCGCCGCCGCCCGAAGCGCTGACAATGGCGGATTTCAGTCAGTTGCTCGCGCACTCACCGGACGTCCTGCTGCTCGGTACCGGCAGCCGGCAGAAACTGCCTCCACCCGCGCTCTATGCGGATCTCGCGGCGCGCGGCATCGGACTCGAAGTCATGGACAACCGCGCCGCCTGCCGCACTTACAATCTGCTGCTCGGCGAGTTTCGCGAGGTTGCCGTCGCGCTGATGCTCTAGCGCGGCGGCAGCTGCGTCAGCGGGTCGAGTGGCTCCCCCTCGAGGCGGATCTCGAAGTAAAGCATTGGCTGCTGACCCGGTCCCAACCCCATCGCCGCGATCTGCTGGCCGGCGCGGACTTCGTCGCCTTCCTTCACCTGGACGAAGGCGTTGTGCCCGTAAGCCGTCAGCCACCCGCGCACGTGGTTGATGATCACGAGCTGGCCGTAGCCACGGAGCGCGCTGCCGGTGTAGACGACCTTGCCGTCGGCCGCCGCGAGAATCGGCTGGTTGAGGCCTCCATCAATTCGAAGGCCGACACCGCCCGAAGGCTGGCGCACGAGCCCGGCGACGCTGCCGACATCGACGGGCCAGCGCCAGGTTGGAGGCCGGTGCTCGGGGTCGTCCGGGGATGCGCGCGGCGCACGCGGCGCCTCGGGCCTCCTGGCCGTCGCCGCGCCTGCCGCCGGCTCGAGCCGGAGCCGGTCCCCCGGACGGATGATGTCGTCCGGGCTGATGCCGTTCCAGCGCGCCACGTCCCGATATTCGAGGCCGTAGCGCCGGGCAATGGAATAGAGCGTATCGCCGGCCCGGACGATGTACTCCTCGGGCGCGTCCGGCCGGCGATCGTTACCTGCGCAGGCTGCGATCGCGAGGACCGCGGCGAGGACGAGCCATCGCTTCAGGTCACACCGCCGAGAAGCGGCACGAAGCTGACGTAACCGAGCCGCTCCCGCAGAAACTGGTCCTTGCGGCGCGTGAAGCGAAGGAGCTCCTGGCGCCCCTCGGGCCCTACGGGAGCGACGAGGCGCCCGCCTTCGGCGAGCTGGTCCAGCAGCTTCTGCGGCAGCGCATGCGGCGCCGCCGCAAGCAGGATGCCGTCGAACGGCGCCTGCGAGGGCCAGCCTTCCGAGCCGTCGCCGTGTTTGAAGCGCACGTTGCGGATGTCGAGGTCCCTCAGGCGCTCCCTGGCGCGATCGAGGAGCGGCTCGATCCGCTCGATGCTGTATATGCGCCCCGCGAGCGGCGCCAGGACCGCGGTCTGGTAGCCGCAGCCGGTCCCGATCTCGAGCACCTTCTCGGGCGTGCCTCCGATCGTGATCGCCTCGGTCATGCGTGCGACGACGTAAGGCTGCGAGATCGTCTGGCCATGGCCGATCGGCAGCGCGGTGTCCTCGTACGCGCGGCTTGCGAGCGCCTCGTCGACGAAGAGGTGGCGCGGGACGTTGCGGATGCGGTCCAGCACGCGCGCGTCGCGGATGCCCTGCTCGGCGAGGCGCTGGATGAGACGCTCGCGCGTGCGGGCGCTCGTCATGCCGATGCCGCTGCGTTCGGTGCTCATTCGACCGGCCCGCCGAGCCAGTCGCGGACGGAGTCGAGTGCCGCATGTCGTGTGAGGTCGACCTGCAGGGGCGTCACCGACACGAAGCCGTTCGCCACCGCGTGAAAGTCGGTTCCCGGTCCCGCGTCCTGGCCGGCGCCGGCAGCGCCGACCCAGAAGATCTCGCGACCACGCGGGTCCTTCCCGCGGACGGCCGGCTTCGCGCGATGGCGGTGCCCGAGGCGGGTCACCTCGAAGCCCTGGAGTTTTTCGTAGGGCAAGTCCGGGACATTGACGTTCAGGATCATCGACCGGTGCAAGGGCCTTGCGAGCAGCCGCTCGACCAGTTCGCGCGCGACGCGTGCGGCCGTCGCGAAGTGCGGACCGGTGCCGCCGCCCTCCGCCACCAGCGAAACGGCGACCGTCGGCAGGCCGAGGAACCGCCCCTCGATCGCGGCCGCGACCGTGCCGGAATAGAGCACGTCGTCACCGAGGTTGGCGCCGTCGTTGACGCCCGACACCACCATGTCGAACTCGAAATCGAAGAGCCCCGTGATCGCGAGGTGGACGCAGTCCGTCGGCGTACCGTTGATGACGTACCAGGTATCCTCGTCGACGCGCTGGACGCGCAGCGGCACCTCGAGCGTCAGCGAATGGCTCGCGCCGCTGCAGTTGCGATCCGGCGCGACGACGGTGAGCGGCGCGACGCCGTTCAGCGCCTCCCGGAGAAAGCGCAGCCCCTCGGCACGATAGCCGTCGTCATTGGCGAGCAGGATCTTCAAGGCAGGCCCTTCCCGGTCGCGGGCCGCGCGACCGGGCCGCACTATACTGTAAGCGCCGCAGCCCCGGCGCGCGCGGAGGGTGCCGACATCAAGGACGAGGAGCGCGATCTTTTCCGCGCCGCCGTGCGAGACGTGAAGCCGCTCCGGCAGCCGAAGCCGGCGCCCGAGCGCGCGCGCCGGCGCCCGAGCGCGGCGTCCCGGCGCGCCGACGAAGCCCGCGTGCTCGCTGATTCCCTCAGCTTCGACGCGGCGGACCTCGATGTCGACTCCGGGGACGAGCTGACGTTTCGCCGCGAGGGCGTCGCGGAAGCTACGCTGCGTCGGCTCCGGCGCGGCGAGTACGCGGTGCGGGACGAGCTCGACCTGCACGGCATGACGCAGGACGAGGCGCGTCTCGCGCTCAGCGACTTCCTCGCGGAAGCGGCGCACCACGGCCGCCGTTGCGTGCGTGTCATCCATGGCAAGGGGCGTGGCTCGGGTCACCGCGGGCCCGTCCTCAAGTCGGCCGTCAACCGATGGCTGCGCCGGCACGGCGACGTGCAGGCCTTCTGCAGCGCGCGCAGGATAGACGGTGGCACCGGCGCGCTCTACGTCCTGCTCGGCGGATCTCGCTAGTCGGCGATGGGCTCCGGCACCCGCACGTCGAGCAGCTCCCGCAGCACGCTGGTCGCGAAACCGCCGCGCGGCAGCGCGAACTCGAGCTCGAGCGAATCCGCATCGAGGCGGTGACGCAGGTCGAGCGGCCGCAACATCAGTGCGCGGCGCTCCCCGCGCATCCCGACCGCCGCGAGCAGCGACGGGATGGGCGCAACGGTTGCGAGCGCGTCCGACTCGATGCGCCCTGCTTCGCCTGTCGGCAGGACGCCGCCCGCGCCGCAGAGCGGCCCGGTGGGCGCGACGTCGCCTTCGAGCAGGCGCTTCTGCAGGCCCTCGTCCGGATAGGCGGAAACGAAGACCGACTGGCTGCCGCTCAGGTTGATCACTTCGCCGGGCAACAGCCGGTTCCAGGTCCCCCCTGCGACGCGCGCGGCCAGCACCGCGTTGAACACGAGGGCGCGCGCGGAAGACAGGAGGAAACCGCGCTGCTCGCGGCCGCGCGGCAGCCGGCCGGTGGCGAGCCAGCCGCGCACGCGTCCAAGGTTCGCGCCGTCCTTGCCGAAGCGTTGCGCACCGTAGTAGTTCGGCAGCCCGGACGCACTCAGGCGCTCGACGCGCGCGGCGATCGCGTCGGCATCGCCCTGCAGGCCCCGAACCCGGATCTTGAAGGTATTGCCGGCCAGCGCACCGCGGCGAAGCTTGCGCGAATGCGGCAGCTCGCGCAGCACGCGAAACCCGTCGCCCGCGTAGCCGACGAACGAAGCGGCGTCGCGCGACGCGGGCACCGAAAACCACTGCCGCGCCAGCGCACGGCGGTCTTTCAGTCCCGCGAAGCCAACGTCGGCCTGCGGCCTGCCGGCCCGCGCCGCGAGCGCGCGCGCGACGAACAGCGTGTTGGTTCCGACTTTCTCGACGAGCAGCAGCCGGTGCGCCTCGCCGCCGTCCGCCTCGAAGCCCAGCCGCTCCTCGACGACGAAATCGGCATGCTCGACGCGCACCGCGCCCGACACGGGCGTTTCGCCGTAAGCCCGCGGCGGCTCGAGGGCGGCCTCTTGCCAGGCGTCGTGTGCCTCAGCCTCCATGGAGTCCGGTCAGCAGCACGGCCGCGTGGGCCGCGAGGCCTTCGCCCCGCCCGAGCGCGCCGAGACCCTCGGGCGTCGTGGCCTTGACGTTGACGCGATTCCGGTCGATGCCGAGGTCGGCGGCGATGTTCGCGCACATCGCCTCGCGGTGAGGGCCGATGCGCGGAGCCTCGGCGACGAGCGTAAGGTCGCAGTTGGCGACTGACCAGCCGGCTGCGGTCACCTGTCGCGCGACCTCGCGGAGCATCCCGCGGCTGTCGGCGCCGGCAAAGCGGGCGTCGCCAGGCGGAAAATGCTGGCCGATGTCGCCGAGCGCGGCCGCCCCGAGCAACGCGTCCATCAACGCATGCAACAGCACGTCTCCGTCGGAGTGTGCGACGACGCCCTGCACGTGCGGAATCGAGACACCGCCGAGGCGCACCGCGCTGCCGGGTCCGAAACGATGCACGTCATAGCCGTGCCCGACCCTCACGAGCGCCTCCGCGCCGAACGCAGGGCCGCCTCGGCGATCGCGAGGTCGCCGGGACGCGTCACCTTGACGTTGAGCGGCGAGCCTTCGATGAGCCTGGGGCGCAGGCCTTCGCGCTCGATGGCGGCCGCTTCATCGGTCGGATCGACGCCGGCAGCCAGCGCCGCCTTGATCGCCGCGGTGAGCCGGCCAATGCGGAACATCTGCGGGGTGAGCGCGCGCCAGAGCATCTGGCGCGGAAGCGTACGTGCGCTCCGTCCTTCCCCATCCGCTTCCTTGACGGTGTCGGCAAGCGGCAGCGCAAGGAGCCCGCCGACCGCGTCACGGCGGCAGCCGGCGATGAGCGCTTCGACATCACGTCGAGCAGCTGCAGGACGCGCCGCGTCATGTACCAGCACCCAGTCTTCCGCATCGGCCGCGATGAGCGACTGGAGCCCGTTCAGCACGGATTCCGCACGCGTCGTCCCGCCTGCCACGGCGACCACGCGCCGGCGCAGCGACGGCGGCAGCCGCTCATAGCGGCGATCGCCCGATGAGAGCACGACCGCGCCACCCGCCAGGCCGGGAATCGACGCGAACAGGCGCATGGAATGCTCGAGGAGCGTGCGGCCGGCGATCCTGAGGTAGGGCTTTGGAACCGGGCCGCCGTAACGCGTGGCACGGCCCGCGGCTGCGATCACGAACCAGGTGCGCCCGCCCACGGAAGGATCACGGGTTTGCCGACGCCTGCATCGAGTCGGGAAGCGTCGCCTCGGCGCCGGGCGCCCGGCTCGTCGCGTCGACGACCTGGTAGAACGTCTCGTTGACCGCGACCATGCCGAGGTCGTTGCGCGCGCGCTCCTCGAGCGCCGTCAGCCCGTGCTTGAGGTCGGCGACTTCGGCCTTGATCTGGGCGTTGCGCTCGGCAAGCACCGCGTTCTCGGCGAGCTGGCTGGCAACGGCCTGTTGCAGGTGCCAGACCTCGCGCATGCCCTCGTTCGAAACCCACAGGCGGTACTGGAGCAACACGAACGCGGCCAAAAGCGCGGCGATGACGAGCTTCATGGGGCGGGCAGCGTAGCACGTTCTGCGTGCATGTTTGCTCCCTGGCTCAACGCCGGCGCACCGGGAAAGCCTCGCGACCGGCGTAACGGGCGCGCGCGCCGAGCTGCTCTTCGATGCGCAGGAGCTGGTTGTATTTCGCGACGCGGTCCGAGCGCGAGAGCGATCCGGTCTTGATCTGCGTCGCCGCGGTGCCGACCGCGATGTCGGCAATCGTCGAATCCTCGGTCTCGCCGGAACGGTGTGACACGACCGCCGCGTATCCCGCTTGCGTCGCCATTTCGATCGCGGCCAGGGTCTCGGTGAGGGTCCCGATCTGGTTCGGCTTGATGAGGATCGCGTTCGCGACCTGCTCGGCGATGCCGCGCGCTAGGATCTCGGTGTTCGTGACGAAGAGGTCGTCGCCCACGAGCTGCACCCGCTGGCCGAGCTTGCGCGTCAGCAGCCCCCAGCCCTCCCAGTCCGCCTCCGCCATGCCGTCCTCGATCGTGAGGATCGGGTAGCGCTCCGTGAGCGCCGCGAGGTAGTCGGCGAACTGTGCGGCACTGAAGCGGCGGCCCTCCGACTCGAGCTGGTAATTCCCGTCCTTGTGAAACTCGCTGCTCGCGACGTCGAGGCCGAGCCAGACGTCGTTCCCCGGGTGGTAGCCCGCCTGCTCGACAGCCTCGAGAATTACGGCGAGGGCCGCCTCGTTCGACGGCAGGTCGGGCGCGAAGCCGCCTTCATCGCCGACCGCGGTCGCGAGACCACGCCCCTGCAGGATCTTCTTCAGCCGGTGGAAGATTTCGGCGCCGCAGCGCAGCGCCTCGCGAAAGCTCGGCAGCCCGGCCGGCACGATCATGAACTCCTGGATGTCGAGGCTGTTGTCGGCGTGGGCGCCGCCGTTGACGATGTTCATCATCGGCACCGGCAGCACGACTGCGTCGTCGCCGCCAAGGTAACGGTAGAGCGGCAGCCGCGACCATTCCGCGGCCGCGCGCGCCGTCGCGAGCGAGACCGCGAGGATTGCGTTTGCGCCGAGGCGCGACTTGTTCTCCGTGCCGTCGAGCTCGCACATACGCCGGTCGATGGCCGGCTGGTCCGTCGGGTCCCGGCCCACGAGCGAGTCGCGCAACACGCCGTTGACGTGCTGCACGGCGTTCAGCACGCCCTTGCCGAGATAGCGCTTCGGGTCGGCGTCGCGAAGCTCGACGGCCTCGCGCGTACCCGTGGACGCGCCGGAGGGCACGGCGGCACGGCCGACGGTCCCGTCCTCCAGCTCGACCTCGGCTTCCACGGTCGGGTTGCCGCGGGAATCGATGATCTCGCGGCCGCGGATGTCGACGATGCGCATCAGAGCGAGGCTTCGGCGAAGGGCCGCGACTTCACGGAGCGGTCGAGCTCGACGAGGAGCGTCAGCAGCTCCTTCATGCGCGGCAATGGCCAGGCGTTTGGGCCATCGGACAGCGCCTTGTCCGGGTCAGGGTGGGTTTCCATGAAGATTCCGGAAACGCCCGCGGCGACGGCCGCGCGCGCGAGCACCGGCACGAATTCGCGCTGGCCGCCCGAGGCCGTGCCCTTCCCGCCCGGCAGCTGAACCGAGTGTGTCGCATCGAACACGACCGGCGCGCCGAATTCGCGCATCACCGACAGCGCGCGCATGTCCGAGACGAGGTTGTTGTAGCCGAAGCTGAAGCCACGCTCGCAGACCATGATGTCGCCGTTGCCGGTGGAGCGCGCCTTGTCGACGACGTTCGACATCTCCCAGGGGCTCAGGAACTGACCCTTCTTGATGTTCACCGGCTTGCCCTGCGAGCAGACGCTGACGATGAAGTTGGTCTGTCGCACGAGGAAGGCAGGCGTCTGCAGTACGTCGACGACCGCGGCGACCTCGCCGAGCGGCGTGTCCTCGTGCACGTCGGTCAGCACCGGAACATCATGCTGGCGCCTCACCTCCGCGAGCACCTTGAGCCCCTGCTCCATGCCGGGGCCCCGGAACGAGCTGCGCGAGGAGCGATTGGCCTTGTCGTAGGACGCCTTGAAGACGAATGGAATTCCGAGCGCGCCGGTGATCGCCTTGAGCTCGCCGGCGATGTCCAGGGTGAGCTGCGGGCTTTCAACGACGCAGGGCCCGGCGATGAGGAACAGCGGCCGGTCGGGGCCGATCTGCGCTCCGGCGAGCCTCACGCGCTCGCCGCCTGCGGGAGCCGGCCGACGGCGTGCTCGCGCGCTGCGCGCACGAAGCTCGCGAAGAGCGGGTGGCCGTCGCGCGGGCTCGAGGTGAACTCAGGGTGGAACTGCACGCCGATGAACCACGGGTGCGCGGGCAGCTCGACGATCTCGACGAGGCCGTCCTCGGAGAACGCGGAGACCGAAAGCCCGGCCTTCTGCATGCGCTCCAGGTAGTTGTTGTTGAACTCGAAGCGGTGCCGGTGGCGCTCGTGGATCGCGTCGCGCCCGTAGACTTTGCGGGCGAGAGTCCCGGTCAAGATGCGCGACTCCTGGGCGCCGAGGCGCATGGTGCCACCGAGGTCCGAGCGGTCGTCGCGGCGCAGCGTCTCGCCCGAGCGGTCGCGCCATTCGGTGATGAGCGCGATGACCGGATCGGCCGCTCGCCGTTCGAACTCCGTCGAGTTCGCACCGGGAAGGCCGAGGACGCTCCGCGCGAACTCGATCACGGCGACCTGCATGCCGAGGCAGATCCCGAGGTAGGGCACTCCGTGCTCGCGTGCATAGCGCACGGCGGCGATCTTCCCCTCGATGCCGCGTTCGCCGAAGCCGCCGGGCACGAGGATCGCGTCCATGCCGGCGAGGGCGGCCGTGCCCGCCGCTTCCAGGTCGGTGGACTCCACGTAGTGCACCTGCACGCGCGTTCGCGTCCGCAGGCCCGCATGACGCAGCGCCTCGTTGAGGGAGATGTAGGAATCCCGGATCTGGACGTACTTGCCGACCATGGCGACATTCACCGTCGCATCGTGCTGGGCGCGCGCAGCGACAACCTGCTGCCATTCGCGGAGGTCGGCCGGCGGCGCCTGGATGCCGAGCTTGTCGCAGACGATCTCGTCGAGCTGCTGCTCGTGCAGCAGGATCGGGATCCGGTAGATGTCGTCCGCGTCGATTGCGGAGATGACGGCGCGCTCCTCGACGTTGGTGAAGAGCGCGATCTTGCGCCGCTGTTCCGGCGGCAACGGGTCGCGGCAGCGGCACAGCAGTACGTCCGGCTGGATACCGATGCCCCGCAGCTCCTTCACGGAATGCTGGGTCGGCTTGGTCTTGATCTCGCCGGAGCCGCCGACGATGGGCACCAGCGTCAGGTGCATGTACACGCAGCTGCCGCGGCCCTGCTCGACGCCGACCTGGCGGATCGCCTCGAGGAACGGCAGTGACTCGATGTCGCCGACGGTCCCGCCGATCTCGACCATGCAGACGTCGGCGTCGCCAGCGCCGAGCCGGATGCTGCGGATGATCTCGTCGGTGATGTGCGGGATAACCTGGACCGTCGCACCGAGGTAGTCGCCGCGTCGCTCGCGCGCGATCACCCGCTCGTAGATGCGCCCTGTCGTGAAGTTGCTGTTGCGGCCGGTCGTGGTGCGCACGAAGCGCTCGTAGTGGCCGAGGTCGAGGTCGGTCTCGGTGCCATCCTCGGTGACGAAGACTTCCCCGTGCTGGAACGGGCTCATCGTGCCCGGGTCCACGTTGATGTAGGGGTCGAGCTTGACCATGCGGACCTTGAGGCCGCGGGCTTCGAGGATGGCGCCCAGGCTCGCCGAGGCGAGCCCCTTCCCCAGCGAGGAGACCACGCCACCGGTCACGAATATGAATCGCGTCATTGGCCACTCCGCCGCATGTCGCCGCTGCAGGCCCGACGCGACGGCCGGCGACCGCCGGCGGCGCGGAGTCCGCTCACGACGGAGTGTCAGCTTACCTCACAGGGTGGCGTCGGCCAATCGCCGCCGAAGCGCCGGAGGATTTCTCAGGGGCAGGCGCCGGCCATCGTGGTCTCGATGTGCACCGATCCCGCCGCATTGACGCTCACGATGCGCTCCTGGCGGCCGAGCGGATCGTTACGGCAGACCGTGATCGTCGCGGCGTTCGAGCCGATTCCAATGGGCTCGAATTCGAGCGGGAGAACGCCACCGGCCTGGCTCATCACGTAACCGTCGGGCAGGGATCCCTGACGCTGAATCAGGTTGCCGGCGGAATCCAGGATGATCCAGCCCTGCTCCCAGCCTCCGTCATCCGCGCAGGTCGCGCCGTCCGTCGACGCGCACACCGTGACCGCGAGATTGCGCTTGATGGCCTCGCTGCGTGCGAGCTGCACGCTGGCCAGCACGTTGTTGGCGGCGGCGCTCAGGCGGCTGCCCAGCGATACGTCCCGGAATGTCGGCACGCCGATGGCCATCAACAGCGCCACCAGCGCAACCGTCACCATGAGCTCGACCAGCGTGAATCCCGCGATGCGACATGCCGGCCGGGGCCGCTGCGGCGTTCCTCGGCAGTCGATGGCTTTCATGATGGCGCTCACTTCTCGTTCAGCCAGTAGGTCAGGCTCTTCGGCTGGGTGCCCGAAGACGGCGAGCTCGGCAGATAGCTCTCGAGCGGCGAATCGCTGTCGGAGCCGATCACGAACGGCACCAGGCTACCGTCGTCGAGCTCGACCATGCCAGCCACGGGGGACGGCGGGAGTCCGCCTCCCGCGATTTCTTCGTCGCGGTTGTTCGCTGGGGCAATGGTGGCGGCATTGGAGTAGCGGACGTTGTACACGCGCGCCGTGCCGAGGTTGGACGTGCAAACCCCCGCGACTGGCACCGTTGGCGTGTGCGTGCTGAATGTCGTCGTTCCGAACACCGTGATGCCCGCGGTCACCGACTGCTCGTGGGCGCGCAGCGCGAGCGCCCAGCCCTTGGCGGCCGCGAGCTCGGTGGCGTCCGGGTCGGACCCGCCGCTTGCGATCGTCACCAGCGAATCCAGGCAGATGACCGACGCGCTGCAGTTGGCCGTCTCGCCCGAGAGCCAGGTCGTGGTCTGCGGGCTGTCCTTGACCATGAAGAAGTAGTTCTGGACGTTGTAGGCGGTCGTGTAGGCCATGAGGGGCTTTTCGCGGTCGCCCGACCCGAGCAGGACGTAATAGACGCCGTCCTTGTAGGCGACGTCGGGCCCGTACATGAACTTGCGATTCATCGCGCAGGACGCGGACGGGCTCGTCGCCGCCGCGGTGTCGCAGCCGAGCGAGGCGATCTTGGTGATCGTCCAGCTGGCGGGGCTCGTCGACCCGAATGTCGAATTGGCGGTGGCGCCGGAGATCCGATAGATGTTTCCGCCGGTGTCGGCCGCATAGGCATAGCGCGCGAGCCCGGTGGACCCCTCCGGCACGACGAAGACGTCGCCGACGACCGGCCGGTCGGTCGCTAACGTCGCGAGGAGGCTCCCGGTGTTCGCGTCCATGACGTAGATCCCACGCCCCTTGGCCGATGACGTGCAGGTGTGCGGATCGGCGTCTTCGCAGGTGTCGTATCCCCCACCGAAGATCAGCATCGGTGCGGGCGAGGCGCCCGAGGTGTAGCCGTTGGTTTTGATCAGGTGGGGCGAGGACCAGGTCTGGCCCAGGTTGTCGAACCCCGTCGAGCAGCCCACGTCGCTCGAGAGGCTGGGGCAGCCGCGCTTCCACTTGAGTGAGACCGTGGCCGGATCGGTGTTGATCGTGCTGACGTCGAAGGAATAGATGAAGCGTCCACCCCGGTGCATGGCCGTGTAGATCCAGGTGCTGCTGCCCTCCTGGACGGCCACCACCGGTCCGTCGAACCCGTAGGGCTTCGGCAGCCGAGCGGGCGGCGACACGGCGTTCTTGTAGCTGAGCGGGACATTGTTGTCATGCAGGCGCTTGATGCTGCTGAAGAACTCCGGCGCGATGAATGCCCAGAGCTCCCGGCCGGCGGCGATACCGGCGATCGCGCCGGACCGGTTACCGTTGACGGCCCGCAGCACGCCATCGTTGCCCCCGTAGAAGACGACGACCTGCGGCGAGCCGCTCGTGCCGAAGTTCACCGCGACCGGCCGCGAATGAATGATGTCGCCGTGCACCGAAGCACGGGCCTCGGCCGCCGTCACGGTGTCATTGTCCTCGTCCGAGAGGTCCTGGCCCTTTTGCCAGTCGATGAGCGTGTCCCGCTCGGCGGCGCTCGCCGCACCGAGGAGACCGGTCGTGATCGCGGCGTTGCCGGTACTGAAAGTCGTCAGCGCGGTGCACGACGCGAAGACCGGGCTGCAGGTATCCACCGTGCGCGTCGTGCCGGAGCGCAGGAGGTAGCCCTGCCCGCCTTTCTCGACGACGTTTCCGTCCGGGTAGTTCGAGATGTCCGAATTGGCGACCGTGAGGCAGCCGCCCTGCGGCTTGAAGGTCCAGTAGGTATCCGTGCTCGACGGGGTCCAGTAGCTGCGCGCGCATTCGGAGATGAATCCCGTCAGCGAGTTGATCGCCGAGTTGCCGTCCGCGTCGAGCGTGCGCAGCAGCCCGCCGACGATGCCGAGCCGGTACTGCTTCAGGTTGCCGTCCCAGCGCGGCATCGCGTCCTGGTCGGGGCGGAACATGCCGACGAAGATCTGGTTCAGGTATACGCCCTGCGTGTTGACGCTGACCGGCAGGCTCACCGACGCGAACACGCTGTTGACGGCCTGGATCTCGGAAAAGATGCGGCCGAGCGCGTCCGCGATCTGGGCGCCGCCGGTGCCCGACGTGACGTCGAAGTAGCGGCTGCTCTCGCCCGCCATGCTCCGCAGCAGGGCGCTCCAGCCCGGCCCCTGGCCGGTCGTGATCTTGTCGACGTCGACCGTGTAGGTCACGACGCCCAGGGAAGAGCGGAGCATGAAGCGCGCCCACTCGTCTGACATGTTGGCCTGCGAGCCGCTCGGCGAGATCGGGATGGCGGTCGTCGCGCCGCTGATGCTCTCGGCCGCAGCGGCCGTCGCCAGCATCGCAGTGCCCGTCGCGATGTCCGAGTTGTTGTCCTGCGCGGCACCGTTGCTGACGTAGACGATGTAATTGCGCCCGCAGTCGCCACTGGTCGCCGGGCTGTTGTAGGGCGAGCCGGCGAACGAATTGATCGCGTTACCCGCCATCGCGTAAATCGCCTTCGACTGCGCGGTGCCGGAAACGTTGCCGAGATAGTCGGTCTTGACCTTGCTGTTGCCGGCATAGGGCGCCTGGCCCTTGAAGTATCGCCAGGCCTCCGCCATGACGAGGCCGGCCTTGCCGTTGTTGGACTTGTCCGAGTTGACGTCGAAGCTGGTGAGCAGGGCGTTGTACTTGGTCTTGTAGGCCGCCGTCATGCCGCGCACGGCGGCGCGCACGTAGCCGCCGCCGACGTTGTTGTTCGGATTGCCGGTCTCGTTGAACATCATGACGCCGACGCGGATTGCGGCGCTGCCGTCGGCATTGACCGGCAGGTTCTGGAGCGTCTGAACCATCGCGGCCCGCTCGTTGATCCAGATCGCCTGGCCGCCGACGTTGCGGCCCCAGTTTGCCGTGTTGTCGAGGATGATCAGAACGTTGGCGGGACCGCCGCTCGCGCCCGCCGGCTGCACGAAGAGGTCGAGGTCTTCGGCCATTGCCGATCCCGCTGCAAGGCTCAAGGCCGCCGCAACGAGCGCGGAACGGACCACACTGCGCTTCATGATCGTGCTCCTCGTGCGCCTGTTCATGGGCACACCGCGTTCTTCTGCGATTCCGTCAACAGGACCCGCACGCCCTCGCGGACGCGAACGGTGGCGCCGCCGGCGTTCTCGTCACCGTCGACGCTGGCGTCGACGTCCCAGACGGTGTTCCAGGTCGAGGCGCCGGACATCGTGACCGGCAGCGACAGGCTGCTCGGGTCGGAGCTGAACGCCTGCGCCGCATAGATGCAGGTGGGCTGGGCGATGTGGACGACGTAGTCGACGGCATCGTTGTTGTCGATGTCCACGTCAATTTGCTCGGCGGCGGGCGCGACGGTGAAGGGCGAGGAAATGACCTGCTCGATCGCCTTGTTTGCCGCCGCCATGGCTTCGCTCCGGAACTGCATGTTCGACATGGCCCGGAAGTTGGTCGTCCCGACATTGAGTGCGGTCATCAGCATGAGCGAGATCAGCACGAGCATGATCAGGCCCACGACCAGGACCGTCCCCTCCTCCCGGCTGACCGCAAGGCGCGTCACGGCGTGATCCTCCGGCCCGCCACGTTCGGCAGCCGTACCGTGGTCACGAACAGATGGCGCTGGAACGCGTCGTCGAACGGTCCGAGCACCTGGTCGCCCAGCGTGTACGTCTTCATGTCGGTGAGCCCTTGCGACGGCTCGCGGCTGCGCGAGAGGATGAAGAGTCGTACGGCACTCACGTTCGTCAGTTCGTCGACCGTGCACGGCGCAGCCGTGCTGCAGTGGATGAATTCGTCATCGGGTACGCCGTCGCCGCGATTGGATGCGCTCGTGCGCGTTTCCGGATCGACCCACGCAACAGGCGTCGTATAGTCCACGGGCGCCCCGGTCTCGCTGAGATCGTCGACCCCGAACTCGACATGGAACCCGGCGATCCCCTCGATGAGCGGCACCGGTGGCTGATGTTCGAGGTCGCCGCCCGGCGTAAGGTCGAACACGGAGCGCATCAGCGTCGGAATGCCGTCGCCCGGCGTCACGGAATAGTCGCGCACGTAGTAGATGGTCGACATGAACCGGCGGATCTCGGCCGCGGTCACACAGTCGCGCTGTCTGAGGTTGAAGCCGGCGGTGCCGAGCACATAAGCATCGACGTCGCTCACGCAGAGCGACGACTGGAAGTAGAGCCGGCCCGCGACGACACCGTCGCAGTTCGGGGACGGGCCGCCCGCCACGCAGTTCTCGGCGTGCCGCACGACCAGGACGTCCGTGCCCGGCAGGCGATCCGTGATGATGCCGGCGCAGACCGCAGCGTCGTCGTACGCCTGGACCGGTAGACCGACCAGGCTGTCGACGTAATCCTCGTCCCAGGCGGCCGGATCGTACGCGAGGCAGGGATCCGGAATGAACGTCGGCGCGTCGTCGGGCGCGGCGTCGAACGTCTGGTCGTCGAACGTGGAAACGTGGGTGCCCCAATAGCCCGCGTGCAGGACGTCCGCCTCCAGCACCTGCACGCTGAGGCGACCGCTCTCGATCATGCTGTTGGCGCGCGCGGTCTCGCGGTTGCTGCGGCTCGTGTTGGTGAACAGTCCCACGAGCGCGGCCAGGATGACGAGGCTGATGGTCATCGCGACCATCAACTCCACAAGGCTCAGGCCTGCCTGCGCAGCGCGATGGCTCCGCGCAGCGGCAAGCCGGAGGCGTGGCGACGTCCTGTGCTTGCTCATGTCAGCGTCGCGACGCGCACGACGGTCGTGACGACTCGCCGGCAGAGGTCGTTGTCGCAGACCGATCCGGCAGCGCCGTCGTACAGGTCAGCGGCGCAGCCGACGCTCGCCGGCGGTGCTGCCAGTGGCGCCATGCCCTGCCATGCCACCGTGATCAGGTACTCGCCGGGCGCAATGCCCTCGACGCAGGCGCGGGCGCCCACCATGGCGCCCACATTGCCGCCGTTCAGTGTCTCGCCGGCGCCCTGGAGCGCGGCGCACCACTCGCTCATGTCGAGTTCTTCCCGCGTGGCACCGCCGACAGGACACGCCATGCCGGTCCCCACCGGCCCGCCCGTGAGGTAGCTGTCGGCGTTATTGCGGTTGAGCTGAATCCGGCTCGCCATGTCCTCAAGCAGGATCAGCGCCTGCGAGCGCTGGTACGACTCCGTCTGCAGGACGTGCAGGCGTCCCTGCAGCACGACCAGGCTCAAGAGCCCGAAAGCGAGGATGACCATGGCGACGAGCACCTCGACCATGGAGATCCCGTTCTGGTTGCCGGGTCGGCGCTGGATTGGATTCATGGCTACCACTTGTCCGCCGGGAGCTTGTCTCCGAGCCCGTTGATTGATAGATCCCCGTCGCTCGCCTGGCCGCCGCTTGCGGTGAAGTTCACGGTGAAAGACGGCGGCGGGCCGGCATCCAGCGCAATGTCGTAGCCGTAGTTCGTGGCGACGTCGGGCGGCAGCGTGTAATTCAGCTCGGCCGCCGATGCATAAGCGCGATTCGCGGTGAAATACTGGTGCTCGCGGTTGACGATCTCCATCATCACCGACTGCGCGGCGCGCCGGTTGCCGCGCTTGACCGACTCGCGGTACGCGGGCACGGCAATCGCGGCCAGGATGGCCACGATCACCAGAGTGACCATGAGCTCGATGAGCGTGAACCCCCGCGTGCGCACCATGGGCGACCTCGGCGACGTTGCTTGCTGCGCAAGAACTTACTGGCGTCACTTGCGATGAAGCGACGGTCCCGACGTACGGCGGGGATCAGCCGCCGAACGGTACGGCATTTCAAAGCACTTCACGTTTTTTGGCGGCGGCTCAGCGGGCTTATGTCAGGTCATGCGCAAGGGCTTCCGGTGCACGCACGAATTTTCGCGACCGTGACCGGTCTCATGCGGGCCGCGACATAACGCTTCCGCAATACGCCGCGACCGGCCGTTCGTCTGCCGCCGTCCGACGCCCGTCGGGAATGCGCGCCGCTTGTTTTTCGCGCCCTTATAGTGCTGCGCATGAGGGGAAGCAAATCGGGATTCACGCTGCTCGAGCTGATGGTGGTGCTCGCGATCGCGGGCCTCCTGATGGCGGTCGCGATCCCGGCCATGGGCGACTTCATCCGCAACGGCCGCATCACCGGAGCCGCAAACGACGTCATGGCGGCCCTGCACTTCACGCGCTCGGAGGCGACCAAGCGGCGCATGCCGGTGACGCTCTGCACGAGCGCGAACGCCGTGCAGGCCAACAACACGGCCAACCCGAGCGCGACCTGCGCCAACTCCGCACTTCTCACCGGGTGGATCGCATTCGTCGATCTGAACCAGAGCGGTCAACGCGACGCCGGCGAATTGATCCTGTTGAACCATGCGCCGATGAACGCCCAGATTACGGCCCGCTCGTCGGTTTCCCCGTTCCGCGTCACCTACCTCCAGAGCGGCTTCGCGCTCAATACCAACGCGGCGCGCCTCGTGCTCTGCGACCAGCGCGGCAACGAGCCTTCAGGCGGCGAGCTGTCCTCGGCGCGCGGCATCCTCGTTTCGGTCACCGGCCGGGCCGGGGTCACGCGTGACATGGGCGAGATCCAGACATTGGTGGATGCCATCGGCACTTCGGTCGGTGGCTGTGCGACGAGCTGAGCCATGAATAATCGCAATTCCCAGTCGGGTTTCACGATGGTCGAGGTGATGGTCGCCCTCATCGTGCTGACGATCGGGCTCCTCGGCATCGCGGCCCTGTACCTGAACAGCCTTCAGGCGGGCCGCACGGCGATCTACCGCACACAGGCGGTAACGCTCGCGGCGGATCTCGCCGATCGCATCCGCATGAACCGCACGGCGCTCGCCGCGTACGGCGCGCAATTCACCGACACGGGGACGCAGGTCGCCGCGTGCGACACGACCGGCGGTTGCACGGGCGCCGAGCTGGCTTCAAACGACCTGTTCCACTGGAAGGAGCAGCTCGCCCAGGTATTGCCGGGCGGCGAGGGCCAGGTGGCGGTCACCCTGCCACCCGCGACGGGCGAGCCCGCGAGCTACGTCATCACGGTGCAATGGTCCGAAGTCGGCGAAGCGGCGAAAGTGAGTTTCCAGCTCGGGTTCCAGACATGAAGGCTTCCAGCACATTTGCCGCGCGCCGGCAGCGAGGCATGAGCCTCGTCGAACTCATGGTGGCGCTTGCCATCGGCACCTTCCTGCTGGCCGGCGCCATTTCCGTCTTTGCGAAGACCCGCGACCTCTACCGGACCAATGACGAGGCCGCGCGGCTGCAGGAGACCGCGCGCTACGCGATGAGCACGATCGAGGCGGACCTGCGCATGGCGAACTACTGGGGCCTCATGAGCCGCGCGGATCTCATTGAAAACGGCCCGTCGCTCGACCTCGCCAATCCTCCGGACGTCGACTCGACCTACACGCTGCCGGCGGAGCTCAGCGGCTACGCCGCGACCATCGACCAGTGCGGAGCCATGTGGGCCGTCAAGCTCCCGGCCTATGTCGAGGCGACCAATTCGTACACGCTCGGCTGCGCCGCTTTTGGCACCGGCGAGGTAGCCGGTTCCGACACGCTGACCATCCGTCGCGTCTCGACGCAGGTCATCGCGGCGGGCGGGCTCGCCGCTAGCGCCGGCCAGATCAAGCTGCAGACCAGCCGCATGCAAGGCTCGCTGTTCTCGAGCGGAACGATTCCTGCCGGCTACTCGACTGCCCTGTCGGAAACCCGTGCACTCATCGTCAACGGCTACTACGTCGACCAGGATTCCGATGAGCGCGCCGGCACGCCGTCGCTGCGCAAGAAGCAGCTCGACGTGGCGGGCGGCGCCCCCGCGATCACCGATTTGCAGGTCGTGCCGGGCGTCGAAGACTTCCAGGTCGAGCTGGGTGCGGACTTCAACGGCGACCAGAACGCCGACTATTTCGTCCAGCCGGATACGGTGATCCCGGCGGGTGACCAGGTGGTTGCCGTGCGCATATGGCTCCTGGTGCGCGCCGAGCAACCGGACACGGGCTACGAGGACAGCCGTACTTATGAATATGCGAGCCGCACGGGCGGTGCCGCGCTGGCCCCCGGAGACAACTTCCACCGCGTCCTTGTCAGCAAGACGCTTGCACTGAGGAACACACGGCGATGAACGGCACGCAATTCGGCGGCGCACGGCAGCAGGGCGCGGCGCTCGTCATCGGCCTGATCCTGCTGGTCGTCCTGACGATCCTCGCGGTCTCGGGCGTTTTCACCTCGACGATGGAGCTGCGGATGGTCCGCAACAGCCAGAGCCAGGAGCGCGCCTTCCAGGCCGCGGAGGTCGGGATCGAGGATGCACTGGCGAACCCGGTGCTTTCGACCAGCACAACCTTCGCACAGCCGACCATCACCGTACCCAACGCGGCTCCCGATACCTATTCCTACAATCTGCAGTTCGTGGCCGAGACGCCGCTCGGCACGGGCATGACCGGATTCAGCATCGGGACAGTGTTCCAGAGCTATCACTTCCAGGTCGATTCGACCGGCAACGGGCCGGATGGCTCGGTCTCGAACCACACCCAGAGTTTCTATGTCATCGGGCCCGGCTCGTGACACGCACGGAGAGCTGCACATGAATCAGCACACCGCGATTGCCCTAATCCTCGCAGCCTGCACCCTCTTCGCGGGTGCGGCATTCGCGGCGCTGCCGCTCAAGACGATCGAAGAATGCATCGAGACCGGCACGCGCGCAGTCAGCCTGCCGGGCGCCGCAGGAGGCTCGATCTCGGCCGCACCCTGTGCGGGCTGCGCTGCGATGAACCTGCGCTTCGACGCACGGACCGTCTACTTCGTCGGCAAGCAAGCCGTCAATTACGCCAAGTTCCGCCAGGTCGCGGTCAAGTCTGATTTGCAACTGGACGTCTTTTACGAGCCCAAGACCCGGACGGTCACGCGCCTGCGAATCCCCGCCGTCGCGCCCGTCAAGTGAGCCAACTGCCATGAACAAGACAGCCACGCGCCTTTTCAGCTTCGGCGCCGCCGCGATGTTGACGGCGATGTCGTTCGCGTCACTGGCCGACGAAACGGAGATCTTCGTCGGCACGGGCAACGCCGTGTCGGGGCAGCTTCCGAACATCCTTTTCATCATCGACACGTCGGGCAGCATGGACACGAATGTCGTGACGCAGGACCCCTTCGACCCCGCCACGACTTACGCCGGCCCGTGCGACACGACGCGCGTGTACTACGCGTCCGGCAGCGACGCGAACAACCTGCCGAACTGCAGCAATACCAACAGCTCGGTACCGGCCGCCGCCTACAAGTGCGCGGCGTCAGCGGCCGGCTTCGCGACGGTCGGCTATTACCTCGCGGATCGCGCGGCCCAGTGGCGCACGCAGGGCAAGAAGACGCAGTGGAACAGCATCAACGTCAATAACAGCAACACGGCCTACGTCGAGTGCCGCGCGGATGCCGGCATCCATGGCGACGGCGTCAACCTGCTGAAACTCTGGGCGACCGACGCCGCGACGGGCCCGTGGACGGCCAACGCGGCCC
>Ga0075428_100001048_pt1 | contig 29361 bp, 28 predicted proteins | sample RhiMetdeltSRZDD2_FD_75291 | JGI IMG/M metagenome (GOLD analysis project Ga0075428, IMG submission 75291) | Populus rhizosphere microbial communities from Tennessee, USA - Rhizosphere MetaG P. deltoides SRZDD2 | ecosystem: Host-associated > Plants > Roots > Rhizosphere > Soil | place: USA... | reverse complement strand
GCTGCGCGGGGCGACCGACGCCGGTGACGGCGTGGCCTCGGTGACATTGGCCGGCGTCATCGGCGCGTCGCGCTGCTGCAGCACAGCGATCGTCGCCCCGATCGCGGCAATCACGATGACAGCCAACAGCGCAACCCCAGCCAGAACATGGCGACGCGGAAACCCGTGCCCGTCGGGTGATTGGTCACCGCTCGCCGCCGTGAGCTGAATCCGGCTGAGTGTGCGATCGCGCAGCCAATCGGGGGCAGGTATGAATACCGGTGCGGCGCCGAGCAGCGCCACGGGATTGACCAGTCGGCGGCGCTCCTGATCGCACGTGCGGCACGCTTCGATGTGGCGGGCGATCCGCTTGCGCCACAGCACCGAGAACTTTCCGTCCCACCCGTCGAGGATCTCCGCCAGCTCGGCGCAACCGAAGGTGTTGTTCTGGACGCGTCGCGATACCAGCAAGGCACCAAGGGAACGTTCGATCGTCTCGCGCAGCCGTTGCGTCATCTTCTTGGCGCTGGCATGGCTCACACCCAGCGCCTCCGCTACTTCAGGCCCGTCAAGGCCGTGACGGTAGGACAACTCGAGCACCGAACGATCTCGGTCGGACAACCCGCCGGCGGCCTCGGCGATCAGGTCGGCGAGCTCGGTGCGGGCGGCCAGGATGTCGGGACCTGGTTCGCCCGAAACCGTTTCGGGCACTTGGTCAAAGGCTCGTTCGCGACCCCGCTGGCGAATATGGCGGAGCGCCTCGTTGCGGGCGATCGCATACAGCCACGGGCGCAACTTGTCGGCATCGTTCAATTGGGATAGGCGGTCAGCCACGGTGCAAAACACCTCTTGGACACAGTCGGCCGCGGCGTCGCGATCCCGCACCATGCCGATGCAGAAGTCGTGCAGTCGGTCGGCGTAGCGGTCATAGATCGCGGCGAACGCGACCCGATCCCCGGCGGCGGCGGCATCCGCCAGCTCACCGTCGCTGGCAATGTGCCAGTCGGGCAGCGCGGTCATCGGATCGCTCCCCTGCGGATCGACTCGTAGTACGGATCATCCGCCGACACCGGGGCACTGGGGCGGTAATTGACGCGGTTATTGCGGTTGTCGGCCAGCACGCGGCACCCACAACGGATCAAGCTGTGCCACCGCGGGGCCGGGGCCGACGGTGACGTCGCGGGATACCCCGACGTACTCGCCGGCGATGTATTCCTTGCAGTGGTGATCCTCGTCGTCGAGGGCTTCCTCGAAGCAGCATGACTCCGAACTCGGACTGTTGCGGACGTATTTACCGCCGGCTTCCTCGCAGTCGACCTGGACCTGGGTTTTTTTCGGGGCCGCGTGAGCGTCGAATGCACTCAACAGGATGGCGCCGGAGAGGGCGGCGGCGGCGAGAACGGCTCCCACAAGGGGTTCGGGTGTGCGCATGGCGAGCTTCCTTTCGGTGATGAGCGGCCCGGGTGGGCCAGTGACACCGGTATGAGCACGTTCATCGCGCCGCGGGGACACTTTTGAGTTCAGGCCGCCACCGTCACATCGACGGAGAGGTATTCGCCGAGGCCGAGAGCCGTGGGCCAGTCACCGGCGCGCACCGCGCGTGCCAGGTCGTCGACCAATGGGCTGTTCGCGCCCAACTCCGCCAACCAGGCCGACACGGTGGTCGCAATCTCGTGAGCCGACACGTGGACGGCGCGTCCTTCGTGCAGGCGATCACTGACGCGATACATCGCCGCGCTGTGATCGGACCGTCGGTACATGCCCGTTATTCGGAGGCGACTCGCGGTTGGATGAGTCATCTCGTGTCCTAACTCGTGGCTGGCGGCTCCGTAGAGCTCTTCTCACAGGTAAGAGCAGCCAGGCCGCGCCGATCAGACACTTTTTCGTCAACTTTCGATGGCATGTTCGCACGCACGGAGCGCTACTGACTCCGCGGAACTTGTCGCTGGGTAGGCTGGCAACCCATGTCTGGCGTCGGTGGTTCTTCAGGCTCGACTGAGCCCACCACCGCACCTCTGTCGTCGTCGGTGCTCGGCGTTGCGATCATCGCGATCACCGGCATGCAGCTCATGTCGACGCTCGACGGCACCATCGTCATCGTCGCGCTGCCGCGGATGCAGGCCGAGCTGGACCTCTCCGACGTCACCAAGAGCTGGATCATCACCGCCTACGTGCTGACCTTCGGCGGGCTGCTACTGCTGGGTGGCCGCATCGGCGACGCGATCGGGCACAAGCGGGCGTTTCTGTCAGGCGTCGGAGTGTTCACGATCGCTTCGTTGGTCTGCGGCCTGGCCACCGACGGCATCACGTTGATCGTCGCCAGGGCCGTCCAGGGCAGCGGCGCGGCGGTGGCCGCCCCTACCGGCCTCGCGCTGATCGCGACCACCTACGCCGTCGGACACGCCCGCAACCAAGCGATGGCGGTGTCGGCCGCGATGCAGGGCATCGGGTCGGTGCTTGGCCTTGTGCTCGGTGGCTTGTTGACCGTGATCTCCTGGCGGTTGGCGTTTCTGATCAACGTGCCGATCGGCATCGTCATCATCGCGATCGCGGTCTACCGGATCGGCGAAACGCACCACGAGCGCCTCAAGCTCGACATCACCGGCGCGCTGCTGGCCACCCTCGGCTGTACCTCGGCCGTCCTCGTCTTCACCCAAGGCCCACCGCGTGCCTGGGTCGACCCTTGGGTCATCGGTGCGGCGATCGCCACTGTCGTGTTCTTCGCCGCGTTCCTCATCGTCGAGCGCACCGCAGAGCACCCGATCGTGCCGTTCTCGGTGTTCGACAACCGCAACCGCGTGATGACGTTCATCTCGCTGTTTCTGGCCGGCGGCGTGATGCTGACGGCGACGGTGATCATCGGGCTCTACGTGCAGGACGTGATGGGGTATTCGGCGCTGCGGGCGGGCATTTGCTTCATTCCGTTTGCGCTCGCGATGGGAACGGGAAATGTGGTGGCCGCCCGCATCGCGCCGTATATCGCACCGCGCTGGCTCGTCATCGGCTTCGGCGCATTGGTGTTCGGCGCCATGCTGTATGGCTCGACATTGAACCGCCACATCCCGTACTTCCCCGACCTCGTCCTGCCACTTGTGGTGGGGGGCTTGGGAATTGGCGTGATCTCGGTCGTGCTACCGCTGTGCGCGATCGCGGAGACGGGGCCAAAGGAGATCGGTCCGGTTTCGTCGATCACGCTGATGGTGCAAAACCTGGGCGGGCCAGTGGTGCTCGTGGTCATCCAGGCCGTGCTGACGTCGCGAACGTTGTATCTAGGTGGCACGACCGGACCGGTGAAGGACATGACGCCCGGCCAGCTCGACGCGCTCGACCACGGCTACACCTACTCGCTGTTGTGGGTCGCGGGCATCGCGATACTCGTGGGCATCGCCGCGTTCTGGATCGGCTACTCGGCGCGCCAGATCGCCACCGCGCAGCACACGCGTGAAGCCGTCGAAGCCGGGGAGCTGTGATGGACGACGACGCGCAGCCCACCCGTCAACAGATTTCCGACGCGGTCGACACGGCCGGCTGGCGCCTGATCCTTGGGGCCATCTACGCCGAAGTTCGGGTGCCGTCCTTGGCGGAAGCGACGGAGGCAGCGTCGCTGGCGGTTTCGGCCGTCGGCTCCGACGGGCAGGGACATTTGACCGTCGACATCCGCGCGGACCGGGCCGTGCTGCGGCTGCATTCTGCAGACGTCGCCGCCGTCACCGGGCGCGATATTCGGCTGGCGCATGACGTCTCCGGGGCGCTGTCCTCACGGGGATTGCAGCTTGCGCCGGGCACTGCGCAGGCACTCGAGATCGCCATTGACGCGCTCGACATCCCGCTGGTGCGGCCGTTTTGGAAGGCAATCACCGGATACGCCGACGAACCCGGATCCGAATTGAATGCGGCGCTGATCGACCCATCCGGTCGCGGACCCGCAATCTGGTTTCAACAGATGGATGCGCCACGCCCGCAGCGCAATCGGATCCACATCGATGTCGACGTGCCGCACGAGGCGGCCAGCGCCCGGATCGATGCGGCGATCGCCGCGGGCGGCACGCTGTTGTCTGACGCGGAGGCGCCGGCCTTCTGGGTGCTGGCCGATCCCGAAGGCAACGAGGCCTGCATCTGCACCTGGCAAGGCCGGGATTAAGCTCCTTGCAAAATCGAGATCAGCTGTTCGCGGCTGTTGGCTCCGACGCGTTGAGATGCGCGGAAGAGGTGACCTTCGACAGAACGCTTCGACATGGTTAGCCGATCGGCGATCTCCTTATTCGTTAACCCTTGTGCGGCAAGGGATATGATTTCGCGCTGACGGGCCGTGAACGGCTGCGGCGCCGCCGCGGCCCGCAAGGCAGGAGTTTGGCCGCCCTGGCACTCGGCGGCCAGGCGCTCAACGATGGCGGAGGCGTTCATTGCCGCGCCCCGCGATCCGGCCTGTTGGTATATGACGACTGCTTGGGCAGCGGCGTCGGCGGCGGCGAGTCGGTCACCGAATTCTTCGTAACGGCGGGATGCTTCGACCAACTCATCACCGTCTCCGGCCGCCAGCGCGGCGGCGTGGGTTGCGGCAGCAGCCGCGCGGGGACCTTGAACATCGCCGGCCAGTTCGGCCAGTCTGGGAGCAGCGGTGCGGTCGCCGAATTGTGTCGCGGTCTGCAGAAGCATGACTTCCCAGGCGGGTCGGCCCAGTCGACGCTCCTGCTCCGCGGCGTCGCGAGTGATCGAGATCGCCTGTGTGGTAGAGCCTTCGGCGGCACACACCCAGGCCTCCGCGATGGATTTCGCCGAGTCCCACTTGCACGCATCGGGGTCCCGGTCCCACCACTCGAGAGCCGTGTACTCGCATCGCGCGTCTACTGCTTTGCCGGCCATGCCGGTCACGGTTGCCAACGACGATCGCGCGAAGGCCTTCAGCATCTGGCCGAGCCCGCCGCTTTCCAGATGAGCGATCGTTTCTTGCAGCGAACGTTGCGCCGCAACGAGATCTCCTCGGCTGATCGCCGACATGGCGGTGAAAAAGCTACGCCAGGACTGCTGAAAGGGAACGTCGATCGTGTCGCTTCGAAGCCGCGCAATCATTGTGTCCGAGGCGGTCAGCGCACCGGCGAGCCAGTATCCGATAACTTGCAGTGTCGCTAGCGGCAGGCGCAGATGCGAGGCTTCAGCGGAGGTCTCAGCAAGTCGGTAGCCGGCATCCGCCGCGGATTCGATCTCGTCGATGGATCCAAGATCGCCCAGCGCACTGACCAACGTCCAGATCAAGAACATCTGCGCCATATCGCTCGCCGGTGTATTGGCGAGGCTAACGCTGGCTCGATCGGCGGCGGTCCTGGAGTGGCCGCGCACCAGATCGATGAACGCCCGCACAGCGTTGGAGATCGCTTGTGCCGCTTCATCATCGGCGGGTATCGCCGCATTGAGTTCTCGTTCGGCACTTGCGGCATCGCCGAGGCTGGCGGCAAAATTCATCGCGCGGAGGATCGCGATGTGGGCTCGGATCGGGTCGCGCGTCTCGTCGGCGAGTTCCGCGAGGACAGCCTCCGCGTCGGCTCCGCGCTCCTGCCAGGTGATCGCCATCGCTTGGACGATCTTCGCCGGCAAACCGCCACCGGCGGCAACGGCCCGCTCGGCGAGGGTTTCTGCGAGTCGTAGATCACCGAGCTGCATGGCGGCCGACGCTGCGGCGACAAGGACCTCACTGTCAGGTGCGAGATCGGACTCCAAGGTGAGCGCCGCGCGTCGCACCACGTCTCGAGGATCGGTTGAGTTCTTCCGAGCGAGCTCGGTGGCTATTCGACCGCGAAGCAATTGCAGCCGCAGCGAGCCGGTGCGCCTGACTTCGCCAAGCATCGGGTGAGCGAGCCGCACAGACGCTGGTCGCATGCCGGCGTCGACGCTTATCAGGCCCAATGATTCGGCCTCGGCCAGTGCGTCGGAATCGGCGACTGCTTTCAAGATGTCGGTCTCCAACGGCTCGGCCACGGCGAGGGCGTCGAGAACATCGCGGACAGACCTCGGCACGTCGGCGATCCGCGCATCAAGCAACTCTGCCAGCGTCGGCGACAGCCTGGGATGCCCCTCCCACAGCCACCTCCTGAGCGTTGCGTCATCCGATCGGCACTCACCTCGTTTTCGAGGAGATGACGAAGATACAGCGCGTTGCCTTGGGTGTAGCGCCAAAGTCGTTGTGCGCTAAAGGAGTCCACCGGACCACTGAGCACGTACTCCAGCAGACTCTTGATCTCCGGCAGCGATAGTGGTTGTAGCTCAAGGCGTTCCAGATGATGGTCTTTCCAGATCGCGGTGATGGCGTCCGGTGTCGGTTCTCCCGAGCGGATCGTCAGGATGACGGTGGCCAGGCGACGTGTGACGAGCCGGTGAACGGTGAACGCCGACAGGTCATCCAGGAGATGCGCATCATCGACACCGATGACCACGTCGCCGTTGTGGGCGGTACCGATGAGGCCGTCGATCACCTCGCGTACCCGTCGCAAGGGGTCGGGGCCGAAGTCGCTGGCGATGTCGGCGAATGCGCCCAGGGGGACACCGCGCGCCGATGCGGTGCCGACGATCCAGTGCCGGCGCGTGTCACGGCGGCCACAGCCGGCCACGGCTTCGCGCGCCACTCGGGTCTTGCCGACGCCGGCGGAGCCGGATAGCACGATCCCGCGGGCGCGGTCGGTGGCTGGCCGGGTGGCGTCGGCGATCACGGCTAGCTCCTCGGATCGCCCGACTAGCGGCCAGCCCCGGATCACCGGCAAATTCTAACTAGTACTGGCGTCCAGATTCCGTTTTCAACCAACCGATACCTCATGAGGCGTAGTCCATCTGGCAAGAGTGGGGTAGTCGCCTACGCCAGTCGTTCGGCCGCGACGGACTTAGGTTGCTGGCAAACATCCCGCGTACGGCAATCAACTTTCGGAAAGGGATCCTCCCATTTCGAAGCATGCACGGAAGTCTTCTTCGCCCCAGCTCCGGATTCTCACCGCGGCGATGGCTACCGGCACAATGGTCGTCGCCAGTGCCGCTCTGACGGGAAACCAACCGGAACCCGCCGCGCCGGCGTACACGCCCACGGCGCTGGCCGGGCTGCAGGTTCCCACGCCGAACAGTCTGCTGACCGGCTCCACCGGCACCTTGACCACCGCCCTGACCAACTTCAGCGGCACCACCTCGTCGGGTGGTGGCCCGCTTGCCGCGCTGACTGGAATGATGCTCACGCCGCCCAGCGGCGACACGACCTCGTCGAGTGGGCCTGCGCTGGTCGGCCCGGCTACCACCAGCGGGCCCTCGTCGTCGAGCGCGTCGGTGCCGATCGCGCTGGCCGGCCGGGCGCCCACCGGCGTGCCGACCTTGCCGAGCGACCCGACCGACCCCAGCCGCGTCCCTACTCCGTCGCCGAGGGCGCCGGCCCAACTCTTGCCATTGATCGGCAACGTGGACTTCGTTGTCGCCCGTCTCATAGGGCTCCCGGGCCAGATCTTGGCCAACCCGCTGAACATCATCGGGCCGGGTGGATGGCTCATCGGTGACGCCGTCACGGCAGGCGCCAATGGCGGCTTCCTCATCGGCAACGGCGCCGACGGCGTGTTAGCGGGCCAGGACGGCGGTGCGGGCGGCATCTTCTTCGGCAACGGCGGCGACGGTGCCAACGGCAGGCCCGGCCAAGACGGCGGCGATGGTGGAGCCGCCGGGCTGTTCGGCGGTCAACGGCGGTGACGGTGGCGACGGCGGCGACGTGACCGCAAGGACCGGCGGCACGGCGGGCGACGGCGGCGCTGGCGGTTCGGCACCAAGCGGCCTTGGCGGAGACGGCGGCGACGGCGGGGACGCCGGCACGATCAGAATCGTCAACGGCGAACGGGTCGACAACTCCCTTGGAGGGCCCGCGACCGGCGGCAATGGCGGTGACGGTGGCGACGGCGGGCTCGGCGGCGGCGACGGGGGCAAGGGCGGCAGCGCCGCTACCACCAACGGTGACGCCACCGCCGGCAGCGGCGGCGATGGCGGCAACAGCAATTCTGGTGACGGCGGCAAGGGCGGAGACGCCGGGCTGATCGCAGGCACCACCGGCTTGGGCGCCACCGCGACCGGCGGCGACGGCGGTAACGGCGGTAACGGCGGCATTCGCGACGGCATGGCCACGCAAGGCGGCGACGGCGGCAACGGCAGCAACGACGTCGTCAGCTCGAGGGGTGACGCGGTCGGCGGCGACGGCGGCGATGGCGGCGACGCCGTGCGGGGTAGCGGCGGCGACGGTGGCAACGCGTCCGCACCCGGTGATTTCGCAGAAGGGGTTTTTGCGGATGGCAACGCCACCGGCGGGAACGGCGGCAATGGCGGTAACGCCAACGGCGGGTTCGTCGTAGCGGGCGACGGTGGCAACGGCAGCCGGGCCGGGGCGGGCGGCTTCGGCGGCGGCAGCGGTGTCACCAATCCCGTAGCCACCGGCGGCAATGGCGGCAACGGCGGCAGCGGCGGCTGTTGCGGGGACGGCGGCAACGGCGGCAACGCCCAGAACCCCGTCGGTACGGCGTTCGGCGGCGACGGCGGTGACGGCGGCCCACCAAATGGCATCGGCGGCAGTGGTGGCACCGGCACCGGCGCAACCGGCAGCGCCGATGGCGACCCCGGCTCTAACGCGTGACCCAGGCCTCCGGCGGCCGGGAGAAGGCAGACTGGCACTCGCTTACTAAGGTTGTCGGCTGTGATCACCCGCATGTCCGAGCTGTTCCTGCGCACGCTGCGCGACGACCCGGCCGACGCCGAGGTGCCCAGCCACAAGCTGCTGATCCGGGCCGGCTACGTCCGCCCGGTCGGCCCTGGGCTCCACAGCTGGCTACCGCTAGGCCTGCGGGTGCTGCGCAAGGTCGAGCAGATCGTCCGCGACGAGATGAATGCCATTGGCGGACAAGAGATTCTGTTTCCCGCACTGCTGCCCAAGGGGCCGTATGAGGTGACCAACCGCTGGACCGAGTACGGCGATGGGGTGTTCCGGCTGCAGGACCGCCGCAAGAACGACTACCTGCTCGGCCCCACCCACGAAGAGCTCTTCGCGCTGACGGTCAAGGGGGAGTACAGCAGCTACAAGGACTTCCCGCTGCTGGTGTACCAAATCCAGACCAAGTACCGCGACGAGGCGCGGCCGCGCGCCGGGATCCTGCGCGGCCGCGAGTTCCTCATGAAGGACTCCTATTCGTTCGACGTCGACGACGCGGGCCTGAGAGCGCAGTACCAGGCGCACCGGGACGCGTACCAGCGGATCTTCGCAGAACTCGGAGTCCGCTACGTCATCGTGTCGGCGGTGTCCGGGGCGATGGGTGGCAGCGCATCCGAGGAATTCCTGGCCGAAAGCGACATCGGCGAGGACACGTTCGTGCGGTGCCTGGAGTCGGGATACGCCGCCAATGTCGAGGCCGTCGTCACCGCGGTGCCCGATCCGCTGCCGATCGAGGGTCAGCCGGAGGCCAAGGTGTACGACACGCCCGGCACGCCGACGATCGCCACGCTCGTCGAATGGGCCAACAGCGCCTTGGACCGCGAGGTGACTGCTGCGGACACGCTGAAGAACGTGGCGCTCAAGGTGCGTCAGCCGGGCGGCGACTGGGAATTGCTCGCGGTCGGGGTGCCCGGGGACCGCGAAGTCGACGAGAAACGGCTGGCGGCCGCGCTGGATCCGGCCGAGTACGCGCTGCTCGACGAGGCCGACTTCGCCAAGAATCGGTTCCTGGCGAAGGGCTACATTGGGCCAAAAGGGTTGCTGGCCAACGGTGTTCGGTATCTCGTCGACCCGCGGGTGGTGGACGGTACGTCCTGGATCACCGGCGCCGACGAGCCCGGCAAGCATGTGGTGGGCCTGGTCGCCGGGCGGGACTTTGTCGCAGACGGCACGATCGAGGCCGCAGAGGTGCGCGACGGCGACCCGTCGCCCGACGGCGCCGGCCCATTGGTCTCGGCCCGCGGCATCGAGGTCGGCCACATCTTCCAGCTCGGCCGTAAGTACACCGACGCGTTCGCCGTGGATGTGCTCGGCGAGGACGGCAAGCCCGTCCGGCTGACCATGGGCTCCTACGGCATCGGCGTATCGCGGCTGGTGGCCGTCATCGCCGAACAGCACCACGACGAGCTGGGACTGCGGTGGCCGTCGTCGGTGTCGCCGTTCGACGTCCACGTGGTGATCGCCAACAAGGACGAGGCCGCGCGTGCCGGCGCCGCCGAGCTGGCCGACGCGTTGGACCGGTTGGGCGTCGAGGTGCTTCTCGACGACCGGCAGGCCTCACCCGGCGTGAAGTTCAAGGACGCCGAGTTGCTCGGGGTGCCATGGATCGTGGTGGTCGGCCGCGGCTGGGCCGACGGCGTGGTCGAGTTGCGTAACCGGTTCACCGGCGAGACGCGGGAGATCGCCGTCGACAACGCGGCGGCCGACATCGCCGCGGCGCTCACCAGCTAGCGCCCGCGGGTTATTCGGAACCGCCGGGGAAGGCGACCGTGATCGGCGAGACGCCAAGTACCCGGCTCCATCGGGCCGCCAGCACCGCGCTTTCCGTCAGCGCGGTCACCGCGAACGCGCGGTCCTTCTCATCGGTCGCCTGCTCTAACACTGCCCGCCACGCAACGGCCGCGTCTTCTTCCATCCGCACCGCCAAATTGGCGGCGTCGGTCGGATTGTCGACCTCGATCGGCAGCTGATAACCGGCGGCCGGTAGCGGTGGGTCGACGGACCGGGACTCGAGGGTAGCGATCGCAGCCTCACGTCGCTCGCGGTGTAAGGCCAGCGACGACGACACCAAATCATTGACGTCAGGTGTGGAATGCGCTGACACCAGCCCGTAGCCGTAGATGGTCGCGTATTCGGTCGCGATCGCATCGAACAACGCGCCGTTCGCCGCGTCGGACGGCCGGCCCGGGGCGGTGGGCTCGGCCGCTCGCGACGACGTGGTCGTGGTGGTCGTGGTGGTCGTGGTGGTTGTTGTCGACGGCGTGGTCGGGCTCGGCTGCGGCGAGGTCATTGCGGCGCCCCCGGCAGCACCAGGGCGACCTTGTACGCAGCTGTGCACGAGGCGGCGATCGAGCCCAGCAGCCCGGCGCGATAGCCCGACTGCTTGGCCGCCAATTGGGTGGCGGCATCCGCTGACTCGCTCAGCGCGGCGATCACATCCTCGGTGGTGGGTGCCTTCGCAGGCTGTGCCGTGGTCGTGGTCGCGGACGCCGTCGGCGCATCCTTTCCGACCATCCGGACAAGCTCGTCGGACAGGGCCTGAGCATGTGCCGAGCGTTCGGACGCCACTGCGGTCAGCGCCGCCGCAGTCGGCGGCGGAGGCGTTGCCGCCGCGGCGTCTTTGGCGAGCTGGCTGTCGGCACGCGCGCGGTCGAGTTGCGCGGTCAGCTCGTCGACTTCCGGCGGTGGCGGCGGCGATCCGCATGCGGCGGCGAGGCTGCCGAGCAGTGCCAATGCGGCCGCTCCGCACAACATTTGTCGTCTGTTTACGGTCGGCGGCGGGCACGGCACGTGCAACATCCTGCCATTGGCCGGCGCAGGGTGTATCCGCTGGACGCCGCCGCGCGTTTGCCGCGTGCCACGGCGCCCCTGGCGTATCGTTGAAAGTCGGTTCCAAGTTGCGCCGCGGGGAATCGTGTCCGGACAACTCAAGATGAGGAGCTCGCCGTGACGGAGCGGTCTGCGGGATTACCGTCGCAGAAACAGGTGATCGAGCTACTCGACGGCGAGTTCGCGCGCGCAGGCTATGAAATCGAAGACGTGGCGATCGACACTGCCGCGCGCCCACCCCGCATCACTGTCGTCGCCGACGGCGACGAACCCCTTGACCTCGACTCGATCGCGGCGCTGTCCCGGTCTGCATCCGAAGTATTGGACCGCGTCGACAGCCCGCCATATGTCCTCGAGGTCACGTCGCCCGGCGTCGATCGTCCGCTGACGACCGAAAAGCACTACCGGCGGGCTCGCGGCCGCAAGGTCGAACTGACCCTGTCCGATGGCTCGCAGCTGACCGGCCGTCTCGGCGAAACCAGCGGCGGCACCGTGCGACTCGTCGTGCGCGAGGGCGCAAGGGCCAACTTCTCGGTTCGTGAACTGCCTGTCGACGGCATCGCCAAAGCCGTTGTCCAGGTTGAGTTTTCGCCGCCAAACCAGCGTGAGCTGGAGCTGGCAGGCCAATCTGGGAAGGAGGCTTCAGCGTGAATATCGACATGGCCGCACTGCACGCCATCGAGGCCGACAAGGGCATTTCCGTCGACGTGGTCGTCGAGACCATCAAGTCGGCGCTGCTGACCGCCTATCGCCATACCGAGGGCCACGAGGCCGACGCGCGTATCGAGATCGACCGCAAGACCGGCGTCGTCCAGGTGATGGCGCGCGAGACCGACGAAGACGGCAACGTCATCTCCGAATGGGACGACACCCCAGAGGGATTCGGCCGGATCGCGGCCACCACCGCGCGTCAGGTGATCCTGCAGCGGTTGCGCGACGCGGAGAACGAGAAGAACTACGGCGAGTTCTCTGCGCGGGAGGGCGATATCGCCGCCGGGGTCATCCAGCGCGATGCGCGCGCGAACGCCCGCGGGCTTGTCGTTGTCCGAATGGGCAGTGAGACCAAGGGATCCGAGGGCGTCATCCCCGCAGCCGAACAGGTCCCCGGTGAGCGGTACGAGCACGGTGACCGGCTGCGCTGCTACGTCGTCGGCGTGACGCGGGGCGCTCGTGAGCCGCTGATCACGCTGTCGCGCACCCATCCCAACCTGGTGCGCAAGCTGTTCTCCCTGGAGGTGCCCGAGATCGCCGACGGATCGGTGGAGATCGTCGCGGTGGCGCGCGAGGCCGGTCACCGCTCGAAAATCGCCGTCACCTCGCGCGTGCCCGGCCTCAACGCCAAGGGCGCCTGTATCGGGCCGATGGGCCAGCGGGTGCGCAACGTGATGAGCGAATTGTCCGGCGAAAAGATCGACATCATCGACTACGACCCGGATCCGGCCAAGTTCGTGGCCAACGCGCTGTCGCCGGCCAAGGTGGTGTCGGTCAGCGTGATCGACGATTCCGGACGCGCCGCGCGCGTGGTGGTCCCCGATTTCCAGCTCTCGCTGGCGATCGGCAAGGAGGGCCAGAATGCCCGCCTGGCCGCCCGGTTGACCGGCTGGCGGATCGACATTCGAAGCGACGCGGCGCAGCAGCCGAACCCTGACGCGGCGCACGGCGCGGTGCGCGACCGGTAAAGGCGCCAAGACCAGCACTGCCGTTTTAGTTCCCCAGCAGGCAGACGGTAGACTCAGCTGTGATCCAGCGCGAGACTTCGGCTTCGGCGCGCAGACGCCCGGGTGGACCGGTGCGGACGTGTGTTGGCTGCCGGAAGCGAGAGCTGGCCGTCGAACTGCTTCGAGTAGTCGCCGTCGACGGGAATGGTGAACATGCCGTGACCGTTGACCCAGCGAGAAAACTGCCGGGGCGGGGTGCTTGGCTGCATCCCGATCCGCAGTGCCTAGACGCAGCAATTCGGCGGCGAGCGTTCGTACGAGCGTTGCGCATCACCGGTTCACCGGATATCACCGCGGTGTTGGAGCACTTCGAGAAATCGGAGCACTCGACCACCCCGGCCAAGAGAACAGGTAGCGAAGAACATGAGCACACCGTGAAGTCCCGATGACCATGCGTCATAGCTAACCCGAGGCGCGGCGCCTACCACCGCTGACGCCTCTAGAGATGGAGATGTAGTGGCAGGTAAGGCCCGTGTACACGAGTTGGCCAAGGAACTCGGTGTCACCAGCAAGGAAGTTCTCGCCCGACTGAGCGAACAGGGCGAATTCGTCAAATCCGCGTCCTCCACTGTGGAGGCGCCCGTCGCGCGTCGACTCCGCGAGTCATTCGGCGGAGCAAAGCCGGCGGCGGAGAAGGTCAAGACCGACGGGAACGGCTCGCCTGCAAAGGCCGCCGCGACCAAGGCCGCCCCGGAGAAGGCGCCCGCCAAGCCTGCGGCCAAGCCCGCGGCACCCGCGGAACCGCCCGTCGCTCCGCCAGCGGCGGCCGCCGCTCCTCCGCCGGCCGCACCGCCGGCCCGGCCAGCCCCGACTCCCGGTCCGAGGCCCGGCCCCGCGCCCGGTGCGCCCAAACCCGCCGCGCGCACGCCGCGCGTCGGCAACAATCCGTTCTCCTCGGCACAGCCGGTTGACCGGCCGATTCCGCGTCCGCAGGCCCCCCGTCCGGGTGCGCCGCGGCCCGGGATGTCACCGGGCAATATGCCCCCGCGGCCAGGCGGACCCCGTCCGGCCGCCGGTGGTCGTCCCGGTGGTCCCCGTCCCGGACCCGGCGGCGCGCGCCCCGGTCCCGGCGGCCGCGGTCCCGGTGCGAGCACCGGCGGACGTCCCGGTGGCGGTGGCGGCGGCGGTAACTACCGCGGCGGTGGCGCTGGAGGCCCCGGCGGCGGTGGCGGTGCTCCCGCAGGTGGCGGCTATCGCGGTCGCCCAGGTGGCGGCGGTGGACGGCCAGGTCAGCGCGGCGGAGCCGCGGGCGCCTTCGGTCGCCCCGGCGGTGCACCCAAGCGTGGCCGCAAGTCGAAGCGGGCCAAACGCGCCGAATACGAGAACATGCAGGCGCCGGTCGTCGGCGGCGTGCGGTTGCCGCACGGCAACGGCGAGACGATCAGGTTGGCGCGCGGTGCTTCCTTGTCCGACTTCGCCGAGAAGATCGACGCCAACCCGGCATCGCTGGTGCAGGCGCTGTTCAACCTCGGCGAGATGGTGACCGCCACCCAGTCCGTGGGTGACGAGACCCTTGAGCTGCTGGGCAGCGAGATGAACTACAACGTTCAGGTCGTCTCGCCCGAGGACGAGGACCGCGAGCTGCTGGAGTCCTTCGACCTCACCTACGGCGAGGACGAGGGCGGCGAGGAAGACCTCGAGACCCGCCCGCCGGTGGTCACGGTCATGGGTCACGTCGACCACGGCAAGACCCGACTGCTGGACACCATCCGCCAGGCCAACGTCCGCGAGGAAGAGGCCGGCGGCATCACCCAGCACATCGGCGCCTACCAGGTCGAGGTCGACCTCGACGGCACCATCCGGCCGATCACCTTCATCGACACCCCGGGTCACGAGGCGTTCACCGCCATGCGTGCCCGCGGCGCGAAGGCCACTGACATTGCGATCCTGGTGGTCGCCGCCGACGACGGCGTGATGCCGCAGACGGTGGAGGCGGTCAACCACGCGCAGGCCGCCGAGGTGCCAATTGTGGTGGCAGTCAACAAGATCGACAAGGAAGGCGCCGATCCGCAGAAGATCCGCGGGCAGTTGACCGAATATGGTTTGGTGCCAGAGGAATTCGGCGGCGACACGATGTTCGTCGACATCTCCGCCAAGCAGGGCACCAACATCGAGTCCTTGCTCGAGGCGGTCGTGCTGACCGCCGATGCGGCACTGGATCTGCGGGCCAACCCCGATATGGAGGCCCAGGGTGTCGCGATCGAGGCGCACCTGGACCGCGGCCGCGGGCCGGTGGCCACCGTGCTGATCACCCGCGGCACCCTGCACGTCGGAGACTCGGTGGTGGCAGGCGACGCCTATGGCCGCGTCCGCCGCATGGTCGACGAGCACGGCGAAGACGTCGAGGCGGCACTGCCGTCGCGGCCGGTGCAGGTCATCGGCTTCACGTCGGTGCCAGGTGCTGGCGATAACTTCCTCGTCGTCGACGAGGACCGCATCGCCCGCCAGATCGCCGATCGCCGCAGCGCGCGCAAGCGCAACGCACTGGCCGCCCGCACCCGCAAGCGGATCAGCCTGGAAGATCTGGATTCGGCGCTGAAGGAAACCAGCCAGCTGAACCTGATCCTCAAGGGCGACAACGCAGGCACCGTCGAGGCACTCGAGGAGGCCCTGCTGGGCATCCAGGTCGACGACGAGGTCGAGCTGCGCGTCATCGACCGCGGCGTCGGCGGTGTCACCGAGACCAACGTCAACCTGGCGTCGGCGTCGGACGCGATCATCATCGGGTTCAACGTCCGCGCCGAGGGCAAGGCCACCGAGCTGGCCAACCGCGAGGGTGTGGAAATCCGCTACTACTCGGTGATCTACCAGGCCATCGACGAGATCGAGAGCGCGCTCAAGGGCATGCTCAAGCCGGTCTACGAGGAGCGGGAACTGGGCCGGGCCGAGATCCGCGCCATCTTCCGAAGCTCGAAGGTCGGCAACATCGCCGGCTGCCTCGTCCAGTCGGGCATCATCCGCCGCAACGCCAAGGCACGGCTGCTCCGCGACAACGTCGTTGTCACGGAGAACGCCACCGTGCAGTCGCTGCGGCGCGAGAAGGACGACGTCACCGAGGTGCGCGACGGCTACGAATGCGGTCTGACGCTGAGCTACTCCGATATCAAGGAAGGCGACGTGATCGAGACGTACGAGCTGGTCGAGAAGGAACGTGGCTGATCCGGCACGAGCACGCCGGCTGGCCAAGCGCATCTCGACCATCGTCGCCTCGGCGATCGAGTACGAGATCAAGGATCCGCGGCTGGCCGGTGTGACGATCACGGACGCCAAGATGACGGGCGACCTGCACGACGCCACGCTGTTTTACACGGTGTTCGGTCGCAATCTCGAGGACGAGCCGGACTACGCCGGCGTGGCGGCGGCGCTGGAGAGCGCTACGGGAGTGCTGCGGACCAAGGTGGGCGCGGCGCTCGGCGTCCGGTTCACCCCGACATTGGCGTTCGAACGCGACACCGTTCCCGACACCGCGCACCGGATGGAGGAACTGCTGGCACGGGCGCGCGCCGCAGATGAGGATTTGGCGAGAGTTCGGGAGGGCGCCACGCACGCAGGTGACGCGGACCCGTACCGTGTTACCGGGGTGGAGGAGTCCGGCGGGGATCGAGACGACTCTGAGGACATGGGTGACGGCAACAGACCAGACGACTGACGTCCCTGTCATGGGCGAGCGCGTCGATGCGCAACAGGTAGCCGACCTGCTGGATGCGGCTGCCACCGTCAGCGTGGTCTGCCATGTCTATCCCGACGCCGACACCATTGGCGCAGGGCTGGCGCTGGCGCTGGTGCTTGATCATGCCGGCAAGGCGGTCGAGGTCAGTTTCGCGGCGCCGGCCGAGCTGCCCGAGTCATTGCAGTCGCTGCCCGGTGGCCACCTGTTGGTCGGCCCGGACGAAATGCGTCGCGACGCCGACCTGGTCGTGACCGTCGACATCCCCAGCGTCAACCGCCTTGGCGCGCTCAGTGAGCTCGCCGACCCGGGCCGCGAGGTGCTGGTGATCGACCACCACGCGTCCAACCAGCTCTTCGGCACCGCCAATTACGTTGATCCGTCGGCAGATTCCACGACCATGCTCGTCGCGGAACTGCTCGACGCATGGGGTAAGCCGATCGAGCCCGGCGTCGCGCATTGCCTGTATGCCGGGCTGACCACGGACACCGGATCGTTCCGGTGGGCCAGCGCCCGCGCGCACCGGCTGGCCGCCCGGCTGGTGGAACTCGGCGTCGACAATGCGTCGATCAGCCGCACGCTGCTTGACAGCCATCCGTTCGCGTGGCTTCCGATGCTGTCGCGCGTGCTGTCGTCGGCTCAGCTTCTGCCCGACGCCGCCGGTGGTCGCGGACTGGTGTATGCCATTGTGGGACACCAGGAATGGGCCAATGCCAGGCCCGAGGAAGTCGAGAGCATCGTCGACATCGTGCGCACCACCCAGCAGGCCGAGGTGGCCGCGGTGTTCAAGGAGATCGAACCGCAGCACTGGTCGGTGTCGATGCGTGCGAAGTCTTACGACCTTGCCGCGGTTGCCAGTGCCTTCGGCGGCGGCGGGCACAAGCTGGCCGCCGGCTATTCGGCGACGGGATCGGCCGACGACGTGGTGGCGGCGCTGTACGCGGCTCTTGGCTGAACCCGAGGGCGATCTGCCGGTCGCCCCGGCTACCACTCGCAGGATCGCGGGCCTGGCCTTGCCGGCGCTTGGCGTGCTGGCCGCCGAACCGATCTATCTGCTTTTCGACATCGCCGTTGTCGGACGGTTGGGCGCGTTGCCGCTGGCCGGTCTGGCTATCGGCGGGCTGATTCTAAGCACGCTCAGTTCGAACATGACCTTCTTGTCCTACGGCACCACTGCCCGCTCGGCCCGGTTTTTCGGGGCGGGCAACCGTGCGGCCGCGGTTGGGGAAGGGGTGCAGGCCACCTGGTTGGCCCTCGGCCTGGGCGCGCTGATCGTCGCTGCGGTCGAGATCTTTGCGGTGCCGTTGGTGTCGGCGTTGGCCGCGGGTGGGAACATTGCGGAAGCCGCGTTGCCGTGGGTGCGCATCGCGATCGTGGGCGTGCCGGCGATCCTGGTCTCGGCCGCGGGCAACGGCTGGATGCGCGGCGTGCAGGACACAGCGCGACCGCTGCGATACGTCGTAGCCGGGTTCGCGGTGTCCGCGGTGCTGTGTCCGCTGCTGGTGTACGGCTGGCTCGGCATGCCGCGGTTGGAGTTGGTCGGTTCGGCGGTCGCCAACCTGGTGGGTCAGTGGGTGGCCGCTCTGCTGTTCTTGCGGTCGTTGTTCGCCGAGCGCGTGCCACTGGGGATCCAACCGGCGGTGCTGCGGGCACAGGTCGTGATGGGTCGTGATCTGGTGCTGCGCACGATGGCGTTTCAGGCGTGCTTCGTATCGGCAGGTGCTGTCGCCGCCCGGTTCGGCGCGGCTGCGGTCGCTGCACACCAGGTGGTGCTGCAGTTGTGGAATTTCCTTGCGCTGGTGCTGGATTCGCTGGCTATCGCGGCGCAGTCGCTGGTGGGCGCCGCGTTGGGAGCTGGTGAACTGGCGCATGCCAAGTCCGTCGCATGGCGGGTGACGATTTTTTCCGCGGTGGCCAGCGCGGTGCTGGCGGGCATCTTCGCCGTCGGCGCGTCGGTGTTTCCGAGCGTGTTCACCAATGACCGTTCCGTGCTCGACGCGATTGGCGTGCCGTGGTGGTTCATGGTGGCCCAATTGCCCATCGCTGGAATCGTTTTCGCGCTTGACGGGGTTCTGCTCGGCGCCGGCGACGCAAAGTTCATGCGCAACGCGACGTTGATCAGCGCGCTGGTGGGATTCCTGCCGTTGATCTGGCTGTCGCTGGCATTCGGTTGGGGTCTGCTCGGCATCTGGTCAGGCTTGAGCACCTTCATGGTGTTGCGCCTGGCGTTCGTCGGCTGGCGCGCCTTCTCGGGCCACTGGCTGGTGCCCGGCACCGGTTGATGGTCACGGCAGGCTGATCAGAACCACCCCGCCGAGCACTACGGCGGCGGCGATCGCACGGCGTGGCCCGAGCCGCTCGCCAAGGAACACCGACCCGATCAGGGCACCGAACACGATGCTCGTCTCCCGCAGCGCGGCGATCGGCGCCAGGGCGCCGCTGAGTTGCGCCCACAACACGATCGTGTATGCGACCAATGAGATGGCGCCGCCCGTCAGACCGGGAAACGCGCAGGCACGCATCGCAGCGACCAACTTTCCGCGGCGTCGGATCAGCGCGATCATCACGATCGGAGGCGCCTGAAGCAAGAACATCCACCCCGCGTAGGCCAGCAGAGGCGCATGTGTGACTCCAACGCCGTCGATCACGGTGTAGCTCGAAATCATCAGCCCAGTGAGCAGCGCCGCCGTCAGTGCCGGCAGATCCTTGCGCCCGGGCCGACCACCGATCAGCACCAGACCGATAAGTCCGGCCGACACCGCAAGCACACCGGCCAGTTCGGTGATGGACAGCGCTCGGTGCAACACCACGATCGATACCAGAGCCACCACCCACGGCGATGTGCCTCGGGCCAGCGGATACATCTGGCTGAACTCCCCGAGCTGATAGCTCGCCAGCAGGAAGAGGTTGTATGCCGTGTGGGTCAGCGCGGAGGCGACGATGAACGGCCACGCTCCCGCAGGCGGCAGACCACCGGCCGCCGCCAGGGCCGCGCCGCCGACCGCGTCGACCAATCCGATCAACGCGAAGCCCACCAGCCGGTCGCTAACGGCATGCGCCAACGAATTCCAGATCGCGTGCAGCACGGCCGCGAACAACACGGCGAGCACGATGGAGGGTGTCACCAGGCGGCTCCTTGGGTTGGGCTCTGTGTCAGAGCGCAGTTAAAGGAGCCCTCAGGGCTTTTATCCCGTCAGGTGTGGATCACCAAGGTGTCCTGGCGCCGCTCGGACCAGTCCCGGCGGCCCTGAATGTCGATCACAGGCGGGCGGCCGGCGGAACCCTAGACGCAAGCGATCTCACGCTACACCGCGATGTCGGGGCTTCCGGCTAGCGCTAGTCGAGAACCTCCCAGAATTCGCCGTCCGGGTTGGCCGTGATCCTGATGGTGCGGGTGTCGCCGTACTCATCGGCGGCGGTGCACTCGAACGAGTCTCCGATCGGAACCACCTTCAGGCCTTCGCCGCAGCTCAGGGTGATGGGAAACTCGACCTCGTTCGAAATTTGATCCGCGAAGTCCTGCGCGGCGGGTCCGAGGTCGTAGACCATGTCGAGGGTGTTGAAGTCGAGCCCTTCGTTCTTTGCCGTCACTTCCACGCGCACGGCATGACCGTCGACATCCACGGTGCAAACGAACGACTCACCAGACGTCACGGTGTCCGCCTGCCGCGGACAATCGACACCTGACACCTCGCGCGAGATCTGCGACGGAAAGTCGCCGTTGACCTCATCGAAGACGTAACTCTCCAGCGCTTCATAATCTGGCTCAGCGCTTGTGAACGGCGATTGGCAGCCCGTCAGAGCCACCGCGCCGGCGATCGCGGCGAACGCAGCGGTGACGAACTTCTTGCGGCTGTTGTTGATGTGCATGATGGGCTCCTCTCCTGGGCTCATAGGTAGGAGCGCCAACCGCGCGCCACTGGCACACTTTTTGGCCAGAGAATTTTCGCGGCCAGGTCGACGTCTGCTACGGAGCAGAACCGCCAGGCGGGGGATTGCGATCGCTTCCGCCTTGGTTTCCTCCGCCGAGATTGCCACCCGGGGAAGTCGGATCCGCCGTCCGTGTCGGCGAATACGACGGCGCGCTCCGCGTAATAGCCGTCGGCCGTGTCCGTGGTGCTGGTTCGGACGGCGGCGAGTAAGGCGGAGGCTCGGACGGAATCAGCTCGGGCGTGGCTGCTGTACCAGGCACCTGGGGTAAGTCCGCGGCCGGGGGGAGAGGGGCGACGGGCTCGGTGGTCGGCACGGGCGCGGTGGTGTGGGTTGGCGATGAGCTGATCGGGAAGGTGGCCTGGCTCGTGGGTGACGTTCCACTGATCTCGGTAGGAAGAATCGAGGTGGGTTCGCGGTTCAGCCACGCCAACATCAGTCCGGCAGTGGTACCCAACACGGCGATCAACAAGGCTGCCAGCAACACTCGTCTGCGGCCTTGCTCTCCGCTGGCGCCGTCAACATCGGATGCGCCCGAATCGTCGTGGTGGGAGGCGGCCTCATCGTCTGATAGGCCATCCATGGCGCTGGCGTGGCAGACCAGCTGGATGTCGCCGAGTGTCTTGTCGCGCAGCCATTTCGGCGCGGGAATGAAGGCCGGTGTGGCAGCGAGCAATGCAGCGGGACTGACCAATCGGCGTCGTTCCTCGTCGCAGTTTGGACACGACTCGATATGCCGCGACACGCGTTTGCGCATCAGCACGGTGAACTGTCCGTCCCAGCCCGCGAGGATCTGGCCGAGTTCCGCGCATCCGCCTGGGTTGCGGCGGCGACATACCAACAATGCACCGAGGGAGCGTTCGATCGTTCCCCTGAGCCTCTGCACCATTGTGTTGGCGTTGGTGTGGCTGACACCAAGCGCATCGGCGAGGTCCGGCCCGTTCAGGCCGTGGCGAAAAGCCAAGTCAAAGACCGCGCGGTCGCGGTCCGTCAAGCCCCCCGCGGCCTCTGCAATCAAATCGGCGAGCTCGGTGCGTGCAGCCAGGGTGTCGGGGCTGGCATCGTCGGACTCGATGTCCGGCAATTCGTCAGATGGCGTTTCGCGCTGGCGATCCCGCAGCCGGCGCAGCGATTCGTTGCGCGCGATCGCGTACAGCCATGGGCGCAATTTGTCGGGCTCTCTCAATTGGGGAAGGCGGGTCGCGGCGAGACAGAACGTCTCCTGGACGCAGTCGGCGGCAGCGTCGAAATCACGCAGCATTCCCACGCAGAAGTCGTGTAGCCGGTCGGCGTAGCGGTCATAGATCTGCGCGAACGCCGCTCGGTCACCGGCCATGCTGGCGCCAACCAGTTCCGCGTCTGTGTGGCGCGGGTCCACCAGATCCCAATTGGGTACCGCAGTCATGACGCCCCCTACTGGGTTAGCCCCTCAACCTTGGCGCAACCTGTGAGGTTACTGCTGGCGCCGGGAACCGGATAGTGGCTCACGGCGGGCACTGAATTGCCGAACAAGGCCGCGAACCATTCGACCCGCCCTGGCCGGGCAGGACCAAGTCACCCGGCCCGGTGAGGTCACCACCGCCTGGCCGCGGGCCTTGGGGGTCTGGCCATTGCCACTGTGGCCACTCGGGCCACGGAGGCCAGGGCGGTGGCGGTGGCGGTGGGGGCGGTGGGGGCGGAGGCTGGACCGGCGTCGGCTCTGAAATCGGCGGCGGTGCAACGGGTGTGGGCTCCGCGGACGGTTGCTCAATCGTCGGCGTCCGCCGGGGGGGCGGTGCGGTTGCCGGAGGGGGTGGCTTCACGCTGGCCGTCGGCGGTGGTGGCGGCGGCGGTGGAGCCACCGGGCTGGGCGCAGCCGGGGGCGGCGCGGTTTCGCTGACCTCGATCGGGCTCTGGATCGTCGTCGTCTCTTGCAGGTTGATCCAAACGAAGGTCAACCCGAGCGCGGCGAGCAACGCGACGACGAAGACCGTGACCGGCAACAAAGAGTTGCGGGTACCACGGCCCGCATCGGCTCCGCCGTCGCCGATCGGACTTGCGGCGGACGTCAGCTGAACCTCGCTCAGTGTGCGCTCGCGAAGCCATGCCGGCGCGGGGATGAACGCTGGTGCGGCGCCCAGCAGCGCAACTGGGCTCACAAGCCGTCGCCGCTCCTCGTCGCATGTCTGACACGACTCGATGTGGCGCGAAATGCGTTTGCGCATAAGCACATTGAAGTGGCCGTCCCAGCCGTCGAGTATCGCCGACAGTTCCGCGCAGCCGCCGCTGTTTCGGACGCGGCGCGAAACCAACAGTGCGCCAAGCGAACGTTCGATGGTCCCGCGCAGCCGGTGCACGATCGTGTTCGCGTTGGAGGCAGACACCCCCAGCGCCTCGGCGAGGTCGGGCCCATCCAAACCGTGCCGGAACGCCAGCTCCAGCACGGAGCGGTCGCGGTCGGAAAGCCCGCCCGCGGCGTCGGCGATCAGATCGGCGAGTTCGGTGCGCGCGGCCAAGGTCTCCGGACCGGGTTCACCCGAGGCCGTATCGGGCAGCTCTTCGGATGGTGCTTCGCGCCGACGCTCACGGATTCGCCGCAGCGCCTCGTTGCGGGCGATCGAGTAGAGCCAGGGCCGCAACTTATCCGGATCCCGCAGCTGCGGAAGGCGCGTCGCCGCAATACAGAACACGTCTTGCACGCAGTCGGCCGCGCCGTCCCGATCAGCCAGCATTCCGACGCAGAAATCGTGCAAGCGGTCGGCGTAGCGGTCGTAGATGTCCGCGAAAGCCGTCCGGTCGCCGGCCGCGGATGCTCTCGCGAGCTCCGCATCGCTTCCGGACGGCCCCACGATGTCCCAATAGGATGCTGCGGTCATGACATCGTCCCCCAACCTGGGTAGCGGTGATGCTACGACTTGACCGGTGCCTGCAGGACCAAGTCCGGCAAGCTCGGCGGTTCCGGCTGCGGATTGAGCTGCGGGGAGGGAGCCAGCGGAAGGTCCGGCAGGAAAACCGGCGGGACCGGCTTGGGGTCTGGCTTCGGCGGGTCCGGCAGCTTGAAATCCAGATCGTCCGGGACCGGCTTGGGGTCCGGCTTCGGCGGGTCCGGCAGCTTGAAATCCAGATCGTCCGGCACCGGCGGCACCGGATTCGGCGGCTCGGGCTTCGGATCCTCCGGCTTGGGCGGAAGCGGCGGGTAGTCCGGATTCGGGACATCGACGACCACCGGGGGCTCGCTCGGCGGGGCCGCCGGAGGTGGGGCTACCGGAGGTGTGGCGACAACGACCGGACCCGGCCCGCGCTGAGGCGCCGGCACGACGACGCTCGGAGCCGCTTTCTGCTCGGGCACAACCTGTGTGGACGGAGCAGGTGCGGTTCCGTTTGGGCCGACGACGACGGCGTGTCCGGGGACAGCTCCCTGCTCCACAACCGTGGGCTGGGAGGAGTCGCTGAAGTCGAACAGCGAGACGCCGAGCACGGCGCCTCCGATGACGCCGGCCGCGAGCGCCGCCGCGAGAATCGCCCGCTTGGCGGGCGACTTCGGCTCATCGAATTCGGCCGGCTCGGCGGTGGCGAAGCCGTGTCGGAGTTCGCGCTCCGGTTGACCCAGTGGGCTCGACGCCCACGCGGCCGCGACCGTCTGGGTGTTCGGGTCTGTGTCGTACGTGGTGGTCATGGCCGGTTTCCTTGGTGTGGGTTTGCTGCCCCGGTTGGGCTGCGGCTACAGGTAGGAGCGACGACCACGCGCTCCTCGCACACTTTTTCCAACTTATTTTTTTCTCAGCCAACCCACTCCTATGGCTGGACGTCGGTCTGCCCACCGGTCGCGGCAGCGTCGTAGTCGTCGAGGTTGAAGCCGACGGAGCCGGCCGAGGCCAGGCTGCCGGCGTCGGAGGCGGTGGCGGTGTTGTTGTCGCTGAAGTCACCGTTGACGCCGGCCAAAGCCTCGCCGCCCTGCGTGGCGGTGGCTTCGTTGCCAGTGTTGAAGTTGCCCAGAGTAAGCCCGAAGACCTCGCCGCCGCCTGCCGCGGCCAGGCTGTCGGGTCCAAAGGCGGTGGCGCTGTTGTTGTCGTTGTCGCTGCCGTTGAAACCGGCGAGTGCCGTACCGCCGTTGATGGCAAGGGCTTTGTTGCCCGTGTTGTTGTTGTAGAAACTGACAGCGACCACGTTCGCGCCTGCGGAAGCGCCGCTATCGGTGCCGATGGCGACGGCGGTGTTGTCGTCGTTGTTGTCACCGAAGAGGCCAGCGCCGGCTTGGCTGTCGTTGCCGATGACGATGGCGGCGTTGTCGTCGTTGTTGCTGCCGTAATTGGCGTGGGTGGTGGTCATGAACGTGCTCCTTCTCGACGGTGGGACCCGATGCCCGCATTCCTGGGTAAGAGCCACCACCACCGCCGGGCGGACAATTCTTGGAGGACCAGAACGTTGAGAGAACTTGGCGAATCAGACTGCGGCAGAGTCAGACTGGCTCGCCCTATCGCAAAACCATCAGGGCCCCTCACGGTGGCCCTGATGGTCAGCGATAACCTCACGACGTACGGGTGTGCCCGTTGCGTACGGCGACGGCGTGTACTACATCAGCTCACGGAGCTTCTGGAGAGCTCGTCCCTGCGCTTTCGCGCCCTTCTGGCCGAGCAGGTCCTCCCGCCCGATCTCGCGTTCGTCAACCTCGAGCTCGCGGGCCGTCGGTCCGCCCTCGACTTCTAATTGCAGTTTGCCGGGCAGTTCCGGGTTCGGGACTGCCACCGACTGGATGTTCCCGGCGGAGTCGCACAGCACAAGCAGTTTCATGGCGCGTCTCCTCACTCTTTGATCGTGGCCATGTGAATGGCGTAGCTGGCGTCGGTCGTCCCCGTATTCTTGATCCACCAGTGGATCTCCTTTTCTAGGTTGCCCGCGCCGTTGTTGACCTCGCGATACTCGACGCGCGTGATCTCGACGCGTGCAGACGCCCCGATTGCAGGCGGGATCTTCAGCGAGAGCATCGCATCCACGCTGAATGCCCACACCCGTTGGGCCGCAGCGTTATTCCACGAGACGTGGTGAGTGTCGCCCGGCTCGATGGCGGTGATGTAGCCGATGTGGGAAAAGCTGACACTGGCCATGGATCTTCCTCCTTCACAGAATCGATTCTGGGTAATGCAGGGGCCCGGATGGCCGCTGTCATGTGTAGGAGCGTCGATCTAGCGCCACCCGGACAGTTTTCCGAGTATTTTCTTGAACGGCTGCCGTAGCGCCTGAGACTCGCTGGCTGCAAGGGTGGGTTAGAGCCCTGTGCCCCTTCGCGTTACGCGCCGTTTCGGAGGGTCCGGATTCCCTGTGGGAATAGCCACAATTCCTGGCGGAGGCTGCTGCGAACGGGTGGTCCGCGGCGGTGACGAGTTAGTCGGCCCGGAGGAAGTCCGCCGGGTAGGTGGAGCGGGCGGCTCCGACACGCGCGGAGTCGGTTGCACCGACGGTTCGGACACGGGTGAGTCCGTCTCTAACGTCGGCGGCGGTGCGGTGAAGACATTTGTTGGCGTAGAAGTTTCGGTGACGGGGGGCGTCGATACGGCTGGAGTGGTCGATTCCGCCGACACGACCGGCGGAGCTGGAATTGGGTTGCTTGGGGTTTGGCTCGGTTGGCCGCTCGGTGTGGCGCTGATTGGTTGGGTGGCCGTACTCATGTCGGCGGGTTCGATGGTGGTGGTCTTTTCTTGCAGCCAGGCAATGGTCAGCCCCAGCGACGCCATCAGGGTGGCGGCGAATAACCCGATCACCAGCGCCACGCGGCGGGTGCGATCGCTGCGGGCGTCGTCGACATCGTCGACATTCTCGACCGCGATCGGCGGGGTCCCGCCGGGCGCCGAGGCCTCGGGCTTGGGATCGGTCGTGTTGGCCTCTATCGCGGTGGCCGATGCGGTGAGCTGAATTTCGCTGAGGGTGCGTTCGCGCAGCGGTGCGGGTGCGGGGATGAACGCCGGAGCGGCGCCGAGCAGCGCGACGGGGCTGACCACCCGTCGCCGCTCCTCGTCGCAGGTGAGACAGGACTCAATGTGGCGCGAAATGCGTTTGCGCATCAGCACGCTGAACTGTCCATCCCAGCCGTCCAGGATCGCGGCGAGTTCGCGGCACCCGCCCCGGGTGTTCTGGGCGCGGCGTGAGATCAGCAGTGCGCCAAGGGAACGTTCGACGGTCTCACGCAACCGGTACACCAACTTGGTGGCATGGTTGGGGCTCACCCCGAGGGCATCGGCGAGGTCGGGTCCATCCAGGCCGTGGCGGTAGGCCAACTCGAGCACCGAGCGGTCGCGGTCGGACAGCCCGCCGGCGGCCTCGGCGATCAGATCGGCCAATTCGGTGCGGGCAGCCAGGGTTTCGGGGCCAGGCTCATGAGACACGGCCTCAGGCAGTTCGTCAGAAGGTGTTTCGCGGCGCCGGTCCCGGATGCGGCGCAGCGCTTCGTTGCGGGCGATCGCGTACAGCCACGGGCGCAGCTTGTCTGGATCTCGCAGCTGCGGCAGTCGGGTCGCGGCGGTGCAGAACACATCCTGGACGCAATCGGCGGCGCCGTCGCGGTCGCGCAGCATTCCGATACAGAAATCGTGGAGCCGGTCGGCGTAGCGGTCATAGATGCCTGCGAACGCTTCACGGTCACCGGCAGCGGCGGCGCGGGCGAGCTCCGCGTCGGTCTCCGCTGGGCCAACGATGTCCCAGCTGGGTACTGCCGTCATGACTGTGCTTCCCATGACAAAGGTCGTGCTGCTGATATTCGACCAGGCTGTTTGGGCATAAGCAAGACCCGAGTCGTGCCCGTTGCGCCGTGAGCCTTCCGTCGAACGCACCCTACGGCCCAGCCGGGGTGCTCGGGGGATCTGTCTGCGGATTGAATGCTCCCGCCGGCGGCAGGGTATCGGGACCACCGAGCCCAACCCCAAGACCCGGCGGGGGATTCAGGCCGGGTGGCGGGTTGAGGCGGGTATCGGGGTACCCCGACGTATCGGGCTGCGGATTACTTGCCCCGCACGAACCGCATTCACGCGGCGCGGGAAGGTAATCGAGGGTCACCGCCCCGCCACGATCGGCGGGTTCAGGCACGGCCCGTGCGGTATCCGCACCGAGAAATAAGGCAGCTGCCGCCGCGCCGACGATCGCAGCACCCATTAGGACGGCGAATCTGGTTCGGGTGGTGGTCATGGCGTTCTCCTGAGGTGATCGCTGCCCTGGTTAGGCTGCGGTTATGGATAGGAGCGCCGACCACGCGCTCCTCGCCCACTTTTTCCACCTATTTTTTGGCGACCCGCGCGATGGCTGCCCAACCAAACGGATTCGTGCGCACCTCGACACCCTCGAACCCGGCCGTGGCCAGCCGTGATGGCAACGACGACGGGTCGACGGGGTTATAGGTGTCGCCCTCGTGGTGGGCCTCGAGCTCGTCGCTGGCCAGGCTGTCGCTGGCCACCAGCGGGGCGCCTGGCTTGAGCACCCGGGCGATTTCGGCGAACAGCAGGTCCTGAAGCTCGTTCGTCGGGACGTGATGCAGCATCGTGAAGCACGCCGCGCCGGAGAAGGTGTCGTCGGTGTACTCAAGTGACGTCGCGTCGCCGTGCACGATCTGTACCGACGGCACATCCGCGAATCGGTCCGACAACATGGCCGCGAGCTCGTCGTCGATCTCGATCGAGGTTAGCCGCGGTACCGACTGGCTCAGCACATCGGTCGTTGCGCCGTAGCCGGGCCCGACTTCGAGCACGTTGTCACCGAGATCGGTTTCGCCCAGCGCCCAGGGCAGGATGACTTCTCGTATCGCCTGCCGCCACTCGTCGCTGCCGCAGGCCTCGTGCGCTTTGTTCACGGTCGCAGCGTACGAAAGTTCAGCGCATGTGTGCGCCACCCCGTTGCAGCACCGCGTCGTTCGCGTCAGAACGGTTGTACGTCTGCTGTGCTGACGACCATGCCGTGACCACTGCGGTCGTTCGTGAATGTGGTTTCACCAGCAGCCGCGCTGATCGTCCAGCCCTGCGCTCGGTAGGTTTGGTAGTCCATCGTGATTCGGCCCTCGAGTGCCCCGAGATCGGCGTCGACCCAATGGAATTCGCCACCTGCTGTCACGCTCGCGCAGTGAAAAGGCGTTCCGTCCGGATGTCGAGGCCAGTTGTCGGCAGAGGTTTGGCAGGCCACCAGGTTGGCAGCGATCGAGCAGCGCATGTTTCCCGACTTCGATTCCACCCGCACGTATCCGTGGTCATTGGGCATGAGCGCGACGACCGACGGCACCGGCGGCGTCGAGGTAGTGACGGAGCCGGTCACGCCGCCGCCCGCGCACCCAGTAACGAGGATGACGAGGGCCACACCGGCGGCCGGCAGTGTCCAAGGCGGGACGAACTTCTTGCGGCTGTCGATGCTGTTCAAGGTGTGTTCCCGGTCGTCTGACACTTTCTCGAGACGCCCGGGTTACGCATATGTCACCTTGTAGGACCCGTGGACCTTATATACGAGCGGCCCCAATCCCGCGGAGATCGTGAACTGCTCCGTGAACTGCTCGTCAACGGCGTCCGGCGCAGTGGGTT
>Ga0075428_100001047_pt1 | contig 29378 bp, 39 predicted proteins | sample RhiMetdeltSRZDD2_FD_75291 | JGI IMG/M metagenome (GOLD analysis project Ga0075428, IMG submission 75291) | Populus rhizosphere microbial communities from Tennessee, USA - Rhizosphere MetaG P. deltoides SRZDD2 | ecosystem: Host-associated > Plants > Roots > Rhizosphere > Soil | place: USA... | reverse complement strand
ACTGGAACTTGCGACATTTGGAGATGGGCCAGGGCACTGGCGGCTTCAATCGCATATTAAGCGCGTTCCGATGGGCACAGAAGTGCTATACCTCGACGAGCAATTGGTAGGATGCATTCGTGGCAATATGTACCCTTCTAAAATAGCCGAACATCGGCCGTACGGCGAAATAAGCTCACTTGCTATAGCTACAGATTATCGCGGGCGTGGGCTGGGCGAACTCTTACTGGGTAGAATGATTTATAGTATGTCAGAGGAAGACCCTACCGGCATTTGCCTCTACACGCGTAAAAGCAACATTGCCATGCAGGGTCTTTCGGCCAAATTTGGCTTTACGGTCGAAGAAACAATACCAGACTACTACGCCGACCCGACCGAAGATGCTTTTTTCATGGTAGACCGCCGCGAACCGATTCCAACACATTTGCCGGACAAGTAGGGATTTAGCTATGAGTATGCAGCAACCAGGGCTCAAAACTTTGCGGTACAGCTGCTGCATTTGGGGCAGACTTATCGCCGACCAGCCAGGCCATCACGGCTTCGCGTCCGCATTCCATGCCAGCCTTGGCGAAAGCTGCGTTTACCTCTGGGTATGTGCGGCCATTTCTTAGGTTAAGCAACTCATCGAGATACTCTCCAACCGGAGTAGGGCGGAGTGCTATAACCTCGGCAGGGTTATGATCTTCACCGCCAATGTATTCTACGCTGCGTGCCACAACCAAAAAGCGCGGGTAGTCAATCGTGTTACTCACGGTTCGTAAGGTAAACGTGTCCATGCTCTGCTGGCTCGGGTCAGAATAACCGTATCCTGTCTCTTCGATCAGTTCACGTAAAGCAGTATCTGCTGGGGTGTCGGGGTTGTCGTGACCGCCATTGACGTTGCCACTCGGCAAGCTTAATGCCAACATCCCGTAATACCTTCTGTTATTATCGATTGTGAGTACGAAGGGTTCACCCGAGGCGTCTTTTATAATCGGCAGTGCCGTTACCGCACCAACACGACGCACAAATACATAGGGATCAGTCCTGTCTTTAACAGGTTGATGCTCAACACGAAACAGGCCACCTTCGTATACTATTGTTCTATCGGGTCTGCTCATATTGCGCAATAATATCAGGATTGTGGAAAGCTAACAACTTGCCTTTAAAATGACTATAGTAGAAGTTAATAACGCGGAAGTTACCACAAATTACCCGGCCTCTTCAAAGAAAGGTCCTTTCCCATTCCTGACATGCCTCCTCTCAAACGCCTCTTTTCCTCTAAAATAGTTGTAATAAAAATCTTGATTATTCATTACACGCTCTGCGGTAGCGCTGGCTCTTTCTAGAAATGCCTTAAAAAGAGGGGTATGTTGATATGTGTCTACAAGGTTGTATAACCCGGTGGGCACTCCTCGTTTTCGGATATAGTTTATGAGGCGGGTCCCGGGGCACATCATGTAGTGTCCTGAACTAAGTCTTCTTCTTAACAAATTTTTGGCGTGCATAATTTCCCAGGCCCACGAGATTGCCTGTCGGTCGGCCGCCTCGCCGCTTAAAGAAAAATCTTGTTGCATAATGTCTTTACGTCTAAGTATCGCCAACAAAACCGGCCCCACATACACAGTAAAGTTTCTAAGCTGATTAAATGGACCCGCAATAACCTGCCGCCCAACATTTTTTGCGGTGGCGTCGATTGGCGCGTCAATTAACGCTTGCTCCATGTTATCAAGATATGGCCCAAAGGAACCTTGCAATAAAGCATGGGCCAGGATTATCTTGGGGTGATCTTTGGCGTCGTAACGCAAAAGGGACAAAGCTAAAGCGTGCCGTATATTATCCGGATTGCCGCTTGCCAAATGCTGGCGCACACCTTCGTCAGTTACTACTTTAGCAGGGTCAGATATACTAAACTGCCAAGGTATGTTTTCGTCGATCGACGTGCATACGGCCTTAACGTGCGCCTCATCACCGATTCTGGGCAAAAAGCCATGCAGCAGCCACTCTCCATATGCTTTGTTTGCTACGTACGCCTTAAGCGCTTCGCGGTTAGACCAAACGCGCAGATCTATAACCTCATCGGGCAGATGGAACTCTTCTTCGCGGCCTATATATTCAAGATCAACGCTCCACACCGTGGGTTCTTTATAGGGGTCTTGGCCTACATATCCCACCGTGCCATTGGTCGGCTGGCCGGTAAAGCACTCCACTGGTGCGGCCCAATCCGGGTACACCTGTGGCGTGCCCACCGGACATTCAAATGGCTCCAAGACTTCGTCGGTAACTAACTGGCCAACGACCCCACTAAAGAATTTTCTTGCATCAAACTCGCGGCTAGGCGTCCCTCTCGCCACGGATTCATAACTCATGGGCTACTGGTCCGGATTAGGCGGAGATGTAGTGCTGTCCTGGACTTCTTGGGAAGGTTCCCCAGTGAATCCGCCAGGGGGGCCAGTACCGCCGAGTTTTGGCCTTGCGAGCACTTTGGTCCCAATCGCGCGTCCTATGGCATAAAAAGTTACAGCATGGTCAGGAAACTCTGCCTCCGGTAACATTGCTGATTCCGCAATTCCCGCTTCAAACTGAGGTATTTTTGCTAACAGCATGAGCCACACCCTCCTTACTAAGTTAACTTTATTAAGCATAAGTATAATGCATTCGCCCATTCAGTAAAGTCGCTCTTTGCAGTTTCACTCTGAAAAATAGCCCACAATCTATAGCTAATCTTTCGTTTTCCACAATGTTTCGGCCGCAATTGGTATCACTGTGGTCAGTCGTAATTGTGCGGCGGAAATATTCTGATAACCATCATGGTGCGGGGAACTAAGTTCGATACTGGCGGGGCACTTGCCACGAATGCGTAAGCGGCCATTCCGCAGCGACGGCAACCGATAAATTCCATTTGTAGCTATCTGTACAGAGTCATGACTATAAGGACATCCTAATCGCGGATCGCTATTTTTAAACATTGTCTCGAAGAATCGTTTACTGATCGAATCGGGCCAAGCTAGTTCCTTAACTTTTGCCAGCAGCGCCATTCCAGGGTCAGCGTCTTGTTGCCACAAGCGGTGATGCCCGTGCCTGGTAGCGGCAGTAATCACATCTAAGGCAGTAACGTTCGAATTAATGGCATTCCCGCATATATGCATGTACGCCTGACCCTCAGGCACATCCGGATCGTATTCGTGGAGGACGAACTTGTCATTAAGGAGTTTGTAATCGGGGAGATTTTTTCTATAGGCTTCAAAAACGGGTCTGGCCCAGTGTCCGGGCTCGAACAGAACGCCATGCAAAAATCGCCTTGCCGCATCAAGACTAAATAAGCTGCTGATACGTAAAAAATCCCATTGCTCTTCGGTAAAAAACTTCTCATCCTTTTTTTCGTACGGCTGTGTCATAGTATCTATGTAATGCAGATCTTGCTGTGCGGAGGAAATTTCTGCAGCTAGCTCGGAGAATTCTTTGCCCTGGTCCCCAAGGCGCCGCATATCTTCGGCCAGTTCAACCTCGACACCATGTAATAAGACAGCCGAGGTGATACGAAAAATAGCCTCAACTCTTTTTTGGGCTGGACTATTCGGATCACGGTGGCGAGGTGTATAATACTCGACTGTCTGATCGCCAACTATTCTTAAAAGATTATCGGTCAGGAGCGGTTGGCTATATAGTTCCTGGGCACACTTATCACCCAAAATCTGAGGATGGTCGTTATTGCCCTTCATCTTATTGAGTATACAAGGGTGTTATATAAAAGGACCCGTACCGATGACCATGCCGCAGCAATAATCAAAGGGCTTCCTATTAACTTACATCATGTACTACCCTTTGCAATTCTTTCAAAACTGGACCTGGGTGAATAGTACTTGGATACCACATATGCATAATGCGCTTGTCTAGCTTAGGGTCAGTAATGTCACTCATTGCACAAACAACAAGTGGCAACTCAAATTTTTTACATGCCTCGCTCAGCTGTACTATGGCCGCCGGGAAAGTCAAAGTCTCTTCTGTTATGCGCCACAGCTCGTGCATTTCAGGCGGTACCCTCCCAAGAGCGGCGCTGCCGATATATGCCCCTAGTATAGCTCTCCTAACCCTAGCGGCCTCTGTCGCTGCTTCCGAGGGGCTGGGCAGTTCCCTTAGGGCGAACGTTTCAAAATTTACCCCCGTTTCGGGGTCACCGCCAGGCCAATAAAAAGTTGCATACCTTGCGAGCGAAGCGATACTGGGATCGTATTTGTCGAATATGTCAGGTTCTGAGCTGCTCAATATAATGTTATTATAAATGGCCCCTTTTATGGGCTGCATGGCCCCAAGACGCTCTAATATTCCGATGGCCAATTGCCCTCCTTTAATAAATTTCGCGCTCATATTACGTCTAATTTATCAAAAAAGTATGTAAGCCATAAAGTCTATGGGAAAGATGCGTCCCAACGGGCCACCATGCGGCGCCGACCATTGTTCGGCAGGGTTCGAGGCCGGGAACTAAATTTTCTGGTGATGGGCACCGAGCCAGCAGGAGATGTGACTGCTGGCGGCATGCAACAACCATAGTATAACTAGGCCTAACGCCGTCGCCAAGGTTGCAGCATGATAATTTCTTCGAAATTATGCAACATAAATAGTATCGGGGAAAGCCACAGGGTGGTAGTTAGATCCATACTTCTAGTTTACCGCGGCGAGCGCCAGAACCAAACCTACTTGGACTCGAGGGGAGACAGATGGGGAGGTGTGGGAGCACGGAATCTACATAACTCTCGGCACTCATAGGAAATATTCTACATTGATTGTTCAAGCTTCCACAGGGACGCTTGAACACCTGGAAGAACTACTGCTACACCACGGTAGTCCAACGCTTCAGGCAAAGAATGGGATTTTGACGTTGAAGAAATTCACAAGGTTTTAGACGGCTAACTCTTTCTTAACGGCTTCGCCGCGGTCAGGCCAGTTTGTGGTCGTGCCTTCGACACCAGCCGCAATAAATGCACGAATATCGTCATCGCTTTTGGCAAATAAGCCGCGTACAGTCAGCCCCTTATTCTGCGCCCTCTTGACGAGATCAGGTTTGGCAGCCTTAGGCTCTATGCCCAGGCCTTTAAAACCCTTCGTAATCGCTGTTTCCATAATGTGCTCATTCAAATCCCAGGTTAGCCAATGATGGCTAACCGCTTGCAGCAACTTGAGTGACCGGTCAAGCTGCTCGGGATACTTCGAAGTGATGGTTAAGCCAGGTACAGCAAATGGCGCATCCTGTAACCCATCGAGCCAGCGACATCTCCTCAGTAGAGCGGCAACGTTTTGGGCGAGATCTGGTTGTTCGGACTTAAGCTCAAGGTGTAAATGAATTTTGCCAGCATACCGCCCCAATACAGCTTCAAGCGACGGCACCTTCTCGCCTTCAAAGCTGCGATCAAACCAAGAGCCCGCATCAAGCTCGGCAAGCTGGGCGTAGGTCATTGAAGCTACAGACCCTATTCCATTGGTAGTCCGGTCAACCGTTCCATCGTGAATGACGACAGGTGTACCATCTGCTGTCAGCTGAACATCTAGCTCAATGTTAGTAAATCCGCTATTAAACGCAAGATCAAACGCAGCAACTGTATTTTCAGGAGCTTTTGAGGAAAAGCCTCGGTGTGCAATAAGGACAAAATCGCTCATAAGTGTATTTTAACAAATCACAAAAGTTTGATCCATTCTGCCTCTACAGAGGATGGAATCGAACTTTTTACAGATAGGAAATTTTAGAAACGATGAATAAAAACGCGATTAACAGATACGAAAATTCATGACAGGGGGCAGGAGGCCGGAATCAAACTTTCGAGGATGAGAACGAATGGAAAGTTGATGTCGAAGAGCTTCGAAAGTTGCTAGGTGACAATGAGCCGCAACATGCCGACTTATATGCGTATCTGCAAGAAGCCGGTTTATTTGTATCTTTCGGCCTACCCCGACCTACAAAGACGGCACCACTAAAGGGAATTGTGGTGCCGAACTTGTTCTGCAAGCCATGATAGAGCTTAAGCAATACAGTAAGGCAATAATCGTTTCCGGAGATGGCGACTTTCAGTGTTTAGCAAAATACTTGCACGAGCAAGGCAAGCTAGGTGTATTACTCGTTCCGGATCAAAAGAAGTTTTCCGCTTTACTGAAATTCGACATATTCAAGCCCTTGCATAGGTTTGTGAGCGATCTTCGAAAGAAACTTGAGTATCAACCTAAAAAGAAGAACCCCCGCAAGGACAAAACCTTGTAGGGGCAATCTTCTATTGGTGATACCTAAAACTATAGCAAAATTTACCGCAATAAGCAATAAATGACCGAACTGTTTTACAGATGCAATTTGCGAATAATTTCCTGGCAGGGCATCGCGGACGCATTGCAAACAGCGGCGTTGACGCGGGGCGAAGATTACCGGCTAAAAAACTTAGTGGAGTCGTTTAGTTTGGCCGGTGATTTAATCACCGCATAGTTTTATTATAATCCCAGCCTAACCAAATAGCTTAACCAATCCGTCAGTAGAGGCAGACTCGTAAGCTTTTGTTCGTTGTACTACGCTATCGAAAACCCGACCTGCGTCTTCTATGGCCTTATTCCTGCAAGCCTCGGCCATGCCATGCAGCTGCTGGTAGCCCTTCACATTAAGCGCATCCTCGAACTCTTGCCATACATCTAAAATGCCTTTGGCGAAGTCGGCGGGCATCTCGTTTAGGTCTTTATTGGTGCCATCGTAACCAATAAGTTGCCTAGTAGTGGCTCTATTTTGAAAGTGCAGCGAGCCAACGTGTAAAATGTTTTCCCATAGCTCCGGATGCTGGCTGCCGTCCTTAACGGCGTACTTTGGATACTCCAACTGGTCATCCAGGTCGAAAAGGCAGCGCGCATGACAATAAGGGCGGCCTTCACCGGCAAAAAACTCAAATAATGACCTTGCGCGTAAAAACACAGAATCCATTGCATAGACCTGTGCCTGATAGCCTACAAGCTCAAGTTTAAGGTCTTTTTGCAATTGCCATTCTTGGGCGGCTTGTAAAAGATATGTAAGACCATCAAACAAATGGCCAACTTGACCTGTATAGGCAAGCCAATCGCTAGAGTTAAACCCATTTAATGCCGCATTGCAGGTGATACTATTTTTAAAACACGTCTGCTGCACTACTTTTTTGTACTCCGTTGAAACGTAAAATGCTTTTTACCAGTCTTGTATGATTCATCGTAGGCCGAAACACAGCCGAATAGCTTATCCGGCAAGTTATCGAGGTCGTACCAATCCCAGGACTCTAGCTTGTGCGGTTCCAAAACTTGCGGCTCGCCCGACTCCCATTCAGCCGTAAAGCCAATATCAATGTAGTGCTTGGGGAAATAGGTGAGCAGGTCGGACACGCATAGCATTCTTAGATTTTTAACTTTAATACCACACTCCTCGGCAATTTCGCGCAATGCGGTTTGCTCCATAGTCTCGCCATATTCTAAGTGCCCACCAGGGCCGCCGTATTCATCAGCGCCATGAGCGTTTTTGCGCTTGCCAAGCAGTACTTTGCCGTCCTTAACTATAAACACGCCTATACCAACTTTAGTGATGCCCTCCGACATTATGCACGGCCCCTTTCTTTTACTACTAGCTCGGGGAAACCTGTCTCGTCGTCCAATTCGCGCGTATACACAGCGTTTTCATCCTCGCCGAGGACAATTTCGGCAGTCGGGTGAATAGTCGTGCCTTCTTTAAGGTGGCCGCCCAAACCCTTACCCTCTTTATCGGAAACTGCCATATGTAGATGTACACCGTTAACGCTTACTGTCCCGACGAGCGAGGTTATTTCAAAATCGCCCGTAAGCGTACGGATGTCTTGCTTGTCGGGCATTGCCCCTGCCATACGCATGCATGCCTGGCTAAGCCCGCCAACGCAGGTTACGATGAAACCCGCCTGGATATTATTGGCTTTAACAAACTTTTCGAGTTCAACTTTTAGGTCATTGCCTGGTTTTATACGGAATGTATACAGCTTCATCCCTCAAGCATAGCAGAAGTCTAACGGTAAGTTACAACTAAGCCGTTATAGGCCACGGCCTCACCAATATCCTTCAATTGCTCGTCGTCCATTACTTCTGTGGCGTAAAAGGTGTGCGTACCGCGCGGCACAACGTTTAAATGTTCTTTATCCAAAATATAAACGTCGGCAAGCTCATCAAACGGCGATTGGGTCGAAAACGTAAGGTTCTGCATACGGCTAAGGGTGCGCGTTAGTTCTTGTATTAACACCGCATCCAAAGTTGCTGCTCGCTCGCGCTGCACAGCGCGCCCTAGCCGTCGCCACTGTTTGGCTAGGGCTGCATGTAGGCCTGTAGGATTGTCGGTAAGTATAACTACCGTACCCTGCAATTGCCGTCCGTATAGGTGGCGGGCAATATCCCAAGATAGCACGTCGCGGCCAGTTAGCGGCCTTCGTTCAAAAAACACGCTGCCCATGCCCGATATCCTCCCTATATTCCATCTGTGCTGCCGCCTGCGCCAAAGCCTGCCGCTGTGTAATGGCAAATTTTGCCCAGCCGGTGATAAGTTCGTGTGCGTCCCAGGTGTGGCCAGCGCAGGCAAGCGCCTGCCGCCCTGTGGCATCCGTCAAGCCTGCCGTAAGGTCGGCAAGTGGCCGTTCGCGTCCACAAATAACACAAGTTAGCAGTTCTTCGGTTCGTATATGGGTGGGGGTTATTGTAATCGCCATGCTATTGTCCGTAGCTCGTTTACTGAGTGTGAACCGATGATAGCGAGACAATTTAGAAGAGTAAATGGAGGTTTTAGCGGTTGGAGTGGAAAACTAACCGGCCTTAGCGCGAGCCGCTACAAAGGCACGCACTTTTTGCCCTTGCTTCCTCGTTACTTCAATGGCCATGATGGTCATGGACGAGCCAGCACTACCATTAAGGTTGTTTCCCAGTGATAGGTCGCCGGTGGTCGTGTGTAGAATGCAGGTAAAGGCACTTTCGACCTTACCGGCGGCCTTGGGTGCGGCCAGCGAGAGCGGGCCTAGGGCAAGCATACGAGTTACCGTTAGACGTGAGCGCCCCTCTCGCTGCACTGTTTGCTCGGCGTCAAAGCCAATAATTTCAGCCCAAGTAAAGTGGCGTACCAGTGTTTTATGGTCATAAAAGTCTATGCCGTTGTCATCCATGACCAATCGCGCCTGCTTGTAGTAGCCTTTGAGTTGTGGGTGAGTGCCGAAGTACTCGCCACCGATTGTTATGCTGTTACTGCGTTTAAATAGGCTCATGGCGCTCCTCTGTTGTTAGGGTTAGCAACCAGAGGCCGACCAATAAAAAAGGACGGCCCACTCTGGTTGCTTAGACCCACAACAGATTTTTACGTCTGTGCTTTTTTGAGTGAACCGCCCAATGTTGACGTAAAACACTCGTGTGGCACGAGATAACTGTTGTGGATGTCTAAGCTCTTTTATTATGCCATATAACAGAGGCTAAACGGGTAAAAGCCCTAAATATGCCAAAATGGTGCCATTAAGTGGACATAAAGGTGACATCGGCAAAACTCCTATTTGTTGGATTTTGGTATCAAAAATGTGCTATTTGGTATCACCAGCTTTTGGCGCAAAAGCGGTGTCTGCAAGTGCAGATGGCAAAAACGTTAGCGTTATCATTTTTGTAACATAATGCAAAAAAATGGCCCGCCCAAGAGTATTATTAAGGTGTATAGGTGAAGCCAAATGAAGTGTATAGTTTGCGGCAACAAATTTAAGACCAAGAGAGTCCGTCGGTGTGCCAACGCCGAGCGCAATGTTTGTGACCGCTGCGGTCAGACCAAGGAGGGGCACCATAAGTGCGACTTACGCTGCCCGCGTGCCAAAATGCCCAAAATTGACTGGTATCCGTGTACTAGCGGAGTGGTAGGCTGGGGTGCAGGCAAGCTTAAGACTACGGTAGATGAGTTTTTGCCTCGTGCCTTCCACTTTGTTGAGTGTAGGACGCTAACCGCCCAGCTAACGCTTGTTAAGCCCTCGCTACTACGCTTTAGCACGACCTTTATGTTGCGCGGTAGCCCTACGCTGCCCGAAGACATATACGAAAAAGAAGGCTGGAAGCTACAGCCAATGAGGGACGCTTACAAAGACGGCAGCGCGCAGTATGAACCGGTTACGCCTGCGCCGATTTTTGTAATGTTCGTTTCGGGTGGGGCTAAGGTTAACATAGACACGGTGGAACTACGCATAAATGGCCAACCTGCGCAGGTCGTACCCAATGACCTTATTGACTTGGTGGCGATGCCCGACAGCTTCCCGCCGCAACGCTCTAAAAGCAAGCCTCTAGCCGACTATTCTTACTACGAGGGTAAGGCCACGGTGTTCTACGCCCCTTTTGAACTTAACAAGGTCTACAGTCTATCATTCGATATAGAATGCCACGCCGATGCTTTTATGCCCGCCTTGCTGTACCCCTACCGCTTTGTGGACATCGCTAGCGTGACAGTCGCAAACGAGAGTAATTTTGACCTTAGTCACCTTGTCTATCGCGGCGTTAGGCCAATTCGCCAAATGTCATATCCGCTCAAGCAAACCCACAATTGGAATAAAGACGAGTTATTAACTCCGGTGCGGCCAATAATGAACGCGGGCGACCCCTTACGCTCGCTGCCGCTACATGGCATGGTGAGTGTAGGTCGTCCGATTGAAGACGGCAAGATAGAGTTTATGCGGTTTAATGACTACACCGCGCTGCAAGTCGTTCTTCGCTACAAGCCTCGCCAAAACACAGGCGTCCATATCGAAACCAATATTGCGTCGCGGCCTCTGCCGGTACGTATTTACCAGCAATTACAACAGCTTCCCCGTTATCGCGATTTTTTGATATCCTTTGAACTAAGTAATTTTGGCGATAAGCCTGTCGAGCTTGAAGTAAGCTCCGAAATACTCGGCATAACCGACCCCGCCATAACCACCATCCAACTTGACGCCTATGAAGAAGCGGGTCGCGATGCCACCGGCAAAAAATGGTGGCAGGTCGTCCCTCAATGCCCGCGTCTACAATTTGGAGTTCTCGAAAAGGTGGCCAAAGCTCAAGAGGCCACCCTTAAGTACGAAATAACGCAAATAGAGGATGGCGGCAAGCGTACTATGCTAAAACGTGGCACCGAAACCGTTAAGCTACTGCCGCGCGACATGATGGTCTGGGCGCTTAACGACCAAAAAAGCGGCATGCAGTACGACCTAGCCAATATGTTAGGCGCATGGGTGTCGCCTACGGATGTGGATGGCGAACTTGATAGGGTGCGCGGTGCGGCTAAAAAGCACCACCCAGACGGCGTATTAGTGGGCATGCAGGCAAACACAACGATTGCCGACCAAACCGCGCAAGTAAAAGCCTTGTTTGAGTATTTGGGTACCGACGAGGGCATACGCTACGTCAACCATGCCTTTGCATACGATTATGACCAAGGCGGCCAGCGCGTATTGCCGCCCGAAACCGTACTTAAAACCAAGTCCGGCAACTGTATTGACCTTACGGTCTTAATGGCCAGCCTGCTAGAGGGGCTTGGTATAAACGCCCTAATTATGCTGATGCCAGGCCATGCATTCCTCGGCTGGGGCAAATCCTATAGCACCGACGAAATGGACGTACTCGAATGTACGGCCATAGGCGGGAATTTTGATAAGGCCCAGGCCATAGCTCGGGATAATTTCCGCAAACACTACTTTTTCGTGGGCTGGGATGATAAGCAGCCCACACCCAACGACCTTTTGATGATGCGCGATAACGATAAAAGGGCACAAATTGTCAGCATGGACGCCGTGCGCGGCGAGGGTATTAGCTCCCAAGCTGGGTAGGTTACGGCCAGCTAACTTTGGTACTATGGCTATATGAATACCAACACCACCAACACAGAGCAGATAGAATTGGCCAAAAAACTACTAAAAACCGTGCGCCATGCCGCCTATGCCACGGTCAATGAAGATGGCACACCCCATAACTCACCCCTAATGTTGATTTATAACGAAGGATTAACTAAGCTTTACGTCGGCTCGCACAGCGAATCTTTGCACTGTAAAAACTTCGTACGGACGGGCAACGCATTTGCCGTGCTGTTTGACTCTTTCACCAAAGGTCAGGGTGGTGTATACATTACTGGCGTCAACGCACATGAGTGCGAAGGTAATGAGCTTGTTAAGGCTTTGCGCGTACATAACACTGTGCGAGCCAAGCACGGCAGCCAGCCCATAGGCATTAGCTACTACCAAACACCAAAACCAGCCCAGCGCATGTACAGCATAGATATAGCTAAAATTGAGATTTACAGTGCTATACGCAACGGTGATGGCCTAATTATTAGTGAGGCAAGGGTCAAGGTATCAGCCGAGGATTTGCTAGACAAATAGGCTCTAGCTATTACTCTTTAGGAGCTTCATCACATCTTCTTTGCGGTAGCGTCTGTCGCGGCGCGTACCGAAACGCACGGCTACGAGGTAGCCTTTCTTATCCCATGCACGTAGCGTGTTGGCGTGGCAATTTAAAAGCTCACAAGTTTGCTTGAGTGTTAGTAGTTTAGGTTCTTTTTTCCCTGTTTGTGGCATACTACAACTATACATAACCTACCAGTGATGTGAAAACGCGAGTGATGTGATGAAATTTACCAACAGCGAGGAGCAGGCAGCCTATCGCCGCCTGCTATCCAACATCGAAAGTCTGAGAAAGGCCTTTGGCGACAGAGTCATAATGAGGGATAGCGGGGGCAAAGTGCTCTATGGCTGGCTGCGCGACCTTGAAGACAGAGGCTTAATAGACATCGTAAGAACACCCATTATAGCTTGGAACCCCGACAACCCTGACCATGACTACAATGATTCGTACGTATTTCTTGTTTTTGACAATTTCTTTGAGTACGCTGCTGCCGAGCTAGGCAATAGGCCTATAAAGGCCAACACACCGCATTCAAAGCAGCCGGAACACACGCCCAACACGCAAGAAAAGGTCGTATTCGATGCCCACGCAAGCACCCTAAGTTACGGAGGCATAGAGTGCGACATACCCGACGAGAAGCTTGAGTACTACGTTTGTAAATTGGCTTTTAAAAATCGCCGTATAGCCGCCAAAGAAACCGACATACTGAGCGCGGCCAATAAAGAACTTGCTGGCAATAGAGCCATTTATGATGCCGTACGACGCATAAACCAAAAAGCCAAGGATGGCTTAAACATACAAAACTTATTAAGCTTCAAAGCCGGTAAGGTTAGGGTAAACAAAAACTTTCAGTAGTAATTTGTGAGCGAAATGTGAGTCGGGTTACTCAAAGTCGACTCACACACCTATCTATATAGTCTCGTGCTACGAGGCTATTTTATGTCACATCAGCAAGAACCACAGTCGAAGGCAGACCCCCAAGCCGCAAATAACGGTTCGGCTGCTGCATTGAGCGAGGAGGCATTGCGCAACCTCGCAGGCTTCTTTGATGTGCTCATCCAAATGGACTTTGCTCAAAAACGTAAGGCTAAGGAGGACGGCAATAATGACGAACATGCCACGGGCACAGCCCGAGCAACCAACAATAACGGAGGTACAAATAATACCGGTTAAGCCAAGCGGCGGCTTGGTGGCCTTTGCTGGCTGTATATTAAACGGCCAGCTCTACTTGGGTGCATTAGGCGTGCATAAGCGCCTAGACGGTACAGGCTATCGCATAACCTACCCTACTAAAAAGGTTGGCGACCGCCGACTAAACTACTACCACCCCATAACAAAAGAGGCGGGATTGGCCATAGAACAAGCCGTTGTCGCCAAATGCATTGAAGTGTTTGAAAAAAGTGATGAACCAGATGGTGGATACAGTAAAACTTCTACTTACGGTTCGTGGCCCACTAGGGCTTAGGGGCGACCAATTTGTGCCAAGCGTGCGCGACCTTGTAGGGGGTAGCAGTTATGGCAAAGCGACACTAAATCCGTCACCCGCGTATGGGAAGGCTGGGAGGTACATGCCGCGCCTAACCCTCTACAAGCGCCCTTTGAAGCGAGGCTTTAGTTACACACTTGCCGTTGAGTTTTCGGCTCCAAAGCTACTGTTTGGCAACAATTTTAGCGAGCTTACCGACCAGGATTTTAAGCCTCTGCTTGCGGCACTAGCTACGAAGCTGTACGAGCTTACAGGGCGACGATTTGCGAAACAGCGGCTCGCATCAGCGGCGATTAGCGTATGGCACCCATCTAAAAACATAATTTTAGACCCCACAGCATGCCAAACGGTATTTAGCGCTATTGCTAAGCTCGACGTTAGCCGCATGTACGACGTGCAAAGAACCGATTTTCGAGACGGCCATGCATTGCACATACATTGCAATTCGGTTGATTTGGTTTTTTACGACAAACTAAGCGACCTCCGCAAGGCAAAGGTAAGCGGAAAGCGAGCAATAGAAAAAGACAGTTTGGTGCAGCTTGGCCTATTAGAGGCAATCAAACGACCAGCCTTTGAAGTATTAAGGTATGAACTGCGCCTGGTTGGCAAAGCGTCCATAAAGCGAACCTACCCAAACTTCGAGGCATGGACGTTTGAGGATTTGTTTAAGGCGCGGTTGTGCCGCGATGCGCTTTTGAGGCGCTGGCAAAAGCTGACCGCATCGGTTGACCTGCTAGCCCTGGACGTAAAACAACCTTACGAGCTGCTACAGAACTACCTTAAAGAAAACCCAAAAGCTACCCCACAAGCGGCAATGGCCGCCACAGCGGGCTTGTTAGTAGCTAACCAAGCTGGCATCGCCGCCCTACGCAGCACATTAGATGCCCATTATGGCGTCCAAGCATGGTACCGCATTAAGCCACTACTCCAGTCGCCACAAGGGCACCGCTTTAAACACTTCCAGCAGATAGAAAACGTACTTAAAGAATTCGCGCCGATTAGCGCGAATGCACTAAAAAACATTGCGAATAACTAGCAACTAATGGTAAGTTAATAAGGAGTATTATGGATATAAAAATCGTACTAATCGCAAGGGTATCCAACGAGGAGCAACGCCAGGCGTTGCCCGCCCAAAAGCTACGGCTTGAACGCTACGCCGACGAGAAAAAGCTACCGTACGAGTACCATGAATTTGACGAAAGTGCCCATGAAGATGAACGAGTAAAGTTTGCCAGCCTTGTGGAACATATACGGCAAATGGAGGAACACTGTTGGGTTGTTTTCGATAAGGTTGACCGTTTTACGCGCGACTCTACCCAAGACGAGGTAAAGGCCATGCAGCTACTCGTTAAGCAAGGTAAAATTGAGTTGCATTTTCCATACGACAGCCTTTACATCAACAAAGAGTCGTCAGCCGCCGACTGGTTCCGCCTCGGCATCGGCATGGCGTTAGCCAAGTACTATTCGGACTCCATTAGCGATAATGTAAAGCGACGCTTTGAGCAGATGCTGCACGACGGTATTTGGGTACACCGTGCGCCAATCGGCTATAAAAATGTGCGCATAGACGAAAAAACAGCAGACATCGTGGTAGACACCGAACGCGCGCCTTTCGTAGTGCGTGGCTTTGAGTTGCGCTCCACAGGCTTGCCCTATGAGGTTATCGCCAAACAGCTAGCCGACGAAGGTTTGCGTAGCGCCTACGGCAACAAGGTAGGCAAATCCTACATCGAACAGATGATAAATAACACCTTTTACTACGGCGTAATGGTACACGCGGGCAAGTCGTATCCGCATAAGTACGAACCACTTATCAGCCGCGACCTCTTCAATCAATGTTTAAAAGTAAAGGGCGTGCGCGGTCATGATATGACCAAACACGCCTCACAATGGTTTACTTTTAAGAAAATCGTAAAGTGCGGCACTTGCGGCCGTAGCGTCTCATCGTACTATGGCCGCAAGCAAGTGTATTTGCGCTGTAGCGGCTCCGGACTCAATAACTGCGGCAACCCCAACACAGCCGAGGCCCTAGTGCTTGGCGATGTAGAGGGCAGCATTGCCGACGTAAGAATACCCGAGCACTTCATACCGCAAGTTATAGACGAGCTAAAGCGCCGCCACGAAAACCAGCAGCATTACTTCACCCAAAACATCGAACAAACGCGCAAAACGTATGACGCTATCAAGGCAAAAATGCGTAAGCTTTACCTTGACCGTCTGGACGGGAGAATTACACCCGAGTTCCATGACGAAATTGCAAATGAGCTTGAAGCAAAGCAACAAGAGCTTAATGACCAACTTAAGCGCCTGACGAGCGACAACAAAAGCTTCCAAGTAACGGCGTCATACCTGTTAGACCTCGCCCAACGCGCCGTGGAATTGTTTAAATGTTCAAATTATGAGCTAAGGCAACAACTTTTGGAGTACATGCTTGCGAACGTTGAGCTAAAGGACAAAAAGTTGTCATATATACTAACCGACCCCTTTAAAGACTTGGCCGACTTAAACAAAAAGGCCCAAAATGGGCCTAATTCAAATATCTGGCAGGGGTACGTGGAATCGAACCACGATCTAAGGTTTTGGAGACCTTTATACTAACCGTTGTACTATACCCCTATGTGTTAACAGATACATCATACGCTAAAAAATACTGGTTGTCACCATATGCCTTGGTTGCTATTTGGCCAATAAAATAGTATTATTTTTGGTTATGATTGAACAATTTGCTACCGCTTACCCTGTTAAGGGGCCTTCGCCTGTGCGCTGCAGCGATGGCGAAGACCATTATTTACATATGACTTCACTTTGGAGCAGCGGGTTCGTGCCTACCTGTGATGGGCCTATAGCACTTTGCGAGCCCGCCAGAGAAAAAGTAGGGATTTCTACCGTAATAGAGCAAGGAGGGGGTCGCATCCCTGTACATAAGTACGTCTACGTACCTGTGGGCTTGCGCGGGATACCGGGCCTCAGTACTGTTGTCGTTAAGTCTCCTGCTGAGGTTTCACAAAGAGATGTCGAGCTTTTAAACGAAGCATTAGAGCCGCTTGAGTTCGATTGGTCTTTTGCCAGAAACCCCGACGGAAGTGGCCAAGCAAGTATAGAGCGAAAGGCTCTTATACTCCACCAGGGTCACGGCCCAAACGAATTATTAACTTACCCTACTCACAGCCCAAGCCTGGTTTTGGCCGGACTTCGACTGTTGGCTATGGAAAGTGTTGTTAGATACGTTGCCTCCCAGCAATAGCCTATAGGGGTAAGGGGTTGAGACTTCCAGCACGATCTGATATACCTAAATGTACATGTCGAAGGTTGTTCCCACGAAACCGCTATTTATTCTCTTGTATGGCTTCCCAGGAGCGGGGAAAACGTACTTTGCGCGCCAGCTGTGCGAACAGTTGCAGGCGGCGCATGTGCATGGCGACCGCATTCGGGGCGAACTGTTCGAGCATCCGCAATACGACAAAGAGGAAAACCAAGTCGTTGGCCAGCTTATGGATTACATTACCGGTGAATTTTTGGGCGCTGGGCTAAGCGTAATTTACGACACCAACGCGCTGCGCAGTTCGCAGCGCCGCGTGTTACGCGACCTGGCCCGCAAACAGCACGCTGTTCCGCTACTAGTATGGTTCCAAATTGACACCGAAAGCGCCTACGCCAGGTTTTCTACGCGTGACCGCCGCCGCGCCGATGACAAATTTGCCGGCCCAAGCGACCAAGGCACCTTCGAACGAATTACCGCCAGCATGCAAAACCCGCAAAACGAAGATTACTTTGTTATTAGCGGCAAGCACGCCTTCCCAACCCAGCTTAGCGCCTTTATGAAGCGCCTGCGCGAACTTGGGCTCGTACCCAGCATCACCGAAACTGCACCTAAACTGGTAAAGCCGGGCCTGGTTAACCTCATCCCCAACCCAGCTGCCGGGCGCGTGGATATGTCGCGCCGCAATATAGTGATCCGTTAGATAAAGCCTATGGCAACCAAACAAGTCACGCTCGATACCATCGGAGCAATTACCCTGTACAAACGGCGGGGTAATCGTTCGCTGCGGTTGAGTATAGCCGCCAATGGCGAAGTACGCGTGTCTATGCCGCATTGGCTGCCCTACAAAGCTGGCGAGCAATTTGCCCTGTCTAAGGCCCAATGGATTTTGGCACATCAGGCCAAAACTAACCCACAACCACTGCACCACGGTCAGCACGTTGGCAAAGCTCACCGTCTGTACTTTGAGTGTAGCTATAGCGCCCTAAAAGTCGGCACACGCTTGCGTCCAAACGAAATTTACATTACCCACCCTACGACAGTTGACACTGGCCATCCGCACGTCCAGCAGGCCGCCCGAAATGCTAGCCTTCGGGCCTTGCGTAAAGAGGCCGAACAGCTCCTACCCCAACGACTGCACATGCTGTCCCAAAAAACCGGCCTTGGCTACAAAAGCGTTGATGTTAAGCAGCTCAAACGCCGGTGGGGCAGTTGTAGTTCGAGCAAAGACATTATACTCAATATTTTTTTAATGCAATTGCCGTGGCATTTAATCGACTACGTGCTGGCCCACGAACTGGCCCATACCAAAGTTATGCGTCATGGTCCGCCGTTTTGGGCCGAACTGGAAAAGCACGTGCCGCTCGCCAAACAATTACGCAAGGAAATCAACCAATACCAGCCGACTTTTTAGGACTCAATATGGTAACTGTTCCGAATTTTGAGCAACATAGCTGACCTGCCCACTGACTGTATTTTGCGTACCCAATTGGGTGGTTCCGTCGGGGGTAGGGATCTCTCTACCGGACAATAAAAGCCGGCAATTGTCCACAAGCCCGCTTGTACTGCGGCTTCCGTGCTGCTATACCCAGCTCGCCGAACGCTTGGGTAAGTCCCCACTGTACGCAGACCTAGTAAAGCAGCTTGGCTAAAGGTTGCAGACAAGTAGGGCCACGTACTAACCCCCCACATCATAAGATTTATCCGGCCGGAGCTGTTTTGGTCAGCCGCCCACTCGCTAAACCGCAACGCCTGACGGCCAACCCAGCTTTGTGGTGCTGGCAACGTTACAGGCTGCGGTACCGTGCTTCCTATAGTTGCTCGCAGTGGTGGAATAGGACGATCAAAAGTAGGAACTAAAAACGGTATACCGGCAACTGGCAAAGTATTCGCTGTTACTCCAGCAAACGCAGGATGATGGCGCAATATGTCAGAGGCGGGCATAAACATAAGTTATTATAATATCAAATTATTCTTAAAAAAGTATGAATGTTAACACAAAATAGTCGCACTTATTTTGTGGCATAATGGGGTTATGTTTAAGCGGCATAAAAAGTCATCGACCGAGCACCTAGACCACGAACGGCTAACAAGCCTTGTTAATAGCATGGCCGACGGCGTACTAGCAGTCGACCAAACTATGCACGTCGTACTAAGCAATGGTGCCGCCCTTAATATTTTGGATTTAAACAGCAGCCTGCGCGGTCGCAGGCTGGGCAGCGTGCTTAAGCCTCTCGACAAAAACAACCAGCCACTGGACATTGAGCGGATCGTGTCACAGACTTCTACATCTACCACCAACCGCGATTTACTACTGCAGTACGACGACAGCAGCAAAATAAACCTGTACTTAAGCATTGCACCGGTACATTTAGGGTATGGCAAGGACAAAGAAAACGAAGCTGGGTTTGTTATTTTACTGCGTGACATTACGCACGAAAAATCGCTCGAGGAAGAGCGCGACGAATTTATCAGCGTGGTCAGCCACGAACTACGTACTCCAATTGCCATCGCCGAAGGCAATATTTCTAACTCTATGTTCATTGTACAAAAATCAGGCGACATTAAACTTGTCAAAAACGCACTCAAGCAAGCACACGACCAAGTGTTGTTTTTGGCCGACATGATTAACGACCTAGCAACTTTGTCACGTGCCGAACGCGGCAAATTAACTATGGATGTCGAGCCCATTGACGTCGAAAAGCTGGTATCCAGCCTCGAAGCCAACTATACCCCGCAGGCCAAGGCCAAAAAACTACAGCTAAAAACAAATGTGGACGCAAATGTCGGCAAACTCCATTCCAGCACGCTATATGTCCGCGAGATATTACAAAACTTTATAACCAACGCACTTAAATATACCGAGAAGGGTAGTGTGGTTATTAGCGCTAAGCCTGCCGACAAAGGTGTGCTTTTTACCGTGTCGGACACTGGCATTGGCATAAGCAAAGGCGACCAAGAAAAGCTGTTCGACAAATTTTTTAGGAGCGAAGATTGGCGCACACGTAAAACCAATGGCACCGGACTAGGATTGTACGTAACCATGAAACTGGCGCGCTTACTGCACGCCGAAATAGAAGTGCAGAGCGAGTTCAACAAAGGCTCGACCTTCTCGATCTTCATCCCAAATTTGGTGTAGGCAAATTGCTAGCCCTGCCGATAAGCATTACGAGCTTTAAGGCGTGCCGCCAAAGCGATCCCGCCAAGCACTAACCCGCCAAGGCCACAAAATGCACCGACACCTGCGTCTACCTCTGCCATGAGTTCAGTCGGCGCATGCAAGCTCGATATAAAGGCCCCGGCACCAAGCAGTGACACAAATCCAGAAATACCGGCCAGGGCGCGAGAAGCCCCGTTTAATATTGTCACCTCTTCGCTAATTGCCACATTTAGCTCTGGTGTTCTGAATGTCCGCGGCGCAAAAGAAGGCCGCATTAGTTGTTCAAATTGTCTACCTAGTTGAGGGTCATGCATGTTTAAATTATAACATAAAACTACTCTTCATTCAATAACTCGGCAAACGTGGCACAACATGCATGGCCGGAATACAAACGTTCCGGCCTTTCCACTCAACAATAGAAAACTCGTACTTCCACATTGAGTAATGCAACAAGGCGACATCGGTCAAAATCATAAAGGGTGGCGCGACCAACCCAAACCACCAAGTATTAACTTTGGTACTAAGTACTACAAGTTCGTGAATGACAACGAGCAAAAGGCAGGTTAGTGTTGCGGTTACCTGAGCGAGGGTGCCGATGTCGAAAACAAAGCCACCAAGCGACAAGGCAAAAGGTAACAACAGAAAAAACATCTCTAAAAAAGAATGAATTGCCACTTGCTCTGGCCGGCGGTGGACCTGTGGGTAACGCATGCGAATGGCTGTGTCGCGTTGGTCGGCTACTGTTTTGACGCTTTGGATGCCAATACCCAAACCCGCGCGCCAAAAGCTGTAACCGTCCTGGGTGCGGGCGGCGTAACGGGCAAAATGTGCTTCGGGTACAATCGACCGAGCAACCGACTTAAAACCACCAGCACCAGCTAAGGCTTTGCGTTCCATAATCCAGCAGGTACTTAACACAGGTGGACGTTTTAACAGGCGACGGGGCGGCACTAACTCCCACCAGTAGCGCATAGCCTGTATGAGCGATGTCGTGCCGTACGCCTGCGGCGAGCGTACCGGCAAGACGCTGGCCATTATCTTACCGCGTGCTAGCATAAGACTAACTAACTTACGCAGACTGTCGGGTGCGAAGCGTACATCGACCCCGCAAAACAAAATGTATTGGCCGTTCGATTCCCGCAGCAAATGCTCGTAGGCCTGGTTTTTGGCCAGCCATGTGGGCTGGGGTTGTTCGCCCTGTAAAAAGCGCACGCCATCGTGGGCGAAGCTACGGATAATTTCGGGCGTGCGCTTGGTTTGCGAACAGTCATCGAGCACTAAAATTTCTAGTTTTGGGTAATCGCTAGCGACCAAACTACGCAAGCAATCTTGCAAATCATCAGTTTCGTTGCGGGCTGGGATAGCCACCGAAAGCGTAGGCAACTCGCCATCGGTGTAATGTTTTTGGGCTGCCGGCCAACTGGTCCGCTGAATCGTCCGTAGCATAAAAAACAGCGACACCGCTGCTGCCACCAGCTGCATTACAGCTACAACCGTCCAGGTTGTATGCCCAGTAGTGTGCCACTGATTCCAGGCCAGCCAGCCCAATACCACCAGGCCTTGTACAAAAAATAGTAGCAGGCTAGTCCGTACTGTTGACCTGCGCAAATATCGCTCGTGCATCCGGCCTTTGACAAGCCGCATGTAATTTATTACGTGGTACAAACTTAACCAAAACAAAGCAAGCGTAAACAAATTACATTTCCACAATAACAGCACACTGGCCGCCATACCCATAAAAAACATCGCCATTACTGCTAAGATCTTGCGTAAGCGCCACATGAAACCTGGCACAAACATAACAAACCCTAGCAGCGTTCCTAAACACCAAGCTATAAGTACAAAAAGCATTATCACTACTATAACGCAAGTCATGGTAGAAGGTATATCTGTGCTGCCTGGAGTAAGCACACGTTTGCTTTTAAGACAATTTTATGCTTAAAATTAAGGTGTATGAGGATTCTCAGTTCTTTTTCTGAGAGTATCCTGCGAAGGCCAGTTCGCGCTTCGTTGGCCGCTTTAGTACTCAGTGGATTCCTCCTCTGTACTTCCAAAATTCTCGAAGAAAGTGCCAAATTTGATTCCAGAGCAGCAATTATATCTACAGAAGAGTTTAAAACCGACCGAACTATTGACCAAAATTGTAAAGCTGACGACACGTGTATACTTTCGACCGGCATTACTAAAGGATCAAACGCCGACCAACTTACCCGACAAGCTATAGTTAGTAGCGATGTTGCAGGGGTACTCCACAACTCTGGCAAAGCAGGGATAGCCTGCAGTCTGCTAGGTTTAATTATTAGTGGTGGTGGCGTAGCATTGCGTCGTCGCCACGAAGCAACCGCATCCAGAAACCACACACAACAATTGGTCGCCGCCAGAACCAGAAGACGCCTTAAGCCAATGTTTTTGCCAATAGTCCCTTACCAAAAGCCTGCGGCACCAACTATGGAAGATGTCCATAATGAGGTTGGCTCCTTACGGTCACTCGTTAACGGGATAGAAGGTACCATTGCCTTGTCCAAGGAAGAGCTCGAAAGGGATGCTTACACACGCAGAATGGAACGTTTGGAGCTTTGTCGTCAAGCAACAATTGCCGGTTTTGCCGCCTTGCGGGAAGAGTGGGGAATGGCTCCTTATGGCGAAGATATGCAAGTCGAGGCTAACACTGATGCTATACCGGCAGCATCACCACAATTTGCCGCAGTCCCGGCTTACGCTTGACTTAGGCGGCCAAAAACCGTATGCTTGACATGTTGGAGCTTACCATAGTGTAAGTTCTTTTAATTTGAGGGAGAAATCGTGGCCGAAAAAATCGAAGCCAAAAAGCCAAAGCATCGCATCGTCAAGCAAGTCGAAACGGTGCGCGAGCAGGTAGAAAAAAATCGCCAGGCGCCACCCAAAAAACGTGGCATCGTGCGGCTTACCCTTTACTACATCAGCTTGCCGTTCCGAATCGTCGGGCGTGGCATTAAAAAAGTCGGTCGCTACATTGTCCCTGGTTACTTTAAAAAAAGTTGGGAAGAGCTTAAGCAAGTTACCTGGCCAACCGGCCGCGACACCTTTAAGCTCACCATCGCGGTAATTATCTTCTCCATCTTATTTGGACTAATGGTTACTGTAGTAGATTTTGGACTCGACAAAGTATTTAGAAAGGTATTAATAGATTAATATGACCAAGCGTTACGATTCTACCAAACAGTGGTACGCCATCCACACCTACAGTGGCTACGAAGAAAAAGTAGCCGAAAGCATTCGCCAGCGCGCGGACAGTTTGGACATGAAAGACAAAATTTTCCAAGTGCTCGTGCCCAAAGAAAAAATGATCGAAATCAAAAACGGCAAACGCCGCGTGGTCGAAAAGCGCATTTTCCAGGGCTATGTGCTCGTCCAAATGAAAATGAGCGAAGACGCATGGTATATTGTGCGCAACACACCCAGCGTAACCGGCTTTGTGGGTAGCGGTAGCGAGCCGACCCCTGTAAGCGATGAAGAAATCGAAAAAATCCAAAAACGCATGGGCTTAGAACAACCCAAGCACAAAATTGATTACCGCATTGGCGAAGTCGTTAGCATCATTGACGGTCCATTTAAGGGTTTTGACGGCTCGATTAACGAAATTGACGCCGCCAAGGGTAAACTCAAGGTGTTGGTTAATATGTTTGGCCGCGAAACACCTGTCGAACTAGACAGCCTGCAAGTAAAACGCGTGTAGCTTACTGATGAATATCGGGTACAACGAAGGATGCCTTAAGAAGGCTGATGCCTCGACACTTGAGGTAGACTGTACATATACCTGCCAGTTTTCGCCGCACAATATAGGCCGATGTTTGCGGAGTATGGTAGTGATAGAGCAGTGGTGGGGTAGTCAAGCACTTACTGTCGCACCAAGCGAAACGCGTAAGTGTGCCGACGAGCGGAAAATGATCCGGGTGGAGCCATCTGACGGTCCCGATACTGGAGCGCCCAAAGTATTAGACCAATACCTATAAAGTGGGTTATTTTGTCACTAACTCATCATAGGCACAGGCAACGCCCATAAACGCACGCACACGCTGTTCGTCAGTCTCGGTATTAAAGATCATTTCTTTAGTACTATCAACTAAGCCATGGCTAGCTAACACTTTGGCCATGGCGGCGTAAGCAATTGAACGGTGGTCCTTTTTTATAGAACTCATGGTGGCTCGTTCTTCGTCCGATTGTCGTTCGGCAACTACCAGTTCGAGCAGTTGCTTTAGCTGGTCATCTTGGGAGCTGTCGGGCGTGGATGGTAATTGCTGGAAAGCGAATAATGCTGGCAGCTCGGTGGCTAATTGGGGCAGTTGTTCGGCGTCATTACTAATAGAAGGCAATGTCTGGTTGTACTTGATATCTGCTTTTGCCACCAAAGTTACTCCGGCCGCTATGTCACCGCGTAGAATGTAGGGTAGTAGATTTACCGCTTTTTGCCGATAATTTTCGTCCGCTAGCCGATCATACAAGGCCGCATAGGCATTAAACCGCCCTGTGGGAAACCGCAGACTGTTCTCGAGGTTTCTAAGAAAAGCTTTGCCGCGCGAAGGTTCGCCGCTAGTTATAAATAGGCGAGCGGCGGCCAATATTAACTCTTGTGAGTCACGGTCCGGGTCGCAGTAATTATCACTACAGTTACCCTGGCAGTCCAAAGCTTCGTAAGATGCTATTTTTATCTGATGTGCCCGTTCTCTGCGTTCGTCTGGATCGCTTGTAAGCTCAGCAAGCCTTACTAACATTTTGCCACGCTGCGTGTGCTGCCGTACTTCGGTAGCAAACAAATCTGAAAGTGCCGTGTTGCCCTTAGCCGCGTAGGCCACCGCCAGCCGGCTAGCAAGGGGTTGTCTACGGTCGGTCTGCCGTATCATCTGGCTCCAAAGTCTGCTGTAGGAGGTTCCGGTCTGCGAAATGTCGATACCGTAACCAGCAATACCAGTTAGATAATTCTCCACGTTAGCAAGATGTGCGTAGGAGGGTTCTCCTGGCTGCGGAATTCTATAAAAATAATCCTCGTCAATTTTGTTGAGCAGCTCGCCGTTAGGACCGGCATTGCCACAAGACAGCATAGTTTCTACGGCTTGCATACCGCTAAACTCAGAATGCTCCAAAAGGTCAGCGGTGATTCGATACGCCGGGTCAAATGCTTCTTTTGCGCTGAGAACCTCAACCGCCTGCTTACCGGCAATTGTTTTTTTGTCATAACCGGTCAGCGCACCTTTGCTGACCGCTTTGGCCGCGGCATCGATGTTGCTGTACGCGTCTACGACATGCTCGGCAAAAAGCTTGACATCACTTTCGTCAATACAAGCCGATAGAAGAAGCGCGCGCTGAAATGGGTCATCGTTACCAAAAGCAAGCTGCTGCCCAGACTTTTTGTACTGCGTGCTTAGTGCGGCAAGCTGCTCTGCCATAGATACGTAACTCTAGCATAAATATAGGCTAGGCGCAACGAGAGTACAAAGTAGACAAATCGGGTACATTTGTTGTAAAATACGTCTGTTACGCACTACTAAAATAGGTAGGAGAGCAACGGGGCTTCACTCGCGCTCGAAAGGAGAATTCTTTATGGCAAAAGCCGTAAAAGCAAACTTAAAGATGAAAATTAAAGGCGGCCAGGCCAGTGCGGCGCCGCCCGTAGGCAGCACGCTCGGTCAGTACGGCGTGAACATGATGGATTTTATCCAACCATTCAACGACGCTACTAAAGACATGATGGGCAAAACGGTTACCGCCCACATTACCATTTACGACGACCGTACTATGAGCTTCCGCGTGGTTGGCGAACCAACCGATGACCGCATTCGCCGCGAACTGGGTATCGACAAAGGCTCAGGCCGCCCAAACAGCGAAAAGGTTAGTAAAAAACTAACCGACGCACAACTTACCAAAATCGCCGAAGAGAAAGCCGCCGACATGAACACCGACGACGTTCCGGCCGTTAAAAAAATGGTTGCCGGCACTGCCCGCAGCATGGGTGTGGAGATTGAAGGTTAAAAAATGAGTGAGATACAGGATCCAGAGACTAGGCCTGCCTATGCGGCTGCCCACAATATTGCCGACACGACATTTGCAGCAGCAAAAGTTAAAGCCCTTACCGGGCTGGCGGTAGAAACAGGCTTTGGGCCTAAAGATGCGACGCTTGGACCCGATGAACCTATTATGAAAATCGCCCACCTGATAGGTGAAATAGTCGAAGCAAATCCCCGGGCTGCCACAGACGCAACCAATAGGCCACTAACCCAAGAATAAGGACAGAATAATGACCGAACATCTTCCCGATACAAGCACCGACAGTAACCTCAGCCCAACCGAAGTTGCAGCCGAAGCAGTCGTAAGCACAGAACAATCCCGGCTGCGCCAGATATGGGCATCTTTCGAAGGCAATCCACCATCATTGCTCGACCGACCCGACACCTTAAACAAGTAATCATTAACAATTGTGGGAGGCATGAAAAGCCGCTAGCACCACGAAAGGATAAAATATGACAGACGAAAGCAAAAAACCATTAGAAGAAGCAGAAGTTGCAGCTACCGATGTAATTGAAACTCCTGCAGAAACAGCTAAAGAAGAAAAAGCGGCCGCCAAAGCCGGCAAGCGCAGCGCCAAAGGTATCGCCGAAGCCGCCGAGAAACAGGCCAAGGAAGAACGTAAAGCGCACGCATCCGAAGCCAAGACAGAGGAGGCCGAGCAACCAAAGAAAGCCGTCAAGCCAGCCCGCAGTCGCCTTGAGCGCCAGGGCAAAAACTTCCGTAAGGCTGCCGAGCAAGTCGACAAAAATAAGGCCTACAGTCTGGCCGAAGCGCTTGAACTAGCTATCAAAACCAGCCCTGTTAAGTTTGACGCGACAGTTGAACTGCATATCAACCTTGGTGTCGACCCCAAGCATGCCGACCAAAACATCCGCGATAACCTTGTACTACCAGCCGGTACCGGCAAGGCTGTACGTGTCGCCGTATTTGACGATGCTAAAGTAGATGGTGCCGATGTTTCAGGCGTCGAGACTATTCTTAAAAACCTTGACAAAAACGTTATCGACTTTGATGTTTTAATTGCTACCCCAGCACAAATGTCAAAATTGGGCAAATATGCCCGTGTACTTGGCCCGCGTGGACTTATGCCAAACCCCAAAAGCGGCACCGTAACTACCGACACCGCCAAAGCAGTGGCCGAAGCCAAAGCTGGCCGTGTTGAATACCGGGTCGACAGCACCGGCATTGTCCATGTCGGCTTTGGCAAGGTAAGCTTTGGTGCAAAAAAGCTCGAAGACAACGCCCGCGCACTGCTAGCCAGCATTAAAGGCAACAAGCCCGCTAGCGTTAAAAGCAACTACATCAAGGCAGTACATATTGCTAGCACCATGGGGCCGGGCATCACTGTTAGCTTAACCGAACTTTAGTAACAAGATGCATTTTGATCGACTGACTGCCCGTTTGCTTGAACGCCGCAGGCATCGCATAGATATTGGCGCTTTTCGGCCTTTGATAACTACAGTAGTTTTTAACCCTGCCACTTCAAGAGCGTTATTTGTTGCACCTAATGCGCCGGACTCAAAAGCAAAGGATTGGTTTTTCCCGACATTAGAGTTGGAGGAGGAAGATAAAGTAACGACAACCCTCAACTATCTGATTGCACAGCAACTTGGCGTGGATCTAAACATAGTTAGCAGTGTCACCGAAATCCGCACCGATGAGTTTGCGACAGTTGGCGGCCAATCACCAGATAATCGCATGGACCTATACCTGCCTTTCCTTTGTACAGTAACAGACGAATCTACTGTTACTTTTGATCCCGCTGTCGGTAAAAGATCTAAGTGGCACCCTATCCACCAGGTACACACTATTTCAAAAGCACATAGCAGTGTACCCGAAAGAAATACAGTCCAGGTAATTACTGACCAAGTATTAAGGTCAGTATAGGTGTATTAAACAGTTGTAATTTTGTGCTAACGCTTGCACAACCGTTTTGACAGATCGTACAATATACTCAATTGGAGGTACAGAGGTTGGGCGTTTACAGCAATACTCAAATTTTACAGGCGATCGATGAAGGACACATCGTCTTTTATCCGTTTGTGCGCGACCATGTGGCGGGCAGTAGTGTGGATGTAACCTTGGGCGATTGGTTTTACCGCACCGAGCGGCCCAGCCAAGGTGGATTTTACAACCCGTTCGACAAACAAGCGGTTGATTTATATTTTGACGGACCGCACCAAGCCGAAGTCCACAGCGAATGGGCCGAAAAACATGGCCGTAAACTGTTTGCTAACATTCCGGTCGGCCAGCGTATTATCGTTTTAAGGCCCGGCGAGCGCATCCTCGCCCACACCCACGAATTCGTCGGTATCAAAGCACCGGGCACCAGCACCATGCAAGCCCGTAGCACTTGGGGCCGCAACGGTGTGGCCGTCTGCCTAGACGCCGGCTGGGGCGACCCGGGCTACATTAACCGCTGGACCATGGAAATCTACAACATGAACCAGCACGAAAGTGTGGTTCTGCCGGTTGGTGAACGGATCGCACAGCTAGTATTTTACGAAACAGGCCCGGTGGACCAAGAGTACAAAAAACTCAGCGGCAAATATCAAACTAGTGCCAGCGACGACCTTCAGTCAATCATTACTAACTGGACACCACAGCAAATGCTGCCGCGTGCGTACCTGGATAATCGTAGAACACCGGAGGACATCCCCGGTTTAAAAGTATAATCGACATAGGTAAAGGGAAACATACTATGGAACGCCAAGGAACATTCATCGTCATCGAAGGCACCGACGGCTCGGGCAAGGGGACGCAATTTCGGTTGCTCGCCGACTATTTACGCGCACAAGGGTACGACGTTGCTACCTTTGATTTTCCGCAGTACGACCAACCATCCAGTTATTTTGTTAAAAAATACTTAAACGGCGATTACGGCACAGCCGAACAAATTGGCCCATACACCGCGTCCTTATTTTATGCGCTCGACCGGTTTGAGGCCGCGCCGGCCATTCGCCAGGCTTTGGCCGAAGGCAAAATTGTACTCGCCAACCGCTTTACCGGCAGCAACATGGGCCACCAGGGCACCAAATTTGCCTTCGGCCAAAGCCTGG
>Ga0075428_100001046_pt1 | contig 29389 bp, 23 predicted proteins | sample RhiMetdeltSRZDD2_FD_75291 | JGI IMG/M metagenome (GOLD analysis project Ga0075428, IMG submission 75291) | Populus rhizosphere microbial communities from Tennessee, USA - Rhizosphere MetaG P. deltoides SRZDD2 | ecosystem: Host-associated > Plants > Roots > Rhizosphere > Soil | place: USA... | reverse complement strand
GGACTCCGGCCTGACGCGATCCCTCGGCCTGTGGCGCGCCGTGCTCCGCCGCGTCCGGGCCGAATGGCCGGTCGCGACGGCGTCGTTCCTGCTGATCCTCGGCGCGACGAGCCTGCTCGCCAGCGGTGCGCTGTACGGCGACGCGGTCGGGCTCGCCGGTCTCCAACAGGCCCTTCGAACGGCCGCGCCGACGGACCGCAGCGTGATCGTTCGAACGACCGGGCGGGTCGAGGACGTCGCTAGCATCGATGCCGCTGCGTCGACGGAGCTCGCGGCGCTCGTCGGCCCGTCGGGCGGGTCCGTCTTCCGGGTCCTCCGCTCAGATGCGTTCGCGGAGCCCGCGACCGACGCACCGACGACCGATCTCTCGATGCTGGCAAGCTACGAGGGCATCGAGGCGCACGCGACGCTCGTCGATGGAGCCTGGCCGAAGGCCGGGCAGCTCGCCGTCGAGGCCGTCCTGTCCGAGCCGGCCGCCGCGGCGCTCGGCCTCGAGGTCGGCGACCAGATCACCCTCCAGAGCCGCGGCAGCTCCGGCGTTTCGACCGTGCTCAGCGTCGTCGGCCGGTACCGGATCGATCGGACGGATCCGTACTGGACCGACGACACGCTCGAGATCGACGGCGTCGACGACGCCGGGTCGTTCAATCTGCACGGCCCGTTCGTCATCGACCGGGCGGACCTGATCGACAACAAGCTCGGCGGGTTCTTCGATCTCCAGTGGCGCGCGATTCCGAACATCGACGGGATCCAGCTGGACGACACGATCGCGCTCGCGCGGGCGATCGATGCGCTCGACAACCGCCTGTCGCCGGCGCTGCCGATCGGGCGGGCGTTGCGCGTGAGCTCGAGCCTCCCGGACATCCTCGATTCGGTCTCGCGCTCCGTTCTCGTCAGCCGCAGCGGCGTGTTGCTCGTCACTCTCCAGTTCGCGATCCTCGCGGCGTACGCGCTCGTCCTCGTCGCGGGCATCGTCCTTGACCACCGGCGGACCGAGACGGCGCTCCTGCGAGCCCGCGGAGCCGGTGGCTCGAACCTTGCCGCGATGGCGCTCGGCGAGGCGATCGTCCTCGTCGTCCCGGCGGTGATCCTGGCGCCCGTGATCGCGACGGCGATCGTGGCGCTCCTCGTCGCGCTTGGGCCGCTCGGCGCGGCCGGCCTGACGCCGAACGTCGGCGTGAGCAGCGGCGTGATCGTCGTGAGCGCGCTGGCGGGGCTGGCCTGTATCGCCGGGCTCCTGCTGCCCGTCCTCATGTCCGGAGCGAGCCTCTCCGCGGTTCGCGCGGCGGCGGCACGATCGCCGACGCGGACGCTTGGCCAGCGGTTGGGGCTGGATCTGGCACTGGTGGTCGTCGCCGGCATCGGCGTCTGGCAGCTCCGGCTCTATGGCGCGCCGCTGACGAAGGACGCCCGCGGCGCGTTGGGGCTCGACCCGATCCTCATCGCAACGCCCGCGATCGGGCTCCTCGCCGGCTCGGTCCTCGCGACGCGCGTCATCCCGCGCCTGGGTGAAGTTGCGGAGCGGGTCCTGGATCGACGGCGAGGCCTCGTCGGCGCGCTCGGCGGGCGGCAGCTCGCACGGCGACCGCTGCGAGCAACTCGCTCGGCGCTGCTGCTGATCCTTGCGGCGGCGCTCGGGACGTTTGCCTCGGCTCATGCCGCGACCTGGACCCGCTCGCAGGCCGACCAGGCGATCTACCAGGCCGCGGCGGACATCCGCCTCGTCGGCCCGAGCGAGCAGCTCCCGGACTGGGCCGTTGGGCCGGCCGTGCGTGCCCTGGACGGTGTGACCGCCGCGATGCCCGTCGAGCACGAGCCGCTCGACGTCGGCCGGGCCGTGCGCAACGGGAACCTGCTCGCCGTCGATCCCGCGACCGCCGCCTCGTTGATCCGTTTCGCTGATCCGGCGACGGGCGCTGCGGCGACGGCGCTGCTCGGCGAGCTGGAAGCGAACCGCCCGCGGGTGGCGGCCGTTCCGCTCGATGCGGAAACGCATCGTCTGTCCGTCCGCCTCGACGCCGCGTTCGAGGCGCCAGCTGACGCACCGCCGGGCTGGATCGCCGACGGTTCCATCCGGGCCAGCGTCATCCTCGCGGACGCCGACGGCCACCTGATCCGACTCACGAGCACCGTCGGCGACGTCACGAGTCTGGGCCAGCGCCTCGTCCTGGACCTGCCGCAGACCGCCCTCGGACAGCGGCCTGCCGGCCCATACCTCCTGCATGCGCTCGAGATCGCGATTGACGCACCCGACGGCGGGACGATCCACGGCTCGGCGAACGTGCTCGGCGTGGATGCCAGTCCGAGCGACGCCGGGGACGCCGACTGGGCGCCCACGGCCTATGTGCCCGGTGCCGCGACATGGACCTGGTCGCGGAGCGACTTCGCCGATCTCCGCTTGTACCGGCCGCCGAGCGAGGATCGCCCGGGCGAGCTCGTGGCGATCGAAGGCGACAACGCGTCACACGAGATCTTCGGTGCGCCGGGCGACCCCGGCGCGATCTTCCGCTCGCAGCCGACGCCCGCCACAACGGCCCTGCCCGCGATCGTGAGCACGGCGTTCCTGACCGCCACCGGCTCCCAGGTCGGCGACGAGATCGAGACGAGCGTCCGGGCCCGGCGGACGACGCTGCAGATCGTCGGCGCGGTCGAGACATTCCCACCCCTCGATCCCGCGATCGCATTCGCCGTTGTCGACATCCGTGCGCTCGACATCGTCCGGTTCGGCCAGACCTCGCAGCTTCCGGCGGTGCCCGAGTGGTGGCTGTCAGTCGATCCCTCAAAGGAGACGCAGGCCGCGACGGCCCTCCGCAATGCGCCGTTCGTGCCGGACGCCGTCGTCGTCCGGACAGAGCTCGCCAGCGCCCTCGCGACCGATCCCGTCCAGCTCGGGCTCATCGGCGCCCTTGGGCTCGGCGCGGTCGCCGCCGTTGCCTTCGCCGCGATCGGGTTCGTGGTCAGCGCCGCCCTCGCCGCGTCGGAGCGGGTCGGCGAGTTCGCGCTGCTGCGGGCGCTCGGGCTTTCCGCACGGCAGCTCTCGGGCTGGCTGACGCTCGAGAGTGCGGCGTTGCTCGTCGTCGGGCTCGCGGTCGGCGGTGGACTCGGGCTCGGGATGGCGTGGCTCGTCCTGCCGTTCGCGACGCTCACGGCGACGGGCGCCCTGCCGGTGCCGACGCCGCAGGTCATCGTGCCGTGGGAGGCGCTGACGCCGGGCGTGTGGCTCGCGCTCGGCCTCCTCGTCGTGACGGTGTTTATCGTCCGCCGCGAATTGCTGCGCGTGCACCTCAGCGACGTCCTGCGGGCCCGCGACGAATGATCGGCTGGCTCGTCGTCTCGCTCCGCCGCCTGCGGGTTGATGGCGTTGCCGCGCTCGGGCTGGCCGTCCTGGTGTTCGTCACGTCGTTCGCCGCGGCCCTCGCGCCACGCGTCCACGAGCGCGTCGGCGACGGCGCCCTACGAGACGAGATCTCCCAGGCACCCGCGGCAGTTCGAAACCTCCGGCTCCTCCAGGTCCATCGCTACGACGCCGACCCGGCCGACCCGATGCGCTTCGTCGACCGAGAAGGCGAAGCGCTCTACCGGAAGCTGCCGGAGTCGCTGAAGGTCGCGTTTCCTGAGCGGATCGCCACGGTCGAGACGACGCGCTGGTCGATCGAGATCCCGACGCCGGACCCCAGCTTCCTGCTGTTCCGCGTCCAGCCAACCGCGGCGGATCACATTCGCTACGTCGAGGGCCGCGCGCCGGGGACCAATGTCCGGATCGAGCCGTCGCCGAACATCGAGGAAGTCGCCGACCGCCCATTCTTCGAGGTCGGGCTCTCGGTCAAGGCCGCCGCCGCCATCGGCGTCGGGCTCGGGGATTCGATCCCGCTCGAGGCGGACGAGAGCGATCGGCTCGTCGGGCGCGGCGGTCCGCAGCTGCCGTTCGGGGCCACCGTCGTCGGCCTGTTCGAGCCCCTCGATGCCGCCGATCCGTACTGGGCCGACGATCCGAACCCGCTCGACGCGTCCGTCCGCGCGCTCACGCTCGAGGTCCGGTTCTTCGACGTCACGGCACTCCTCGCTCCCGAGACGTACGCGACGCTCTTGGAGTGGGACGACCTGCCGATGCGGACGACCTGGCGCTTTCCGCTCGACGTCTCGGTGCTGAACGCGGCCGAAGCGCCGACGCTGCTCGAGGATCTCCGCCGGCTCGAGACGATCTACCCGGCGTCGGAAGCGGCTGCGCTGAGCGGAGCGACCACCCAGCGGACCGGGTTGCTCCGCCTGCTCGAGACCCAGACCGCTCGCTGGCGGTCCGCGGACGCGGTGCTGAGCGTCGTCGCGAGCGGGCCCACGGCCGTCGCGATCGCGGCGCTGGCGCTCGTCAGCCTGCTCGCCGTCCGGCGCCGCTGGAACGGCCTGGTGCTGAGTCGCGGCCGTGGCGCCTCGGCCGTCCAGGTCGTCCTCGCGACGCTGGTCGAGGGCCTGCTCGTTGTCGGGCCCGCCCTCGCGGTCGCCGTCATTGCCGCCGCCGCCATCGTCCCGAACACGACCGACACGCCGAGCCGCCTCGCGGCCGGCGTCATCGCGCTCGCCGCGCTCATCGTCATGATCCTCGTCGCGCTGCCGTCCACCGCGGAGCCGCCGCGACGCACCGGCCGCGAGGGACCGGCGGGTCGCCGCGCGAGCGCGCGACGCCTCGTGTTCGAGGGCCTCATCGTCGTCCTCGCGGCCGGCGGGGCCTGGCTCCTCCGCGACCGCGGCATCCGTGGCGCGAGCAGCATCACCGCCCTCGCCGGAGCCGATCCCCTCCTCGCCGTGGCGCCCGCGCTCGCCGGGCTCGCCGCTGGCATCGTCGCGACCCGCGTGTTCCCGATGCCGGTCCGGCTGTTCGGGCGGATCGCCGCCGCCGGTCGCTCATTCGTCCCGCTGCTCGCGTTCCGGCGGACCGCGCAGAGCGGTACGAGCGGCGCCGTGCTGATCGTCCTGCTGGCGACGGCCATCGTCGGAACGTTCGGCTCGGCCGTCCTCGTCCACCTCTCGCGCTCGGCCGAGGCCGTCGGCTGGCAGCGTGTCGGCGCGGCGCACCGCCTCGATGCCCTCGCCGGCCGCTTCCCGGACGGCTTCGATCCCGGTTCGCTGCCGGGGGTCACGATTGCCGCGCAGGGCTACGAGACGCCCGCGGTGCTGGGCACGCGCGGGGTCCGCGTCGAATTCCTGGCCATCGATGCCGCCGCCTATCGCCGGGTCATCGCCGACACGCCGCTCGAAGGTCTCGTCCCCGAAGTGCTGGCTCAAGATTCCGAGGCGCCGTTCCCGGCCATCGTGTCCGCCGACCTCATCGGCCGCGACGGCGGCCTCGCCGAGGACTCGACGTTCGACCTCATCCTCGGCGGCTATCACCCACGCTTCCGGGTCGTCGACATCCGGGCGTCCTTCCCGTTCCTCGAGCTCGATCGCTCGTTCGTCGTTGTCTCGCGCGACCAGCTGCTGACGTTCATCCCGGAGTCGGTGGCCCACGCGAACGTGGCGTTCCTGCGCGCGCCGGACGCGGCGGAGCACGACATCCGCGTCGCCTTCGAACGGGCGGCGCCGGGCGCGACGATGGTCTCGCGTGCGGATGCGACGGCGACGATCGCGAAGATGCCGGTCATTGGCGCGGTCACCGGGGGCGTCGCGATTGCCACGGCGATCGCGGCGGCCTACGCAGCCCTCGCGGTCGCGGCGGCTGTGGCCCTCGCGGCCGCGGCCCGAGCCGACGAGGTCGCCCACCTCAGCGTCCTCGGTCTTACCCGGCGCCAGGCGGCCGGGCTCGTGATCCTCGAGCACGGACCGACCGTCGTGTTCGCGTTCGTCGTCGGGGCGGCGCTCGGGCTCGGTCTCTTTGCCTTCGTGCGGCCAGGGCTCGGCCTGGCCGCGATCCTCGGCAGCGCGCTCGCGGTCCCGCTCGTCGTCGAGCCGCTGCAGCTCGCGCTCGTGTTCGGTTCGGTCGTGGCGGTCGTCGTCATCGGGCTCGGGCTCGGAACCCTGATCCAGGGTCGCGCCGTCCCCGTTGCGGCGCTTCGACGCGGCATGGAGGGATGATGTGGACGTGACGCGCTCGCTTCCGGCCCCGACACCGCCCCCATCGCCGGCACCGCATCGCCCGCGCTTCGGCGACGGCGCGCAGATTGCCTGCGACGGGCTCGTTCGAATCTTCAAGGTCGCGGATCTCGAAGTGGTCGCCCTCCAGGGGCTGGACCTGCTCGTCGACAAGGGCGAGATGATCGCGATCGTCGGCGCTTCGGGGAGCGGCAAGTCCACGCTCCTCAACATCCTCGGCGGCCTGGACGTGGCGTCCGCGGGCCGTGCCGTCGTTGCCGGCCACGACCTCACGCGGATGGGCCGCCGCGAGCGGACGGCGTACCGACGGAACGTCGTCGGGATGATCTGGCAGCAGACGGCCCGAAACCTGCTGCCGTACCTGTCGGCGGTCGAGAACGTCGAGCTGCCGATGATCCTGGACGGGCGGCGCGGCCGGCGGGCGCGCGCGCGGGACCTCCTGCGCCTCGTGGGCCTCGCGGAGCGGGCGGACCACCGACCGGATCGCCTCTCGGGCGGCGAGCAGCAGCGCGTCGCCATCGCGGTGGCGCTGGCGAACCAGCCGGCCGTGCTGTTCGCGGACGAACCGACCGGCGAGCTCGATTCGCAGACATCGTCGGAGGTCTTCGCGCTCCTTCGAACGATCAACGCGGAGCAGGGGACGACGATCGTCATCGTCACCCACGACGCGCTCGTCTCGGAGCAGGTCCAGCGGACGGTCGCGATCCGCGACGGCCGAACGTCAACGGAGACGTTGCGCCGAACCGAGATGGACGACGAGGGCGGCCACCAGGTCATCTCCGAGGAGTTCGCGGTCCTCGACCGGGCCGGCCGGCTGCAGCTGCCGCGGGCCCACATCCGGGCGCTGGATCTCGCGCGGCGTGTTCGGTTGCGGCTCGAGGAGGACCACGTCGGCGTCTGGCCCGACCGAAACGGCCACGAGAACGCGCCAGACAAGCCCAAGCCGGAGGCCGAGCGATGACGGTCGAGCGCGACATCAGCTCCGTCCTCCACGACGTGCCCGGGCCGAGCTCGTACGACTCTCGCCACGACCTCCCGAAGTTCGGGCCGATGGTCGAGGCGACGGGGCTCAACCGCGACTACCCGTCCGGTGACTCCGTCATCCATGCCGTTCGAGATGTCTCGCTGCGGATCCCGCGCGGCGAGCTCGTCGCGATCCGCGGCCGGTCGGGCAGCGGCAAGACCACGCTCCTCAACCTCCTCGGCGGCCTCGACCGCCCAACCTCGGGCCGGGTCGTCGTCGACGGTCAGGACCTCTCGACGCTCGACGAAGCCGGCCTCGTGAACCTTCGGCGTTCGACCGTGTCGTTCGTCTTCCAGGCGTTCGGGCTCGTCCCGATCCTGAGCGCCGCCGAGAACGTCGAGATCCCGCTGCGGCTCCTGAACACGCGGCCATCCGAGCGCGACGCCCGGGTCCAGCATCTGCTCGAACAGGTCGGACTGGGCGAGCGGGCGAAGCATCGGCCGCACGAGCTGTCGGGCGGCGAGCAGCAGCGCGTCGCCCTCGCGCGGGCCCTCGCGAACAAGCCCCGGCTCCTGATCGGCGATGAGCCCACCGGCCAACTCGACTCCGAAACGGGCCACACGATCATGACCCTGCTTCGCTCGATCGTCCGCACCGAGGCGATCACCGCGATCGTCGCGACCCACGACCCGCTGATGCTCGACGTCGCCGACCGCGTCCTCGAGCTCCGCGACGGCCGGATCGTCGTCTAGCGCTCCAGGTCCAACGCGAGCTGCGGGTCCGCGCCGTCGCCCTTTCGAGCCTTCGTCGCCGGATGTCGAACACGATGCGCGGGCACGCCCTCGGCGAGCAGCGGTTGGCCGATGAGGTTCGCCAGGCGTTCGGCGACCGGCCACCAGTCGAAGTCGTCGGTCACGCGTGAGGCGGCGATCGTCACGAGGCGCTCCGGCGGGACGAGGATCGGCAGCCACTCGTCGAGGAGCGCCTCGACCTCGTCGCGGAACGTGTCGTTCGTGCTCCGAACGCCGTCCGCCCGCAGCTCGATGTCGGGCGTGAGCCGAACGACCAGGTCGTAGGTCGCGCTCCAGCGAATGACCAGCGCGCCAACGGCGAACCGGTCCTCCCCGCCGCTGGCCCGCAGGTAGTAGCAGAAGTTGTCCATGACGCCGCGATCGAGGACGAGGGCGTCGGCCTTCGGCGCGAGCTCGAGCTCCTGGCGGATCTGGCTGACGAGCACCCAGAGCTGGGCTTCGCCGGTTGCGTCCTCGTTGAAGCCGAGCGGACTGTCCCGAACGACCTCGCGCCCGTATTCGACCGACCGACCGGCCCGCTGAATCGTGCTCGCGAACGCGTGCGCGGCCGTCGTCTTTCGAATGCCGTGCGAGCCGATGAAGGCGATCTTCGCGCGCCGCGTCCAGGCCACGACGGCATCCTACGCGGCTTCAGTTGCGGTCAGCCGAGCCATCGAGTACACATCGTCCGTGCGCGGGCCCCGCCGGCGATCACGTTCGCGGCTGCCGATTCTTGTCGCCGTGATGGCGCTTGTCGCGATCGGCATCTCCCAGGCGAGCTTCGGAGCGAAGCCGCCGGTGGAGGCCGTTCTGGCCGCGACCGCAACTCCAGGCCCGCTGCCAACGGGTTCGATCGACAGTCTCGCGGACTCACTGGCTCGCGTCGCCGACCCGGCCGGCCGGCTCTCCGCGCCGGCCTACGTACTCGCACCAAATCCCGACAGCCTCACCGGCTACGTCTGGCCGGTCCCGAAGGCGCGTCTGACCCAGTCGTTCGGCCCGTCCGACGCGGGGACGCTCATCGTTGACGGCCAGACCTTCCATGACGGGATCGACCTCGCGTCGTGGTGCGGCGGTCCGGTCCGCGCGGCCCATGACGGGGTCGTGCTGACGTCCGGGCGGTTCTTCGACCCCTTTGTCGGTCACCGCGGCAACCTCGCCGCATACAACGCCCGGCTGACGGCGCGCCACAAGTGGCTCGACCTCCCGATCGTCATCGTCACCGACGACGGCAACGGCTACCGCAGCATCTATGCCCACTTCCTGCGCGTCACGGTGCATGAGGGCGACGTCGTGAAGGCCGGCCAGATCATCGGCGCCGAGGGCGCGACCGGCCACGCCAGCGGCTGCCATCTCCACTACGGCCTGTTCAGCCCGGCCGAACGCTCCTCGTTCGAGATGGACCCTGCGACCGCAGATCGACTGTTGCTGCCGCACAAGGTCGTCGCGCGGATCGACCCGCTCCGCGTCCTGCCGTCGCTCGAGGAAGGCGGGATCCGCCTCCTGCCCTGAGGCTGGCCCGGCGCCGCCGTTCTGCGAGGCCCCCGGATAAGCCACAGTCGACTGGCGTTCGGACGATGTCGGCGTGGATGACGCCGCGATCGGACGAAGCCTGTTCATCATCCGCACGCGTCAAGGTCTTCGGCAGGCCGACGTCGGCGCGATCGCGGGAGTCAGTCAGGACGAAGTCTCGCTCGTCGAACGCGGTCATCTCACACGGGTCCCACTCGGGACGCTGCGCCGAATCTTCGAGGCGGCCGGCGCATCGCTGCTCCAAGACGTGCGATGGCGCGGCGGCGATCTTGATCGGCTTCGCGATGCGCGCCACGCTGGGCTCGTCTCCGCATTCGCCCTGTCCGCCGGCGAGTTCGGCTGGGCGTCCATGCCGGAGGTCACGTACTCGGAGTTTGGCGAGCGTGGCTCCATCGATCTTCTCTGCACGAACGAGCCCGCGCTCGCGATTGCGGTCACAGAGATGAAGACCGGCCTCACCTCGATCGAGGCGACGGTCCGCAAGCTCGACGAGAAGGCTCGGCTCGCTCCGGGCCTGGTGTTCCGTCAGGTCGGGTGGCGACCGCAGATCGTCGCGCGAATTCTCGTCCTCCCGGATACGACGACGGCGCGGCGACAGGTTGCCGCTGCGGCAGGTTTGCTTGAGCCGGCGCTCCCGGCTCGCACGATCGAGCTCAGGGCGTGGATGAAGCGACCCGCAGCGCCAATTGCCGGGATCTGGTTTCTTGCGGATACGACCGGAGGTCGTACTAAGGAGAGCTCCACCACCCAGAGGCGGGTCCGGACGCGGTCGGACGGGAGGTTCTGAACAGCGGCAGCGCGCCTGAACGCGCTCAACGCCCGGTCGGACGCGCAGGACGAGGCGGATTCTCGGTCCAGTACGACTCCGGATCGTATTTGGGGGCGATTCGGGCGGTTGAGCCGGTTAGTACGAGCCGGGCTCGTATCCGGGGGAGAAGAGGTGCGCGGCGAGGGTCGCGTGAGCCAAGGGCCGCACTGGCGTGGCCCGCGCGTGGCTACGACGAGCGGCGGAAGCGGCGGGCGATCAGGGCGTAGGCGGGGAGGCGTGACAGGGCGTCGGCGAGGCGGATCTCGGTCACGCCGTCGCGAGCTTCGATCCACAGTGGCGGCGCTGAGGCGTTGCTGCCCGGCCGGGCATCGACCGTGGCCAGGTCGACGGCCACGCGCCCCGGCTCGGCCGTCCCGAGGGACGCGATCAGTGCCTCCGGCCGCTCCGATTCGTAGCTCGCCCGGAGCTCCTGCTCCAGCCGCCAGCGCGGTCGCCGCAGCAGTACGGCTCGCCAGGCTTCCGCGACGGCCGGCGTCACGCGGCCGGACCCCGGCGCCGGCTCGCCGTCGCCCGCAGCAACCACCGACTCGCCCCGAACCCACAGCCCCGCCTGGTGGAGCAGCGCGTACTCGTCGAGGTCGGCGTAGGCCGAAAGCGCCGCGGCATCCGTGGCCGGCGACTCTGAACCGTAGATCGCCCGGACCGACGGCCCGAAGGCCTCGGCGAGATCCAGGTCGAACGCCCGGACCGTTCGATGGAAGTAGACGTTCTGGTACATGAACAGGCGCCCGCCCAACGTGGCTTCGAGCGCCGACAACCCCGGCTCGTACAGCGACAGCCCACGGTCCGAGATGAACGCGTAGTGCCGCAGGCGCTCGACGTCGATCTGGCCGACCGACACGCCGGTCATGTAGGCATCACGCCGGACGAAGTCCAGGTTGTCGACCGTGAAGACGCCCGACAGCAGCGGCTGGAGCCAGCGCACCCAGCGCGGCATCGAGGAATCGGCGAGCGCCGGCTTCGACACGAGGAATGAGACCCAGCGCGGGTCGATCGACTCGCCGTCCGCGAAGGCATCGCGCTCCGGTACCGCACCCGGAGCCCGGCGCAGCCCGCTGATCAGCTCGCCCAGCTCACGTTCGATGATCAGCTGCGAGAGGTCCTCGTGCGACAGCTTCTTGCCGTCGGGACGGCGCGCGTCTGCCGGCGCGCGGAAGCTCGAGAGCACGTGGTCGTCGAAGAAGTGCGCGAACGGCCCGTGGCCAACGTCATGGAGCAGCCCCGCGATTCGAAGCGTCTCGACAACCAGGCCTTCGGACGGAACGGGCTCGTCCGCGGACGTCGACGCAAGCGTTGACTTCAGCGTCGGGTACAACGACCTGGCCCACAGCCCGGCCTCATGCATGACCCCGAGGCCGTGCGTGAACCGCGAGTGCTCCGCGGTCGGAAAGACCCACCGCGCGCCCTGGAGCTGGCTGATCCGGCGCAGCCGCTGAAGCCAAGCCGTGTCGAGGAGGTCTTCCTCGGCGACGTCCTCGTCAGGCAGGCCCGCGCCCGCGGACTCGCCGCGCTCGAGGCGTTTCGTCAGCTCGAGATAGCCGTGGATCGGGTCGCTGATGAGGTTGACCGCGGCGAAGGGGTGGCGCGCCACGGGTTCAGGATACGGGCCGCTCCGCCCCGTGATGGCGTCAGGCCCGGTACTGCGCCAGCGCGGCCTTCAGAGTGCGCTCGACGTCCTCGCGCAAGGCCGCCGGCTCGACGACTTCCACGTCGCTGCCCCACGACAGGATCCAGAGGCGGATCTCGATCGTGCCGGCGACCGTGGCCCGCCACAGCAGCGAACCGTCCGGCGCCGTCTCCACGCGCTGGGTCGGATGCCACGTCGCCTCCAGCACGCGCGAGGCGACCTTAGGCGCGAACCGCAGGACGATCTCGATCTCGTCCTGGTCCATGATGATGTCCCAGGCCCGGCGCAACGAGGCCTCGATCGCGCCCGACTCCGGAGCCTCGAACCGTCGCGGCGAGATCGAGACATCGCGGATCCGCTCGATCTTGAACGTCCGCGTCGCCGCCCGGCCCTCGTCCCACCCGATGAGGTACAGAGCGTGGGTCTGCAGCGACGGCTCGATGAGATACGGCCGCACGGTCGCGCGCCGCGATTTCGGCCGCGGCTCCTCGTACTGGCCGAGCTCGTAGTCGATGTCGACCACGCGGCGCTCCGCCCAGGCCTGGGTCAGGCGGCGGACGTGCTCGATGAACCGCTCGTCGCGTGGCGCGTGCTGCAGGACGTCGAGCGTTCGCTCGACGTGCTCCGCGAGCGGCGCCGGAAGCCCGCCCTCGAGCTTTTCGAACGCTGACGCGAGGTCCGGGTCGTACTTGTCGGCGTAGCGGACCATCAGGCGGGCAGCGAGGAAGACGGCCATCGCCTCGGACCGGGTCAGCTTGAGCGGCGGGAGGAACGCCGAGTCCGAAACGCCCCAGACCCCGTCTTCGGCCCACGTCGGGATCTGGAGCTCCCGTTCGAGCGCGCGAAGGTCGCGGTAGACCGTGCGAACCGACATGTTCACCCGCGCGGCGATCGCTTCGACCCGGATCCCGTCGGGGTGGCTGTTGAGGAGCTGGACGAGTCGGGTCAGGCGGGCGAGGCGATCCCGCTTTCCGCTGCCCCGCGCTGTCCCGTCGGCCTCCACTCGGCCGAGGATACGGCAGGTACCAGTCCGGCCCCGGACCTCCGGGTCATCGCGAGCGTGGCGGCCGGGGCACAGGATGCGCGTGCGGTCCTCGAGAGGGGATTGTCAACGTCGAAACGGCGTTCTCCCTCCTCCGCCGGTCGACGACATATCCGAAGCGGCGCCCCTCCTCCTCCGGGCGCCGCTTCGGGATTCCAGGCCCGGTTACCATCGCGGGCCATGGCCCGACCCGTCATCAGCTTCCTGACCGACTTCGGGGCGCGCGACCCTTCGGCGGCAATCTGCCGCGGCGTGATGCTCGGCATCGCCAACGACGCCCACGTCGTCGACATCACGCACGAGGTCACGAAGTGGTCCATCCGCGATGGGGCGTTCCTCCTCGCGAACGCCGTGCAATACCTGCCGGTCGGGACCCACGTCGCGGTCGTCGATCCCGGCGTCGGCACGGAGCGCCGCGCGATCGGGCTTCTCTGTGAGCGCGGCGACGTCCTCATCGGCCCGGACAACGGTCTGCTCCTGCCGGCGGCGGGCCGCCTCGGTGGCGTCAAGCAGGCCCGAGCCCTCGGCAACAAGAAGCTCCATCTGCCCCGGACGACCTCGACGTTCCACGGCCGCGACATCTTCGCGCCGGTCGCGGCTCACCTCGCCGCCGGGACGTCGTTTCGGAGCGTCGGCCCGGTGATCGACACGGTCAGCCTCGTCCGCCTCCCGTGGCCGGAGACAACCGTCGAGCCGGGTGCCCTGCGGACCGCCGTCCTGTACATCGATTCCTTCGGGAACGTGAAGCTGGCGGCCCAGGCGACGCAGCTCGCCGACGCGATCGGGCCGCTCACCACCGGCGACCCGCTGCGGCTCGACATCATGTCCGGCCCGTTGCCAGTGCCGTGGGCCTCGACCTTCGGCGAGGTTGCCGTTGGATCCCTCTTCCTGTGTGAGGACTCATTCGGCTGGCTGAGCCTGGCGGTCAACCAGGGCGATGCGGCCAGCCGCCTCGGGATCGCGGAGGACGCGCCCGTCCTGCTCACCCGCGTCGCGGTCGAATGACCCGGCCGGTCATCACGTTCGCGACCGACTTCGGCCCATCGGCGCCGGCGGTCTGCCGCGGCGTGATGTTCGGGATCGCTCCCGACGCGAACATCATCGACGTCAGCCACCAGATCCCGCGCTACTCGATCCGTGACGGCGCCCGGACCCTCGTCTTCGCGCTGCCACACATGCCGGTCGGCGTACACGTCGCCGTCGTTGATCCCGGCGTTGGGACCGCGCGCCGCCCGGTCGCGATCCGCGTCTCCCGCGGCGACATCCTCATCGGCCCGGACAATGGTTTGCTCATCGCGGCGGCCGAGTGTCTCGGCGAGATCGTCGAGGTCCGAGTCCTCGAGAACAAAGAGCTCATGCTCCCCGTGATCTCATCGAGCTTCCACGGCCGCGACATCTTCGCGCCGATGGCCGCCCACCTGGCGATGGGGACGCCGCTGGCGGACGTCGGTCCGGCGATCGATCCGGCGACGCTCGTCCGGCTCAGCTGGCCAACTTCGACGATCCGGCCCGGCGAGCTCCTGTCCGCAATCACGAGCGTCCTCATCTTCGGCAACGCCACGTTCGCCGGAACCCCGGCCGATCTCGAAGCCGCGATTGGACCGCTGTCCGTTGGCCGCCGCCTCTACGTCGAGTTCACGGCCCATGACGGGCAGGCCGAGGTCCACGAGGTCACCGTGTGGGCGGAGACCTTCGGCGGCGTGCCGGTGGGGGAGTCGTTGCTCATGGCCGACTCCGAGGGGCAGCTCTCGTTCGCCGACAACCAGGGCAACGCCGCTGCGCGCCTCGGGCTTGGCGTGGACCGGCCGGTCCGCATTCGGGCCGGCTGAGCGCGTGCGAATCGCCACGCCCGAATGACCGCCCCCGGCGGCGGCCCGATCCTCCAGGTCGAGGGCCTGACCTACCGCTACCGCACCGCGACCGAACCGGCGCTGCGCGACCTCACGCTTGACGTCTCGGTCGGTGAGGTCCTCCTCGTCGCCGGGCCCTCCGGCTGCGGCAAGAGCACGCTCATCCGCGCGATCAACGGCCTGATCCCGCACGCCTATCCCGGTGAGATGGCCGGCACCGTGCGGATCGCCGGCCAGTCAACCGTCGAGCTCAAGCTCCGCGATATCGCCCGCCATGTCGGCACAGTGCTCCAGGATCCGGCCAAGCAGATCGTCGCCGCCTCGGTCGAGGCGGAGCTCGCGTTCGGGCCCGAGAACCTGGGTCTCGAGCGGACCGAGATTCGCCGCCGCATCGACGCCGTTGCCCAGCGGTCCGCGATCGGCCACCTGATCGGGCGCCAGACGGCGGCCCTCTCGGGCGGGGAGCGGCAGCTGCTCGCGATGGCCGGGACGCTGATGATGGAGCCGCGACTCTTCGTCGTCGACGAGCCCCTTGCGAACCTCGACCCGACGTCCGCCGCCGGCCTCCTGGCGCTGCTCCGCGAGCTCGTCGACGAGGGCGCGGCCGTCGTCATCGTCGAGCACCGGGTCGAGGAGGCCCTTGACCTGCGCCCGGACCGCGTCCTCTACCTCGACGAGGGTCGGACCCGCTACCTCGGCCCGGTCGACGGCTTCCTCGAGATCGCCGACCCGTCCGCGGTCAAGCTGCCGTTCAACGTCGTCCTCGAGCGCGTTCGCGCCGAACAAGACCGCCCGGTCGCAGCAGCTCCGAAGGCGACCGAGCGCCCTGCCGATGATGCGCCGCCCCGGCTGGCGTTCCGGGGCGTCCATGCCGGCTATGACGACCGCGAGGTGCTTCGCGGCGTCGACGTCAGCCTCGGCGCGAAGGAAGTGGTCGCGATCCTCGGGCCCAACGGCTCGGGCAAGACGACGCTCTTCAGAACGGCGATGAAGCTCCTGAACACGTCGGCCGGCGAGATCGACGTCGATGGCCGCTCGATCGGCGATCGCACGGTCGCCGAGCTTGCGACCGTGTTCGGCTACGTCTTCCAGAGCCCGAGCCAGATGCTGTTTGCGCGGACGGTCCGCGAGGAGCTCGTCTTCGGCCCGCGGAATCTCGGCAAGCCCGCGGCGGACCACGATCGGATCGTCGCAGACGCGCTCAGGCGCACCGGCCTCGACACGCTCGAGGGCATCCTCGATCGACCGCCGCTGACGCTGTCCTTCGGCCAACAGAAACGCCTCGCACTCGCGATTGCGCTCGCCCTCGAACCGCCGACGCTGATCCTCGACGAGCCGTCAGCCGGCCAGGACCACCGCACCTCTGCGCAGTTCATGGCCGAGGTGCTGGCGATCCCAGGCCTCGAATCGATCTATCTCGTGACGCACGACGTGGACCTTGCATTGACGCACGCGAGCCGTATCCTCCTGTTCAGGGACGGAGAGGTCGTCGCCGATGGCCCACCGGCCCAGGTGATCGAGGACGAGGATCGCTGGCGATCGTGCAACCTGCGCCCGACCACGTTGATGCGCGCCAATGCCCAATGGCGCGCCGGGCGCGAGTTTCTCGATGCCGAGTCACTGGCCCGGTGGCTCGTCGCGACTGAAGCGACCGCTGGTCCACGAGAAGGAGGAGCGAGCGTCGACACACCCTGAGGGTCTGTTAGGCACTGCATCCTGAGGAGGATTCGGGTCCAAATGTCGACCATGTCAATGGGTTCCTCGTCGTCGCGGTCCATGTGGACCGTCGACTCGCGAGTCATCGTCTACGCCGCGATCGGCGCCGCGCTCTACGGCGTCCTCGGGCTGTTCGACTTCCTGCTGCCGGGCACCACGAACGTGGCGATTCGGCCGGCGTTCGCGATCGTGACGTTCTTCGGTTACGCGTTCGGCCCGATCGTCGGGCTGTTCACCGGGTTCGTCGGCAACGCGATCACCGACCAGCTCCACAGCTATGGCTTCCTCACGTACTGGAACTGGAGCCTCGCGAACGGCCTCGTCGGCCTCGTCGCGGGTCTCGCGCCGATGTACCTCATGGGTTGGACCGAGGGCAGCCTGCAGCGGCGCGCCATCGGTGGCGCCATTGCCGGTGTCGTCGGCTCGATCGTCGGGTTCCTGTTCGTGTACAGCGACATGTTCCTGGGCGGCTCGGACTTCAACACCGTCCTCACCTCGGCGTACATCCCCGTCGTGATCGCCGACGTGATCGCATCCGCGATCCTCACGCCGATCCTCGTCTACGCCTGGGAGCCGGTGAAAGCCAGCCTCGGGCGCTAGCGCAGTGACTGTCGCGCGGTGAACGTCTCGCCGCGCTTCCTGGGCCGGGGGTCGTGGCTTGCCAGCCGTGACCCCCGCGTCCTTGTCCTCGTCATCCTGCTGTTCACGTTCACGGTCGCCCAGGTCTGGGACGGCCGACTGGTCGTGCTTCTCGTGGCCCTCGCGCTCGGCTACTACCGTCTTGCCGGGATCAGGTTCGTCGACGTCCGGAGGAACTGGATCACGGCCGCGATCCTCATCACCTTCGTCGTCACGCTGAACTCGATCATCACGGGCAACCGGGTCGCGGGCATCGCGGTCATCCACGAGTACTTCCGCATCCCGCTCATCGGCACCTCGGTGAGCGCCGAGTCGCTGACCTACGCCGTCTCGCAGTGGATGCGCTACTTCTCGATGGTCGCGGTCGGCTTCCCGCTCGCGTTCTGCATGCCTCCCGGGCAGTTCGGCGTGACGTTTGCGCGCCTCGGCATCCCGGCGAAGTTCGCATTCGGCGTGGACCTCACGTTCCGGTTCGTGCCGTCACTGGCAGCCGACTTCCAGGAGACCATCGACGCCCAGCGCATCCGCGGCTACGAACCGCGCGGCGGTGGTTCCGTGGTGGCACGCCTGCGACGCCTCATGCCGGTCCTCGCCCCGGTGACGGTCGGCGCGATCGCCGGCGCCGAAGACACGATCGACGCGATGGACCTGCGGGCCTTCGGGACCGGCAAGCGAACGTGGCTCACGCAGCTCGTGTTCGATCGCATCGACAGGCTGATGATCGCGTTCTTCGGGGTGCTGCTCGTCGTCGCGACGATCGCCGGCTGGACGACGACGTCGTCCAAGATCTGGGTGCCGCCACTCATGATCCCCAGTTAGGCGACCCGCCGTCCCTTGCCGTCGTGACGCCCAGTCACGATTCCCTCCGTGAAGGACCGCCAAGCACGTTCTAACGGCGTCTTGGAGCGAGGTTCATTGACTCCCGGTCACGTTTGGCACGTGCCGAACCGTCGGCTCGCCCGGTGGATGCTCGGAGTTGACCGGCAGTCACGCGTCAGCGAAGGGAGCGTGAGCACGGCGCCTAGGGCTTCAGCATCTCCTGGAGCGTCACCGGCTGGAGGCCCTTGTCGGCGAGGCCGTCGAGGATCCCCGGCAGCGCCTCGAGCGTGTTCCAGCCGCCAAGGTGCATGAGCACGATCGAGCCGCCCTGGCCTTTCGAGAGCACCTTCGCGACGATGTCGCTGGCCGTCGGTCCGCCGTCGGATTCGGGCCGCCAGTCGATCGTGTCGACGTCCCACATCACGAGGTAGCGCCAGCCGGCGTCGCCGACCGCGGTGCGGACCTGGGCCGTCCAGGCCCCGAACGGTGGCCGGAACCACGGCTTCGTCGACCAGCCGGTGAGCGCAACGATCGCGTCCTCCGCCGACTGGAGCTGCTCGGCCATCTCGGGTGCCTTCAGCGTCGTGAAGTTCGGGTGGCTCCACGAGTGGTTGCCGAACGTGAACAGCTCGGGATGCTGCGCGGCGAGCAGGAGCGCCTGCTTGCCCTCGTCCGTCGTCGTCCCGGCGCGGCCGGTCGGGAAGAGGGTCGCGTGGACCTCGTGGTCGATGAGCCACTGGACGATGTCGACCGCGGGATCGAGCCGGCCACCCATGTCGAACGTCAGCGCGATCTGGTGCGTGTCGCGGGGTCCGTTCGATACGAGCGTCGCCGGTCCGACCGGGGCGGGCGTGGCCGTCGGCGCGGGCGAGAGGCTTGGACCGGGGGTCGGCGACGGAACGGTCGACTCGTCGAACGTCACGCCCGGGATCAGGACGAGCGTCCAGCCCGGCTGGATCGTGTTCGGGTCGTAGTCCTCGGCCAGCGGATCCAGCGACGGATAGGCCGTGCGGTTCCACCAGGCGATGCTCCGCGGCGTCGTGGCGTACTGGCGTGCGATCGAGGTCAGGCTGTCGCCCGGCTGGACGACATAGCTCAGGAACGTCGGCAGCGGCGATGGCGTCGGCCGGGTGAAGGTCGGGCTCGGCAGTGGGCTGCTGTCAGGGCTTGCCGTCGGGGCGCCGGACGGACCGGCGGTCACGCTCGGGCCCGGCGTTCCGTCGGGCCGCGGCAGGCCCGGCATGTCCGCGGCGACCCAGACGAGCGCCGTCAGGAGGAGCGCAAGCCCGCCGGCCAGCCACGGCGTTGCCAGCACGCCGCCCGAGCCACGCGGCGGGCGCGCGGCCGGCCGAGGTGGCTCGAGGTCGAGGTCGTCCTGGGGTTCGCCGGGGATCTGGGTCATGGTGCCAGTCTGACGGAGGTCCGCCGGATCCGGTGACGCGAGGCCGCGCTCAGGCCGCGCTCAGGCCGCCGTGGGTCGCGTCGGATCGATCGGCGTCGGGGCCTGGAGGGCCATTTCGCCGGCGAGGGCGAGGCCCTCGGCCGCGGTCGCGACGCGACTGCCGCCGCGACGCTTGGCGACGTAGCAGGCGCGGTCGGCCGCGAGCAGGACCTCTTCGGCCGTGGCGCCGTCGATGGGATACGTCGCGACACCGATCGACGCCGACACGCGCGCTCCACCCGTGGCCCAGGCCGAGCCCTCGCCGCCAACAGCGGCGACCGCGGCATGGACGCGTTCCGCGACGTGGCCGGCGGCGTCGCCATCGGCCTTCGGCAGGATGACGGTGAACTCGTCGCCGCCATAGCGGAACGTGAGGTCGCTCTCGCGCGCCGCGTGACGGATCGCCCCGGCGATGTCGCGCAGCAGCCGGTCGCCGGCCTGGTGGCCCAGCGAGTCATTGACCGACTTGAAGCCGTCGAGGTCGAGCATGATCAGGCTGAGCTGCTCGCCCGCCGCGATCAGCTCGCTCAGCTGCTCGCGGAACGCGCCGTCGTCGTAGAGGCCGGTCAGGTCGTCCGTGGCCGCCTTGACCTCGACGCCATGCATGATCTCGGCGTTCTGCATCGCGATCGAGACCTGCGCCGCGAACAGCTGCGCCAGCTCGAACTCCTCGGTCGTGTAGATGTTGCCGGGGCCCTTCCGTTCGAGCGTGATCACGCCGGTGGAGCCCTCGCGGCCGCGCAGGGGCACGACGATCATCGTGCCCGGCTCGGGCTGGCCGTGGAAGTGGCTGATCCGCGAGTCAACGGTCTCATCGGGGACGAGCGCCGGCTCGTTGTGCTCGACGACCCACGGCGCCAGGCCCTGCTCCCCGGGCGCCCACGGCTCCATGTACTGCTCGGCGTCGACCCCCTTGGCCATGACCGGGGTGATCCCGCCACCCGCGTCGCGCAGCTCGATCGAGAGGTTGTCGAAGCCGACGAGCTCGCCGAGCCGCTCCGCGACGAGCTCGAGGATCTCGCGATGGTCGAGCGACTGGAGGATCGTCTCGGTGATGCCGAGGAGCGCGCGCTGGTTGCGCAGCTGGCGCTCGAGGGCCGCGGACTGGCTTTGCAGGCGCTCCGTCGAGTCGGCATTGGCCATCGCCTGTGCGGCGAAACTGGCGTAAATGACGAGCAGTCGCAGGTCGTCGTCACGGAACTGCCGCAGGCCGAGCTTGGACAGGACGAGGACGCCGAGGACGTCGTCCTCGAAGATCATCGGCGCGAGGAGCATCGATTCGGCGAGCTCCTCGTCCGTGCCGGGGATCGTGCTCGCACGCGGGTCGTTGCCGGCATCCGCGAGGTACACGGCTTCGCGATGCTCCGCGACCCAGCCGGTGATGCCCTGCCCGACCTTCACCCCGAGCTGCTCCGGGGTCTCGTCGACGTACTCGCCGACCTGGCCCATCATCGCGACCGGCCGCAGGTCGTCGCCGTACAGGCGGTAGACGCGAACGTTGTGGTAGTCGATGAGCTGGCGGAGCTCGGTCGCGATCGCGTTCCCGATGTCTGCAACGTTCGTCAGGCGGTTCAGGCGGGTGCCAAGGTCCTGGATCGACTGGAGCTGCGCCGCCCACGACTCGAGCTGGCGATAGTCGCGCGCGGAGGCGATGGCCATGGCGGCCTGGACGCCGAGCTCGGCGAACGCGTCGAGCTCTTCTTCCGACCAGTCGTGGCGCCGGTCGTGGTAGACGTTCAGCATGCCGACCGGCTTGTCGTCGACGAGCAGAGGCTGGACACAGAGCGTGTCGAAGCCCTCCTGGACGACCGCCGCCCGCAGATCTGCCCCGCGTGGGTCGTCCCGGTAGTTGACCGCGAAGGCCGGCCTGCCTGCGGCCATCGCGAGCGACGTCAGCGACGTAGGTGCCCACTGCACGGCCACGAGATAGCTCGCGGACAGGCCGCGCGAGGCGGCCGCGTGGAGGCTGCCGTCGGGATCGCGCAGGTAGACCGCGGCCCGGTCACCGGCGAACAGGACCAGGGCATGGTCGATGAGGCCGCCGAGGACCTGCTCGAGATCCTTGTGCTGGCCGATATCGACGGCGACGCGATGCAGCGCCTCCGCACGGTGGAGCTTCAGCGAGACCTCAGCCCCTCGCGCCGCCGCGCGGACGATTCCGGCAACTGCCGCGGCGGCGGCCGGAAGGAGCTCGGCGACGTCGTCGACGGCTCCGGCTCGCGGGACGGCAAGGAGGACGCCCCAGGCCGCGGATTCGCCGCGGATCGGCGCGGCGAGCTCGACGCTCCGACCGGTGACGCGCAGGGCATCGCCGGTCCGCGTCCGGGCCACCGCCGCGCCCGGAGCGAGCGCGCTGCCGAGAACGCCATAGCTGCGCGGCAGCTCCACGAGCCGGCTCGCGAGCGGGCCGGTCGAGGCGATCGGCACGAGCTCGTCGTGGTCGAGCTGGAAGACGACGATCGACTCGCAGCTGCAGGCCGACCCGATCGCGATCGCCGATTCGGTCAGGGCGTCATGAAGCTCGAGGTCGGCGGCTGCGGCCCGGGCCGCGATCGAGGCAAGGCTGAGGAGGAGATCCGTGGCCGCGCCCGAGCCTGACACTGGCCGGCGGTCGGGCAGGCCATCCTCAGCGAGACGTGGCGAGCCGCGGCCAGGTCGCTCGGCAAACGCCGCCGTCCCGGTCGCGGCTGTCAGGAACCGTTCGAGGTCGGCCCGGCGATAGCGCCGGTCGCCACGCTCGTTGATCCGGTAGTAGGGCACCCGCCCGGCGTCGCTCCAGGCGCGAACGGTGTTCGCGTGCACACCGAGGACCCGCGCGGCACGAGCCACCGACAGGTTCGCGTCAGCCGGCGGAGCGAGCTCGCCGTCGTTCGGAGCGAGGCCAGAGGTCAATCGATTCCCCGGAGGTGTTGGGAAGAACTGTGAAGTCCGACAGCCGCGACTCTACGTTCTTCACAGTTCTTGCCAAATGGCCCGTTCGTACTACCGCGTTCGAGGTCAGCGTCGGAGGTCAGCGGCGCGGCACCTTCGGGGTCGTGAGGCGGACGTAGACGAGCGTCGCGATGACCGCCAACAGGCCGATCCCGACGACCGCGAGGATCGCGAGCGCCGGCGCGCCGACCAGGCCCGGGCCTTCGCCGGAGCTGCGCGGATCACTCGCGGCGGCGCGCGTCGGCTCGGGTGACGCCGCGGCCACGGCGCCGGGGATCGCGAGCAGCAGCCACCACGCCGCGGCGATCACGACGAGCACGGCCCCGACCGCGAACAGGCCCGCCGCGAGGCGTGGTCGGAGGGTCGAACCCTCCACGAGGATCCGCATCGCCTCGGGCGCCGCCAGGGTCGACAGGACGAGCGGCCGGCCCAGACCGGCGGTCAACCGGGGGCCACCCGCACCGTCCGACGGCACGCCGAGGATCGTCGCGTGATCGACCGACGTCACCTGCTCGACCACCGCCCGGACGGGACGCTCCGGTTCGGCACCGGCAGGCGCCCGATCGCCGGCCTCCGCCGCGGTCCCCGCGGCGACCCGCGGCACGACGACGAGACCCTCGTCGATCCGCTCGCCGTCGACCGCGATGCTCGAGAGGCCCTCGTTCACGACGAACGGCACGACCTCGCGCCCGAACTCGTAGGTCCGCCAGCGGCCGAGCCGGCGGTCCTGGAAGCGGGTGATTCGAAGGACGAGCGGCTCGTGGGCCGGGCCCTCGAACTCGGCCTCGCTGTCGATCCGGCCGTCGACCCGGACGTACGCCGCCCGGCCGTCACGGACGAGGCTGAGCGCCTCCGCGACGCTCACCCGAGGCGTCGTCGCGAGGAGCCGGCCGACGCGATAGCGCGGGCCGAACGAACGCAGGACCAGGTACCCGCCCGCGAGCGCGACAACACCGGCCAGGAACGGGACCAGGGGGCTCACCGGCCGATCATAGGGCCGGGAAAACGAAGGGCCCGAAGGAACCTACCCGACACGTGGGCGTTGATGCGATCGCCGCCGTTAGTGTCGCTCGGCCCCTTCGGGCTGAATCAACCATAACGAGCCGACTGCGCCGGGGCAACGGCCTGCGTCCACAGATTTCGGCGCGATCGCGATGTTGTCCACCGAGCGTCCACAGCGGCGAGCGGCCCGCTCCGGGCCAGACTCTCCCGCTCCGGCCTCAACCGGAGGCGCGACCGGTGGCCGGGTCTAGCGCCGAGACGGCGCCGCCGTAGCTCGTCAGGACGAGGCGCCCGCCCACGAGCTCGGCCGCGGTGACGACATCCGAGTGGGCGACGCGCCACGCGACGTCGCCGTCGGCCTCGAGCGCGAACGTCTCGAGCTCCGACTGGATGAGGACGTGGCGCAGCCGCGATGAGCCGAACAGTGCCAGCAGCGGCGTCGCCGAGCGATGATGCCAGCGCAGCTCGCCGGTCCGTGCCGCGAGCCCATACGTGTCGAAGCCGTAGGCAGCCACGAGCAGTCCCGCGGTATCCCACGCGATCGCGGACGGCTCGGCAAAGATCGTCGAGGCGAAGCGCGCCGTCCAGGCGCCGGCGGGCCCGTCGATCCGGAGCTCCGCGCGGCAGACGACATCCGGCTCCTCGGCGGCCAGGGCGCCATGGTCTGCGAGCGAGCCGCCGGCCTCGCTGAGCGCGAACACCGCGGCTGCCTGGCCGCTGCCGCCCCACAGCCAGCGGGCCCGCAGCCCGCCCGGATAGGTGACAACCGCCGATGAGGGCTCCGCGGTCACCCCGTCGTGCCGGTCGCGGGCCGCCCCGGCGTTGACGCAGGCTCGACGACCATCGACCGACCGCCGCCCGGCGACGGCGCGGCCGTCACCTCCGCGATCGGGGCGACGTTCGCATCGGCGAGCACGCGCAGGGTTGCCGGGGGCACCGGGAAGACAGCTGTTGGCAGACCTGCCGCGGCCCAGACCACCTCGTAGCGGCCGAGATCGGGATCCATGATCACGCGCAGCCGGCGGTTGTGGCCGATCGGCGGGATCCCGCCGATCGTGAAGCCCGTGAGCTCGTCGGCCTCGCGTGCCGTGGCGCGACGGACATCCGGGAGGCCGCAGACGGCGGCGAGCCGCGCGAGATCGACGCGGTTCACGCCAGAGACGAGGCACAGGATCGGCTCGAGGTCGTCGGGGCCGCCCGAGACGAATACGAGCGACTTGACGATCTGGCCAAGCTCCGCGCCGAGGGCGTGGGCAGCATCCGCGGCCGTATGCGTCGACTCGTCGAACGTCACGACCTCGATCGTGACGCCCTTCCGGGCCGCTGCCTCGACCACGCGCTGAAGGGCAGGATGATCCGGGGAAACGGGCACGGGCGGCAGTCTAGCAAGGCGGCAGGCGGTAGCATCCGGCGCGATCCATGGACGCGATCGTGTTCGACTGGGACGGCACGCTCGTCGATTCGTTCGAACCGCTCTACCGATCGAATGTCGCGGTCCTCGCCTCGTACGGCATCGACGTCGACGAGGCCACGTACCGGCGCGTGTACTCGCCCGACTGGAAGCGGATGTACGTCGGTCTCGGCGTGCCGGAGGCCTCGATCGAGGAGGCGGCCGAGCGCTGGCGAGAGGCCTACGGCCTGGGCGATGGAGCGACGGCCTTCCCCGGCATCGCCGGTGCGCTCGGGCGGCTGGCGGCCGCAGGCCTGCGGCTCGGACTCGTCACGGCAGGCGACCGCCGGGTCGTGGCTGAGCAGGCCCGGTTGTTCGATCTCGATCGCTTCCTGACCGTCCGCGTCCACGCCGACGACCTGCCGTTCTCGAAGCCCCATCCCGAGCCCCTTCGCCACGCGCTCGCGGGACTCGGTGTTGGCGATCCGGCCAGGGCGACGTATGTCGGCGACGTGCCCGACGACATGCGCATGGCCCGCGCGGCCGGCTCCGCCGCGGTCGGCATCGTGGGCCGGCTCGGCACGCCTGATGAGCTCTACGACGCGGGTGCGCAGGCCGTGCACGACTCGGTCGTTGCCTGGGTCGACGCGTTCCTCGCGGACCGGGCCTGAGTCGTGCATGCCCTCGTCATCGCGGATGGCGCCGAGCCGGATCGCAGCGGCCTGGATCGCGCCTGGCCGGCGTGGGATCGCGACATCGGGCTGGTCATCGCGGCGGATGGCGGCGCTCGTCACGCAGCAGCGCTCGGGCTGAAGATCGATCGCTGGGTCGGCGACGGCGATTCGCTCGGGCTCGACGGCGTCGAAGCCCTGCGCCAGGCGGGCGTCCCGGTCGAGCTGGCGCCGCAGGACAAGGACGAGTCGGACACGGAGCTGGCCATCACTGCCGCGGCGGCGGCGGGTGCGTCCGAGGTGACGATCGTCGGCGCCCTCGGCGGTCCGCGCGTCGACCATGCCTTGGCGAACGCGCTGCTCCTGGCGCATCCCCGGCTCCGCGGCCGGCGGGCGAGGATCCTCGATGCCGCTGCCCGGATCAGCCTCCTGAGCGGTCCGGCGCGGGCCGTGCTCGAGGGCCGCCAGGGCGACCTCGTGAGCCTGCTGCCGGTGGCCGGCGACGCCTCGGGCGTGACGACCTATGGGCTCAAGTTCGGGCTCGAGGGCGGCGTTCTCGAGGCCGGCCGAACGCGCGGCCTGTCGAACGTCCGAACCGCCGAGGTCGCCCGCGTCGAGCTCGCGGCGGGCCGGCTCCTGATCGTGGAAAGCCCTGCTACGCTCAGCCCATGACCGAGGCTCAGAGCGTCGCGCCCGAGGCCGGGAGCGTCGCGCCGGACATTGCGCTGCCCGACGAAAACGGCACGGTTCACCGGCTTGCCGACCAGAAGGGCCGCTGGACGATCCTGTACTTCTACCCCGAGGACGACACGCCCGGCTGCACGACCGAGGCCTGCCAGTTCCGCGACCTCGACGACGAGATCCGCGACACCGGCGGCGACGTCTGGGGCGTGAGCCCGGACGGGGCCGCGAGCCACAAGCGCTTCCGCGAGAAGTTCGGGCTGCCGTTCACGCTGCTGTCCGACCCGGATCACCGGCTGGCCGAGGACTACGGCGCCTGGCAGCTGAAGACGCTGTACGGGCGCCAGTACTGGGGCATCCAGCGTTCATCGTTCCTCATCGACCCCGACGGCCGGATCGCGCGCGCCTGGCCGAAGGTCAAGGCCGATGGCCACGCGGCGGAGGTGCTGGCGGCGCTCGCCGAGGCCCGCGCCGCCCGGGCGTGAGGCCGCTCGCAGCGCAAGAGGCTTCGCTCGTGGGGGGATACGAGCGAAGCCTCGGACGCGATTGTAGGCACCGCGCCGCGCTCGATTCGCCCGTTCGCGCACGATGACCGAAGCGTCGCCCGCCCCCGCGACCGAACAGCCCCATACCTGGCGACCAGCGCGGTTCATGCTGATCACCGCCCACCCGGACGACAGCGAATTCGGGCCGGCGGGCACGGCCGCGGCCTGGATCGACGCCGGCTCGGTGGGCCGCCTCGTCGTCTGCACGAGCGGCGACCAGGGCGGCGAGGACCCGAACGCCGACCCGCTCGAGCTGGCCGCGCTGCGCGAGGCCGAACAGCGCGCCGCCGCGAAAGTCATCGGCTACGACGAGGTGGTCTTCCTCCACCAGCCCGACGGCGCTCTCGCGAACGACCTCGCGCTCCGCGAGCACCTGGTCCGCGAGATCCGGACGTTCAAGCCGGACGCCGTCCTGACCCACGATCCCGAGGCGATCTTCCACTCAGGCGATCGCATCAACCATACCGACCATCGCACGGCCGGGATGGCCGCGGTTGACGCCGTCTATCCGGCGGCCCGGAACCCGATGGCCTTCCCGTGGCTCGCGCGCGACGGGCTCGACAAGCACGAGGTCCGACGGCTCTACCTGTTCTGGTCGAACCAGCCGGATGTCTATGTGGACGTCTCGGCGACGCTCGAACGGAAGCTCGAGGCGCTGCGCGCACATGCGAGCCAGATGAAGGATCCGGCCGAGACCGATTCGTGGGTCCGACGATGGGCGGCGGAGCTGGGGTCGAAGATCGGGGTGGCAGCCGCGGAGCGACTCCGCCTGATCATCGTCGACGAGGACCCCAGCGAGCCAGATCCGAAGCCCGCGCCCGCGCCCCAGGTGGGCGGCTAGAACGCAGGTGGGCGGCTAGCTCGGGATCCCCGAGCGCTCGACCAGGTCCTCCGGCTCGAGGAGCAGCAGCTCCCGCACCATCGGCCAGGCCAGCCACAGGTCCGCCATCCCGTGCGCGGCCCCGGGCGAAACGCTCGCGACGATCGCCTGAACGTCGACGAGCTCGAGATCCGGCGCGGCGCCCGAGATGTACTCGTCCGCGGCGACGGTGGCGTGGGTGACGAGGTCGGCGATCCGGTCCTCGATCGGCCACGGCCGGATGCGCCGCGGGTCGAGGCCGGCGTCCGCCAGGGCCGCGGACAGCTGGCGGCCGGATGGCTCGGCGCCGTCCTGCCAGCCGCCGAGGCCGTCGGGCCGATGGCCGTGCGCGGCGAGTGCGCGCAGGATGTCGCGCGTCTGGTCGCGGTCGAACGGATCCCAGAAGCGGTGGCCCTCCGGCAGGATGAGCATCCCGTCGTCGATCGCCGCGCGGGTGATCACGTCGACGAGCTCGACGAGCCGGCGCTGCCAGCGGATCCGCTCGACTGGCTTGTCCGCGGGTGCGAGGGCCGCAACGACGCGCATGAGCGCGCGCCGGTCGCCGCGGAGAATCGGCAGGATCGCGGGCTCCGCGGGCGCGGCCGGTAGCGGCGGGGCGACCGCGACCTCGGCGGCGACACCTGCAGGCTGGAGGATCTCGGCGGCGGTCAGCGAACCGCTCAAGCCCGCCTGCTCGGCCGCCACGGCCATCGTGGCCCGCAGGGAGGCGAGGTCTGGATCCGGCTCGGGCGCGATCCGGATGCCGAACGGGTTGTCAGCCATGTCGTCCCTCAGTGGCAACGCGGCACGGAGCGTCATCGGCAGGTCCATCGTCGCCCGCTTCTCGGGCCGCCGTGGCGCATCGGGCTGTGCCGGCCCGCTGCCGATCAGGCCCGTCGCCAGGACGGGCAGGCCCGTTGCGAGAACGGGCACCCCCGTTGCGAGAACGGGCGTTCGGATTCCGAGGAGCTCCGAGATGCGCGGCGGGTCGTTCGTCGCGGGGAAATCGCGGTCGTGCGAGCGCCGGTCGGCCGGCCCGCCGCGGGCGACCTCTGACGGCGAATGGAAGGCATCGATCGACAACGTCGACGCCCGCCGTGGGACCGCATCGCGTGCGACCGTCACCTTCACTTCGTGCGGCGAAGCGTGGCTCCGGAACACGACGACCACGGCCGCACCGCCGGCGACTCCGAGGACGACCCCGAGTGCCAGAAACGCGATCTCCGTCGGCGTCACGCCGCCCTCGATCCCTCCTCGCTCGGCGCCTCGCGCCGGGACCGATTGGTCGTGGGGAGGGTAGCTGCGAAGCGAACGACCGTCAACTTGTTTCGTGAGGGGCGCCCGAACGGGCGGTCGAACGGGCCCGTGCTTTGCGCCGCTCAGGCGGCCGATGGTAGATTCGGGCAGCCCCGGTCCGACTCAGGCCGGTCATCCGCGCGCGCCTCCGGACGACCCTCACAGACGACCGACATCCGGAAAGGTACGAAGACCTCTTGGCCCTCGACCCGAACCAGGAATTCCTCGTCCAGCCTGTCGACGCCTCGTGGTTGCAGTGCAACATCGAGTGCCAGGAAGCGTGCCCGGTCGGGACGAACTGCCGCGGCTACCTGAACCTCGCCGCCGAGGGCCGCTTCGAAGAGGGCTACATCCTCTCGCGCGAGCCGAACCCGGTCGCGGCGATGTGCTCGTACGTCTGTTCGGCGCCGTGCGAGCGGGCCTGCCGCCGCGGCGACATCGACCGGCCGCTCGCGATCCGGGCGATGAAGCGCTTCCTCGTCGAGTGGCATGAAGCCTCGGGCATCCCGGACGTCATGCCCCACATCGAGCCGCGGAACGAGCGCGTCGCCATCGTCGGCGCCGGCCCGGCCGGCATCGCGGTCGCGCGCGAGCTGGCGATGAAGGGCTACGGCGTGGATGTCTTCGACAGCCTGCCCTACGGCGGCGGGACGATGCTCATCGGCGTCCCGGCGTTCCG
>Ga0075428_100001036_pt1 | contig 29474 bp, 19 predicted proteins | sample RhiMetdeltSRZDD2_FD_75291 | JGI IMG/M metagenome (GOLD analysis project Ga0075428, IMG submission 75291) | Populus rhizosphere microbial communities from Tennessee, USA - Rhizosphere MetaG P. deltoides SRZDD2 | ecosystem: Host-associated > Plants > Roots > Rhizosphere > Soil | place: USA... | reverse complement strand
GAGGCGGCGCACCCAGCGGCGGATCGTGGCCTGGCTGGTGCGATAGACATACGCGGCCGCGACGTCGTGGCCTGTGAACTCGGGGCGCATCCACAGCGGGAACTCGCCCGGGTGGAGGGCGACGTAGCGGTTGACGCCCGCGGCAAAACCCTCGTAGACGTCGCGCGTGTCGCGGTCGATGCGCGTGTAGGTCTCGACCGCGCGCAGGTAATACGGCCGGTTGACGAAGTCCGCCTCCAGCGCGCTGGCGCCCTGATGTCGCGCCAGCTCGCCTCGCGCACTAAGAAGGATCAGCGGCACGCGGTCGCCATAGTCTTCGAGCTGGAGATAGCCGAGCGCGTAGCCGAGGGCCCTGAAGTTGTCGGCGTAGATGTGGGGCACGCCGTACGCCGTGCGGATGACTTCGACCTGCCTGGCTTCCGCCGGAGCGCCGCGCCCATCCAGCGAGCCTGTCGTTGCGCGAGCCGCGCACGCCCCCACCAGCACCAGCGACAGAAGAGCGCTGGGGACGACCAACAGGCGGCTGTCCATCAGCCACGATGTTGCATGCCCCGGCGACACAGCGCAAGGGCACGCTGGGTTGGAAACCAGTCAGCGTTGCAGCCAGAGCGTGAAGGCGTCGGTGTTTCCTCCGACGGCCTCGTCGGGGACGAGCAGCTGTCCCTCATCTGTGCCCAACGTCGTCGAAAGTATGAAGAGGTGTGACGTGTCGGGGATCACCAGATGCGCGTCGGGGGTTTTCGCGCTGTTGGATGCACGGCCAAATACATAAGGACCCGGTCCGGCGGAACCGGCTGTGACGACCAGGCCGCTCGCATCAACGACGACCGACTCCGCGCTTGCGCTGTCGTCCAGACTTCCGCCCCAGGTATTCGCTTTCTTCGCCTTGCCGCCGGAAGTGAACTCCGCGACGAACGCATGGCCGCCGAAGAAGTCAGGATCGTCTGAGAGAATGTTGCCGCTCACGAAGACGGTAGTGTCATCCGCCGAGACCGCCACGTCGAGACCGACTCCAAAACCCGGGCCGCCGGCCATTTCCCAGACCAGCTCCCCGGCCGCGCTGAATTTCACCAGGATGATGTTTTTGCGAAGACCGGAGTCGAACGTGTTCCCGGTGATGTAGACGTTGCCGTCACTGTCCGCGCCGGCGCCGAAGGCCCCGGTCAACCCTGTAAAGGGGGCCTGAACGCCGTCGACACCCCAGTCGCGTTCCCAGGCGACATCGCCGTCAAATTCAAATTTGACGACAAAGGCATCGTTGGCAAAGAAGCTGTTCGTCTCGCCCGCGACGTAGACGCCGTCTGTTCCAACGGCAATAGCGCGCGCCGCGTCGAAGCCGTCTCCGCCCCACGCCCTGGCCCACGCGAGGTTGCCGTCCGGCTCGAACTTCAGCACCAGAGCCTCTGTGTCGTTGGCGCCGCCGTTGATCACGAACGAGAGGCCGGACACATAGACATTTCCCTCCGAATCGATCGCCGCTCCGGTTCCGATCGTGCCGTTCTCCCCCCAGGTGCTGTCCCAGAGCAGCTCGCCCTCAGCACTGAATTTGGCGAGAAAGAGCACGCCGGTGCCGAATTGACCCGTCACGTAGACGGAATCGTCCGCGGCGACGGCAAGTCCGGCGGCAAATTCATCATCAAACCCGGTCTCCAGGTTCGACGGCGTTCCGTACGTGCGCTCCCACTGCAAGCTGCGGTCAGGCCCGTACTTGAGCAGGAACGCATCCCTGTCGCCGTCCGCCGTTTCGGTCGTGCCGGCGACGAACACACTTCCGTCCGAGGCGAACGCAACTTCGATGGCGTCGTCGTTATTGGCTCCTCCCCAGGTGCGCTCCTGAAGGAGGGTGAACGCGAGAAGCGAAGCCTGCACGAGTAGAAGAGCTGCACCGATCACAACCGTTTTACGCATGCCGATCGCCACCGCAAGACATATTCCGAACGGTATCGGCGTGATCGGCCTTGCAGTTGGATCGCTGACCGTCAGCGAACGTGCGGAAATCGAAAACGTTTACAGCGCTCGAAACGGCTCCATGAGCTACGGCTCACCGGCGACAGGCCCGAAGGCCGGCGGCGGCACGCGGTGCTTCGTCGCGGCTTCATACGCCGACGCCACCTTGAGCAGTGCCGGCTCGTCGCCTTGTCCGGCGAAGAACGTGATCGCAATCGGCATCGGGTGTGGCAGCTGAGATTGCGGCGTCCCTGGCGGCAGCACCGAGATGTAATTGGTCCTGTCCGGGTTGAGCGCGAACTGCGGCTCGTAGACGATTTGGTTGTAGCCGCCCGGCACGACGATGCGCGGAATCTGCAGGGCCGGCGTGATGCCCTCGAGACTATTCGTGCCGACATTGGGGCCGAGAATCTTCGGCGTCGGTACCGTGTTCTCCGCATGCACGAAGAGATCGATGCCGTTCTCCCGCATCACCTTGAGGAGGACCGTCCTCCCGACCTGTCCGACTGCCAGCCGTCCCGCCTTGCCCGCCGACATCGTCGTCTTCGTGTTGACCCAGTTCTCGGCCGCCGCCCGGGTCGCATCGTCGCGGAATCTCGCGTGCGACACCCATGCCGCCCAGTTGGTGATCGTGCGATCTCCCCTGGCAGCCAGGTAGCGGTCCATCTCGAACTTGAAATCGAGCGCGTTCGGCAGTCCGGCGATCGTGGCGAAGGTGTCGAGCCGGATCTCGTTCGAGAGCGGCGCCTCGCGCCGGCTCAACTTCAGCAGGTAGTCGTACGAGTCCACCTGGTGTCCGGGCACGGCGAACACGAGCCCGCCGGAAGGCGTGCGCCGCGAAAAGATTTCCGGCATGAAGCGCGGCAGCGTTTCCGAGAATGCATCGGTAAACGTGTACTTCAGGTTCGGAACGTCGGGATCGTCGGGATACGCGGGCGTCACCGACTCGACGATCTCTGCCCCGAGCGCATCGCGCAGCACCTTTTTGATCTCCTGGTCGATCTGCGCGCTGATCGCCGCATGGTTGGGCGTTGGCGTCACCATGTGTTCTCGGAGGATGGCGATTCGCATCCCCTGAAGCGGCTTGCCGCCGCCCGCTGACACGTCGCTGATCAGATTCTGAAGATAGGGTTGGGCGCTGATCAGCGACTTCGGCAGGGCGGTAAACGGATCTCTCGAATCGAAGTACCCCGCGACCGGGTCCTTGATCGCATCGAGCACTCGTGCGCCGTCCTCGAGCGTGCGCGCAATGATTCCGGCGCGGTCGATCACCGACTGGTTGCCGATGCCGCCGCTGTCGGGCAGGAGGCCCTTGGTGGGGAGGATGAGCGTCGCGTTGTTCCTCGACGCAGGCCCCTGACAGGACGCATTCGTTTGTTCGCAGATCGCCACCGCGACGAGGTTGGTGGCCACAGCGACGCCCGACCCGGAACTGGACCCTCGCGGCACGCGCTCCGTGTCGTATGGATTGCAGGCCTGGCCCGACCAGCTGCTGATCGCCTGTCCCCCGGCCACGAAGTTCGTCTTCGGCTTCGCCGGTCCGCCCGGGTCGTTGGGACCGGCGTTGAACTCGTGCGACGTCGCCTTCGCGTAGATGATGGCGCCCTTCTCCCTGAGGCGTGCGGCAATAGTGGAATCGAACGGTGGCGCGTCCATGGCGAACGGGACGTCATTGCCAGACGTCGACCGCATGTCCTTCGTATCGTACGGATCCTTGAACGCCACCGTGACGCAGTACATTGGCAGGGCGGCCAGGTCAGGACTCCGGCCGTAGCGAGCGTCGAGTTCCGCGGCCCGCTCGAGCGCGTCCGGCTGCTGGCGGAACGCCTCGCACTCCGGCGGCGCACCGGGCGGTAGTGGTCCTGTCGAGGGATGGGCATCGAAGGGCCCCTTGCACGTGACAGAGCGCTCGCCGCGGATGTTCAGGGTTTCAAGGGCGTTCACCTGGCCCGCGTTCGGGATGCCGACGCGCATGCCCGCCTGCTGCCGCACCGTGGGATCGGAGACGGTGGCTTCCATCCGGCCGAAGTCCAGTGGAGGTCCGGCGTACTTGTCGAGATCCGGAAAGAGCGTCGATGCCGCCACAGTCTGCGTCGGAAACACGATAGGGGCACCCGCACGAACGGCGCCGGTTGTCGCAGGAATCGGCGCGCCGTCCGCAGTCACCAGGCTCGTGCACACGCCGTTGTACGCCTTCGCCCGATTGATGTAGGCCTCAACGATGGCGCGGCACGACGTCTGGCCGGTCGTGATCGCCGTGTGAATGCCTGCGATCGTGGTTTCCTGGAGGTGGAACGGCGGCTGCGGCTCCTGGCGTGCGCAGCCGGCGACCATCGCGCACAAGATCAGTATGCAAGGTCTCATAAACACCTGCGGAGTTTGACGCACATTCTGCTGAATCCTATACTCCGCCGCATGATTCGCCCACTGCTCGCCGTCGCCATCGCCGTATCCACCGTCTCGGCCGCCGCCGCCCAAACGGCGCCACCGGAGCTTATGGTCTATCCCGAGCTCGTGCTGATCAACGGGCAGGTGCTGACCGTGGACGCGCAGTTCGCGGTCGCCGAGGCAGTTGCCGTGCGCGACGGCCGCATTCTCGCCGTCGGTTCGAGCGCCGAGATCCGGCGCCTCATCGGACCCCGGACGCGAACGATTGATCTGGCCGGCCGCAGCCTGGTCCCGGGGTTCATCGACAGCGATGGCGACAATGCATTCGCTGGAGGTGACCTTTACAAAGACACGATGATCAACGGGCGCATCCTTCCTCAGGTCCGCGCTGACAGCGTGCCGGCGATGCTCAATCAGGTTCGGGCGCTCGTCCGCGACGCCGCGCCCGGCAGCCTCGTGTACATCCGCATGGCCGATGAGTTCCTGAACGACCTGGCGAAGCTGACGGCCGCGGATCTGGATGCGATTGCGCCCAACAATCCCCTCATGCTCTGCCTGACCACCGACAGCGTCGTCAACACGCGGATGCTGGAGCTCGCGTTCGCGGCGGGCCTGCCGCGCGATCACTTCGGCGTCGTCAAGGACGCGAATGGAAAGCCGACCGGGCAGCTCTTCTCGTCGGCAAGCGGGATCGTGGGGTGGAACCTGCGCGACTGGCCCGAGCTGACCGACGCGATCTTCGCGGAGCAGGAAAAGATCAACGCTGGTTTTCTGCGAGCCGGCGTGACCACGGTCACCGGGCATGCGAGCGGCTACACGGTGACGATCATCAGCCAGTTGTTCCATCAGGGACGCCTGAAGCTGCGCATCCGCCCCGACCTCGACTTCGCACGGCAGAATCCGCTGGCCGACCAGTTCATCCGGCGCACGCCCAACCTGGTGAATTTCGGTCTCGGCGACGGCATGGTTCGCATCGTCGCGGCGGCCATCGGCCCGGTCGACGGCGCGTCCGACGATGGCAGCATCCTGACGAATGCGCCGAAGCTGCGAGTACATCCCGACGTCGGCGGAACCCCGTACGGCCGCAACAAGTGGACCGGAACGACCTTCAATGGCCGCCATTGGGCCGATCTGACCGACGCCCAGAAACAGCAGACAGAAGCCGGGACGATCATGATGTTGCGGAAGCACGGCTGGAACATCGGCGGCAACCACAACATGGGCAGCCAGGCAGCCACGATCGTGCTCGACACGCTCGCGGCAGCGGACCGGCAGCCCGATCTCAAGGTGAAGCGGCGCCTGGGGCGCGACGCCCTGGACCACAATCTCATCTGGGACGAGCGATCGATCGCGGCCGCGAAGGCGCGTGGCGACTCGATCGCGTTCGGCCTGAACTCCGAGCTGTGGAGCCCGCGCGTCGTGCGCGGTGAAGAAATGCTGTTCGCGCAGTACGGCGACCTTTCGAAGGTTCAGCCGGTCAAGGACCTGATCGCCGCCGGCTTGAACGTTCACTTCGAAGGAGGAAATGACAGCGAGCCGCCGCTCTGGCGCATTCAGCGGTTCGTCACCAGAAACGATCGGTTCGAGACGCGGAGCGAGCGGCGCCGCCGGGCCGCGACCGCATCGGCGCTGCGCACCTGGGGACCTGACCAGCGGATCGATCGGAAGGAGGCGCTGCGGAGGGTGACAATTGCCGCGGCGCGCTTCATCAGCGAAGAGCAGATGCTGGGATCGATTGAACGCGGCAAGTACGCCGATCTCGTCGTCCTGAACGGCGACTACCTGGCGGTGCCGGATGAGGAACTCGACCGCCTGCAGCCGGCCATCACCATCGTCGGTGGCGAGGTCGTCTTCGAGGATTCGCGCTCGACGAACTGAGACTCACATTACGCGCGCACGGCGCATGACGGCTTCCGCTTTCTTGCGGATTTCGCTGGCCACCGCAAACGGATCGCTCTGCTGAAATTTCGGCAGGAAGAGCTCGACCGACAGCGCACCCGTGTATCCCTTGTCGGCGAGCTTCCGAAGCATGGCGGTCACTGGCGCGACGCCGTCGCCCGGAATGATTCTGGTCGTGTTGTCCAGCAGCTCGCGCGGCATGTCGGGCACGTCCTGGAAATGCACGTGGCCAATTTCGCGCGGGCGAATCAGATCGAGATCCTCGAGCTTATTGAGCCCGGACCAGAAGTGGTAGAAATCGAGCAGCGGCGCCATGTTCGGATGCGCGGCGGCCCGAGTCATCCTTAGCAGCGTGGGCAGGCTCGAGATGAACGTGGACGTCCGCACCGCCTCGGCCATCATTGTCAGACCAAAGCCCCTCGCAATCTCGCCGAGCTCGCGCATGTTGTCGCCGCCGGCCTTGTAATCGTCTTCCGTGAACTTCTGGGTCGGCATGGTCGTCGTCGGCGAATAGATCCGCGTCAGCCCGAGCGCCACGAACTGCTCACAGCGCTTCTTGAACGCCTCGAGCGCCGCAGCGCGATCGGGATTGGGCTCAAAGATGCCGTTGACGCCGCAGGCGCCAGACACAGCCGTCAGCCCGTTATCGGTGAGCACGCGCTTGGCCGCCTGCAGCGAATCGCCTTTCAGAAATCCATCAAGCAGGGTGTTCGTGATCTCGACGTTCCTGATGCCGGCCTTCGCCCACCCTTCGAGCGAGCCGCGATAGCCCGCCCCGGCGGAGGTGTTCTGATGGATCGCGAGCATCATGCCTGCGGCAGACGCCTCGCGGGCGGCCAACAACGCCAGCGGCGTCAACAGCAACGATCGTCGTGACAGCATGGGCGCGATTCTATCCAAAACGAGCGTCGACGCGCGCGGAGTCGCCAACCTCCAACGTCCGGAAGCGCGAGGGCGGAACGTTGCGGGCGCGGCGTGCCTCGTCGAGAGCGCGCGCGGGCTCGTCAATGCCTTCCGTCGTCAACTGGAACGTCCCGAAGTGCATCGCAATGCTCTGGGCCGCGTCGAGATCCAGATGCGCCTGCACCGCCTCGGCTGGATTCATGTGGACCGCCTGCATGAACCAGCGCGGCTCGTAGGCGCCGATCGGCAAGAGCGCGAGAGCGATCGGGCCGAGCCGAGGTCGAATGTCGCGGAAGAAGCCCGCGTAGGCCGTGTCGCCGGCGAAGTAGATGCGGGCCTGGCCGGCCCTCACGGCAAAACCACCCCAAAGAGCCCGGTTTCTGTCGAATGGCGTCCGCGCCGAGAAATGATGCGCCGGCGTCACGGAAATCGGGACTGTGCCGATCGTCGTCTCCTGCCACCAATCGAGCTCCTCGACGCGCCGAATTCCGGCCGACCGCACGAGGCGTCCATTGCCGAGAGGCGTCACCACCGTTGGATCGAACCGCTTCGCAAGCCTCCGCAGCGTCGGCAGGTCGCAGTGATCGTAATGGTTGTGACTGAGCAGCACCGTTGACACCGGCGGCAGGTCGTCAAACCGCACGCCCGGCTGCCGTACTCGCCGCGGCCCAACCCAGGTCAGCGGACTGGCGCGCTGCGAATACATCGGATCGGTCAGAATGTTGGCGGCGGCGGTCTGGATCAGAAACGTCGCATGGCCAATGAACGTGACCACTGCGGCCGCGCCGGCGAGTGCAGGCGGTACCTGTGGTCGAACCTCGACGTACTTCGGCCACGGCGTGCGCGGCTCGCGCAGCATCCGTTGAACCTTGGACAATGGCTGCCCGGCAGAGCCGGTGGGATTGACAAATCTCCGTCCATCGAAATGATCGCTCACGTTCTGGGATTGTGCTGGATTAGCCGGGAAACCGGGACACCGATCAAGGAGCAACGCCGATGACGACAATCATTGTCAAGGACGGTACGCAGATCTACTACAAGGACTGGGGCAAGGGACAGCCGGTGGTCTTCAGCCACGGATGGCCGCTGAACTCCGACAGCTGGGAGTCGCAGATGCTGCATGTGGCGTCCAATGGCTTCCGCGCGATTGCGCACGACCGCCGGGGCCATGGACGATCCAGCCAGCCCTGGTCGGGCAATGACATGGACACCTACGCAGATGACCTCGCCGCGCTCATCGAGGCGCTGGATCTGAAGGATGCCGTGCTCGTCGGCTTCTCCACCGGCGGTGGCGAAGTGGCGCGTTACATCGGCCGCCATGGGACGAGCCGTGTCGCAAAGGCCGGGCTCATTGCCGCCGTGCCTCCTTTGATGCTCAAGACCGCCGCCAATCCAGGCGGCCTCCCGATGGACGTGTTCGATGGCATCCGTACGGCGTCCATCGCCAATCGTTCGCAGCTCTACCGGGATCTCGCAAGCGGGCCGTTCTTCGGATTCAACCGGCCCGGCGCCAAACCCTCGCAGGGTCTGATCGATTCGTTCTGGGCGCAGGGCATGCAGGCGGGTCACAAGAACACGTACGACTGCATCAAGGCGTTCTCCGAGACCGACTTCACTGAAGATCTGAAGAAGATCGACGTGCCGACCCTGATCGTGCACGGAGACGACGATCAGATCGTCCCGATCGATGCGTCGGGCCGCGCCTCAGCCCGGCTCGTCAAGAAGCCGACGCTGAAAGTGTATTCAGGCGCCCCGCATGGTCTCGCCGACACACACAAGGAGCAGCTCAACGCCGACCTGCTGGCCTTCCTGAAGGCATAAGGGAAAACCCTGGCGCGGAGTTTGCGAAGCTCCGACCACGATGCGCCGTCAGCGCGCCAGCTCGACCGCTGTCTCCCCGTAGGGAACCGTGACTCAACAACGGCCCGACGAAGCGGCGCGGTTGGCGGCAATCGTGGAGTCCGCCGAGGACGCCATCATCAGCGCCGATCTCAACGGCATCATCACGTCCTGGAATCCCGCGGCCGAACGCCTGTACGGCTACCGCGCGTCCGAGATTCTCGGGCAGTCCAACCACCTGATTATTCCCGCCGAACGCCACCCGGAGGAAAAGGCGGTCCGGGAGCGCATCGTCTCGGGTCAGCCCGTAGAGCACTACGAGAGCGTCCGCCTTCGCAAAGACGGCAGCCGGATCGATGTGGCGTTGACGGTGTCGCCGCTGCGCGCCCGCGACGGCCGCGTCGTCGGCATCTCGAAAATCTCGCGGGATATCTCGGAACGCAACCGCAACGAGAGCTTGAAGGAGGAATCGCTGGCGGCGGTCCGCCGTCTCGCCGCGATCGTCGAATCGTCCGACGATGGCATCATCGGCATGAGCATGGACGGGACGATCACTGCCTGGAATCGAGGCGCCGAGCGCATGTACGGGTACGCCGCTGCCGAGGTACTAGGACAGTCAATCCGCCTCGTCATTCCCGAAGACAGGCGAGAGGAAGCGTCGGAGGTCCTCGAACGCATCAAGCTCGGCGAGCGCGTCGAACACTTCGAGACCCTTCGCTGCCGCAAAGATGGAACACGTTTCCCGGTGTCGTTGATGGTGTCACCGATTCTCTATGACGGTGGCACAGTCATCGGCGCGTCGAAGATTGCCAGGGACATCTCGGAACAGAAACGAGCGAGTCAGCGGGCGGCGTTTCTCGCCGAAGTCGGCGCGGTCCTGGGAGGGTCGCTGGAGTATCTGACGACGCTCAAGACCGTTGCCGATCTTGCCGTCCCGTCGATCGCGGACTGGTGCGCTGTCGACATCCTGACGGACGAGCGCAAGCTCGAACGGCTGGCCGTGGCCCATGTCGATCCGGCCAAGATCGATCTCGCGCGCACGATTCGATCGCGGTATGAAGACCCGAACTCGCCGTACAGCGCGCCGTCGGTGGTGCGCACCGGCACGCCGGCGATGCTGCGGGAAGTCTCCGACGACATGATCGCCGCTTCGGCAAAGGGCGACCAGGAGCGCATCGCCCTGGTGCGATCGCTCGGGCTGCGCTCGTACATGATCGTGCCGCTCACCACCCGCGGACGCACGCTCGGTGCCTTGACATTGGCGACCGCGGAGTCCGGTCGGTTGTACACAGAAGACGACTTTCGCTTTGCGCAGGACGTCGCGTTCCGGGCGGCGCTCGCCGTCGACAATGCCCGGGCGTACAACGACGCGCAGGTTGCGAACCGGCTCAAGGACGAATTCCTCGCGACCCTGTCGCACGAGCTGCGCACCCCGCTCAACGCCATCCTCGGCTACTCGCGGATGCTGCAGTCGGGCATGTTGACGCCGGACAAGCACGCGCATGCGCTGCACACCGTTGAGCGCAACGCGACATCGCTGACGCAAATCGTCGAGGACGTGCTCGACGTCTCGCGAATTATTTCCGGCAAGATTCGCCTGAATATTCAATCAGTCGATCTGCCGGCCGTCGTCTCCGATGCGATCGCGACGGTGATGCCAGCCGCCGACGCCAAGCAAATCCGCGTGCAGACCATCCTCGATCCCCGGGCGGCGCCGATCTCCGGCGATCCGGATCGGATGCAGCAGATTGTCTGGAACCTGGTCTCGAATGCGGTGAAATTCACCCCGAAACACGGCACCGTGCAGGTCCGGCTCGAGCGCGTGAACTCGCACGTGGAGATCGTGGTCAGCGACACGGGAGCCGGCATTCCACCGGATTTTCTTCCACACATTTTCGAACGATTCCGGCAGGCGGACAGCGGGACCACACGCGAACACGGCGGCATCGGCCTGGGCCTCGCGATCGTGCGGCATCTCGTCGAGCTGCACGGCGGCACTATTCACGCGGTCAGCGGCGGGCACGAGAAGGGTTCGACGTTTCGAGTCAGGCTGCCGATCATGATTGTTCATCACGAAGAGCCTTTGGAGCGGCGGGTACATCCGACAACAAATCTCGCACGCCGGGAAACGCAGCTGCCGGACCTCGGCGGCCTCTCGGTCCTCGCCGTGGACGATGATGCTGACGCGCGATCCCTTGTCTCCGAGACTCTGGAGAGCCGAGGGGCGCGCGTTGTTGCCGTCGAGTCAGCTCAAGAGGCGCTCGATACGCTCCAGCGAACGCGGCCCGATATTCTGCTCGCCGACATCGGCATGGCGCACACCGACGGCTTCGACCTGATCAAGCGCATTCGACAATCGAGCGATCCGGCCATCCGGGAGGTACCCGCCGCGGCACTCACTGCGTACGCCCGGGCCGAAGACCGGATGAAGGTCTTACAGAGCGGCTTCCAGATGCACCTGGCCAAACCGGTCGACCCCGCCGAACTCATCGTTGCGGTGGCCTCCCTCGCGAAGCGCGCCGCGCCGCCGGAATAGCCGAACTGCGCCCTGCAAGATCGCGAGATAACAACAAAGGCTGGAAAAAATCGACGATCGCGAAGCTTGAACCACGACGTCCACGACGAGCACGAATCCGGACCTCCAGTCGTGACCGTCGCGCCGTCGTGGTTCAAACTCCGTCGTACGTAGTGTCCGCCTTCAGGCGGACGACGTAGGTGTGAGGGCCGCTGGGCCTACGGTCCGAGTACGTCGCGGACTCATCAGCGGCGCTGCTGGCGTCTGCGTTCAGAGGGTCTTGAGATACTCCAGCAGCGCCTCGCGGTCCTGAACCGACAACTCACGGCCGTAAGTGTGGCCGCCATTCCCGTTGCCGCGCAGCGACGTGTCGAATTCAATCCCCTGCTGCTCGGCTTCAGGCCCGGTCGCGACGAAGCCCACCGCACTCCAGTCGTAGACGTTGTAGGCGCGATAGAACCGCGCAGGCCGCTCGTCCGGGAACAGGAGCGCCCGCAGCGTCGGCACTGACCCATTGTGGAGATAGGGCGCGCGCAGCCAGATGCCGTCGAGCGGCATACCGGCATAGCCGTTCGTCTTCCGGAAATGCGAGAACTGCCACGGCCTTCCCGTCCCGATGGTGTGCATCTGGGTGACCAGCTCCGGCGTGAATGATCGCAGCCGTTCGGGATCGGTGCCGACTTCGGCAATGTCGATCGTCTGTCCCACACGCGGCTGGCCGGCGTCGTGGCAGCTTGCACAGTTCGCCTGATAAATGGGCGCGCCCGCGGCCGCCAGCGTGGTGTTGATCCGCGCGGCCGGGTACGACGGCGGCTTCAGGTCGAGAATCCAGTTCGCGACCCGGTCGAGCGCATCGAGATCGAGGGAATCGGGCGTCGCGCCGGCGCCAATCGCCGCGCTCTTGTTCCGTTCGTCAACGGAGTTGTTATTGCCGTCCCAGTGCAGCCACATGCCCTGGCGCATCCTCTGGTTCCACAGCGACGGCAGGTCGGCGGTGCCGACGGTGTCGTCGATCTCGAAGTTCTTCGCCTCGGCGAACATCGCCTTGTACGGATTGAACGTATCGACGCGGCCGGGACCCTGGGGCGGGCGGGTGTCGAACCACGCGATCCGTTTGTCGCGTTCGAGGATGCCCTCCTTCGAGCGGGGAATCGCGATAAACCTGTAGATCAGGCCGTCGAAGAAGCCGAACCCGGACCGCTTCTGCATCGCCGGGATGAGCGTGTCGGCGTTGAAGCGTGGATCCTTGGCGATCGCGGACAGAAACCGTGCATATCCCTGGAGATCCATCTGATGCGCCGGCATCCCGAGGACGATCGCGGGCGACGCCCCTGGCGCATCCCGGTAGGTACCCGCGTGGCACGTCGCGCAATTCAAGCCGACGCGCGGCTGCAGGCCCCCGCTCCGCGACGCCCCGATCGGCAGGTCGCTGGTGGGGGTCTCGTAGATGAACCCCAGACGCTCGTATCCGTTCCCCGGCCGGTTCGGCAGCTTGTCGGCGAAGACCTCGGGCAGCACGACCCACAGCCAGTACGGGACGCCGACAGTCTCCTCGGTGCCGACCGACCCGTATTTGAACTCGGTGACGATGTCCGTGTACTGGTTGGTGGTGGTGCAGGCCCAGACGAACGCCACGAGCAGCGCCGCGACGGTGAGGGCCAGCCAGTGTCTGTTCATGTGCGCGCGACCGCCGACGCGAAGGCGTAGGTAATGGCGTCGTTGGTCACGTCGCCGTGGTCCTTGATCAACCCGCCGGAACCATCGAGGTTATTGATGACATCAGCCTGGTAGTCGTAGGCAGTGCCCGGGACATGGAGCTTGCCGGTGGCGACCTCCGTCGTCTTCAGCGCTCCGTTCCGGCCGATGCCGCCGTACTCGTCAGACGCGTCACCGATCTCCCTGGTGTTGTCGCCGGCCAGCCGCGACATGATCGAGTACGGTCCGCCGACCACCGTGTCCTGTGCCGAGAATGTCGAGACGAACGGCCCCTTGACGACCTTGCGGGCAATCACGTCCCTGAAAAATCCGGGCTTGCCGCGGCCGTTATCGGCGCTGAAGCCGTAGTGCGAGAACGCCGCCTCGAGCAGCAGCAGTGAATCCGGCTGCAGCATCGGCGTGTCGCCGAGCGCTTTCGCGCAACTGGCCATCAACCGCCCGCCGAGGCTGTGGCCAACGAGATGAATTTTGACGGCCGGGCATCTGTCGTGCAGCTCCCGTACGGCCGCGGCCACGCCTTTGGCGCCGACCGTGCCCGACCGATCTTTCATGACGTACCACTTCGTCAGATTCAGAAACGTTCCCACGCCGCCGGCGATGCCGCCGAAGAGATTGCCGATCCCGCGCGTGCCCTCCGCCTGCCCCGAGCCCGGTCGAGGGGCGGGCGCATCGCTGAGCCTCGCGAGCAACTCGGATCCCTTCTTCTTGCGGATCTGCGGCAGCCCCTCGGTCGTGTCGAGCTCAGAGCCGTCGACGATGGAGAGCACGAGGGCGACGAACTCGTCCTGCTTCCTGGCGTCGCCGCCAAGCTTCGGCAGCAGCGCGGCGGCCTTTTCGAGCTTGGCGCGCTGGGCCTTGGACGCGCCCTGCTTGAGATCGTCGAGTTGATCCTCGACGGCCGCCATCGCCTCGGCCGGATTCTGAAGACCCCGGGTGCCGGCAGCGTTGGCGCCGTAGGTCTCGCGGAATGGCTTGGACGGCCAGTACACGGTCGCCACGACAAAACGGCGCTTCGCCACCGTCTGGAACTCAGGCCGCGACAGGTGGGCCCTGAACGTCTGCAGGAACCGGCTGTAGAGGCCAGACGCGTCCGATTCGTCGTTTCTGAAACCATGGGCGAGGAAGATGGCGTCGGTGGCAGGACCGTCCTCCGAGCGCGTGAGCATCGCGTCGAATTCCTGCCGGGATTCGAGTTTGCCTTCGGCGTCGAATTTCAGCGGAAAGACGTCGAAGCCTTCGATGGTCTGCATACGATCCTCGAGGGGTGATTGGATTGTAATTGCAGCGAGCGGAGAACCTTTCACAGCTCGTCGACGACGCAGCGGAAACCGATGTGCGGCTCCTCCGCGTCGGGCTCCATCGCCAGCCGCCTGGACACGCGAACACCATCCGCGTCCGACACCCACGAGCCCCCGCGCGCCACGCCCGAGGCGTTTCCCGCCAGCGGTTCTTCCACGCTGGCCGGATCGCTCGTCTCATCGTACGCGTTGTAGTAGCGATCGAGCACCCACTCCGACACGTTCCCCAGCATGTCGTGCAGGCCGTAGGCGTTGGGGGTCTTTCCCCCGACCTGGTGCGGCGCCTCGTCGCTGTTGTCGGAGAACCAGGCAATGGCCGGCAGGCTGTCGTAGTAGCGCGTGGACGTGCCCGCGCGCGCCGCGTACTCCCACTCGGCTTCGGTGGGCAGGCGCCCTCCAACCGACTGGCAATACGATTTCGCCGCTGCCCACGACACTCCGATCACCGGCAGCCCGTCAACGGACCTTTCGGTACGGGCCATCCAGAACCCTCGCGCGATCTCGACCACATGCGCCGGTTTCTCGTCGTCTTCGCACGCGGGATCGCCGGCCGAACATCCCATGGTGAATCGGCCGGGCGGAATCCACACGTACGGCTGGCCGTCCTTCACATTGACTTTGGCCGTGACTGCCGCTGGCGCCGGCTCATTTTCCGCAGGCGGCGTCACCGGCCGATCGTCCACGCGGCGTCCGTTCCACACCAAGAACGCAGCAGCCACCGCGGCGACGACCGCCGCGATCACGGCGACGGGAAGCCAGGGACGACCGTCGATCGGCAACCCGCCACCACCGCTTCGTCCGCGGAGCAGCTCCCTCAGCCGTGACTCGACCCTGGCCAGTTCCGCCGCGTCGAGCGACGCGCCCACATCGAGCCATTGGCTCCTCGACAGGAAATACTGCAGGTCGGGCGAGGGTGCCGCTCCACCGATGCGGACCGGCAGGATCGGCCTGCGCGCGTTGAACGCCAGCTCGATCTCCCGGGTGACGTGAGGCGACTGGTTTGATGCTGCCGTCAGGAGCAGCAGTACTGCGCCGCTGTTCTTCACCGCATCGGTGATGGCCGCCGGATAACTGGCCGCCGGTTGTATGTCGCGATCGGAGAACCAGCACCGGAGTCCCGCCTGCTCGAGCGCCGCGACGGCCTGATGCACGAGCGCGGCGTCCGACGAGGCGAAGCTGATGAAGACATGCGGCTGCATCGCTGCTCTCTAGGGCGACGGCGGCTGGCGTCTGGCGACGCCTTTCCCGATGCCGTAATCATCCGTAATCGTGAACCTGATCTCGTTGTCGCCTACTTCCGCCTGGTATCTGATGGTGGCTGGTGTGGATTCGAATTGCGGTACGTGTGACGTGTGGAAGGTCAGGACGCGCCCGGCCAGGCGTGCATCGAGGATCGGCGCGTCGCCCGTGGGATAACGCGCCATGCCGGTAATGCTGTCGCCGGCGACCACAAAGGTGAGCCGAATCCTGAACGGAGGCTGACTTTCTTTCTGTATCTCAGCGATCCAGTCGCCGTCGATCGACGGTGCGGGGACCACGGGAGCCGTTGTCGTTGCCACGGGAGCGGTCGTTGTTGCTGTCTCTGCCGGCCGCAACAGCCGGTAGCCGCCAGCGACCGCAGCGGCAGCGACGAGGCCGGCCACCGTGATGAGCGCAGCCCGGCGAGCGCCTGAGTGGCGACCTGTTCCGTTCCCCGCACCATCGCCGACACCAAGCGCAACGATCGCATCGCTCAAGCGTGTGACGTCGTCGTCGAACCGCTCGTCGCGCACCTCGAACGCGTTGCGATAGTGCAGCGCCTCCAGCGCAGGCGGAAAGTGTTCGGCCGGCGGCATCCGCGCGCCGCCGACGAGAACCGGGATCACCGTGATGCCGCGATTGAGCGCCGCGGCAATCTCGTGCTGTACGAAATCTTCTGCGCCCGGCGCCCTTCGCTGGATGGACTCGATCCAGCGAGGCCCGATGACAGCGAGGACACAACCGCACCTGGCAATCATCTCGTCGATCGACTGCGCAAAGTTCTGCCCCGGGGCGATGTCCTGCAGGTCCATGAAGACGCGCGCATTGCCGAACCGTGCCGTCAGCCGATCGCACAGCCGTCCGGCGTGGCCGCCGGAGTCTTCGCGTCGATAGCTGATGAATAGGTTCGTCACGTCAACGTCGATGAAATATTCCCGCCATCGTCAACGCCCGCAGCTCATTCGACCTGGTCCGGGTGCGCGAAGCGGCGCAATTGCGCGAGGAGCTCGTTCGCAGCCGCTTTCTCTTTGCCGGTTGCCCGACTGGCATAGTTCGGCAGCACCAGGCACGCGGTGTCGTACACCGACGCCCACATGCGGGTGGCCGTCACGCGCTTGTGCAAATCCTCGTAGGCTCTCGACAGTTGCTTGCGGACCGGAGCCAGTTTCCGCGCGGCCAGGGCTTCGTACTGGTCCAGCTCGGCTTCGCCGACGACACTCCAGAAGTCCGGGTCTGCCGCGCTCCTGGCCTGGAGGCTCTTGCGCAGAAGCGTGGCCATCTCGCGATCCAGGCTTCGCGCTTTGCCTGTTCCGGCATGCAGCGCCACTTCGGCGGTCAGGCGATTCGCGATCGGGTAGTACACATCGGTGGCGCCGGCCTTTACGCCCACCTGCTGTGCATCCTGATAGGCGGCGCGCATCTGCCGGAGATCCTGCTGGACCCGCGCCCGCCGCCCGGCGACGCCGTCGACCAGCGCTCTGCGCTTGTAGACCGAGCCGATCAGGCTCGCTCGTTCCATCGTCTGGTCGATGGTGATCAACCGTGTCAGGAGCTCGAGCGACTGCGATACCAACCGATCAGCGCGCTTGATCGCGTTGCCCAACGACTGCTCGGCGTCGAGGCGGGCGCGCCGCGCGGCCGCGCGCGCCTTCTTGCTTTGACCGGCGGCCTTCTCGCCCCTGTTCCGGTCGTCGAGATCTCTCGCTGCCTTGTCGACAATTTCCCAGGCCAGGCGCCCGCGAACGTTCGCCAGCTGCTCCGCGGCCTTGATTGAACCTCTCGCGTTGGGGGCCGCCACGGCGGTTTCATACCAGTCCATGCCCTTCTCGACGTCTCCTGCTTCGACGAACGCCTCGCCGAACAGCTCGGCGACGTCGCCGCTGCCTCCCCACTTCGATCCGAACAGCTTCTCCAGCTGCGCCAGGTTGCGCAGCTGTTCGTCGACGTCGGCGCCCTGGTACTTCGTGCGGACCACGATGCGCTTGAGCGCGAGCTTTAATGCCGTGGCCGAACCAATCCCGGTGAAGTCCTCGACCAGCGGCGCGGTCGCCTGGTTGGGATCCGCCGCTTTGGCGCGGAACACCCAGTCGGGGTCGCCGTAGCACTGGTAGGCCGCCCACGTGTTCAAATGCGGGCTCCGTTCGCGCGCCGCCGCCCGCGCTTCCCCGACCGCGACGATGAAGCGATTGCCGCGAAGCAGCGATCGGTAGAACTCCTCGGCGAACGTCGTCGCGGCGTCGTCATCCACCGCCCAGCCGGCGGCGACGACGCACCGCACGCCAATCGCGATCAGCGCGCCGGCCACGCCCGATGCGAACTCGGCGCGGTCGTATCTCGTGTTCAGCAGTTGTGCGGCATCGGCCGCGCCGAGGTGGCAGCAGTTCACGAACACGAGCTCGGGGACCGTCCGCATGTTGCGGAACTCGTCGGGCCCGAGAAACGTTCCGTTCGACAGCACCACGCCGCCCGGCGCGCCGCTGACGCCGGGTGCGCCGTGCCCGGCGATATGGACGATGCGCCACGGCCGTTCGAAGAGCGCATTGACGACCTCGCGTGCGGTCGCGCCGGCCTGCGCGGCATCCTCGCTGATCAGATCGACGACGCTGAGCGCCGCGTCGTCGGTCAGGCAGCCTTTTACGGCAAGCGCTTCGCTGCGGGCGCCGGGCAGCCTGGGATACTCCGGAGGGCACGAGGGCTCGCCGATCACCAGCGCACTGGCCTCGGGACTGGCGTCGGATACCCGCTCGCGAAACTCCCTGATGCGCAGCTTGCGGAGCAGCTTGACGCGGATCGCCCACGGCAGCTCGTCGTCGCGCTCGCTCTTGGTGTCGAGCAGCTCCCACGGAATCTTCGCCGTCTGCGGGTCCAGCTCGATCTGCATTTCCCCGCTTCCCGCCAGGTACGGCTCGAGCTCCACCGGGACGAGCAGATTGAAGAGCGTCCGGCCGATCTGTTGATCGCGATTCTGATCGTTTGATGCGGTGGCCACGAGCTCGGTCAGCAGCTGGCTCTGCGCCCGTTGCCCACGCACCTCGCTGCGGGCCCGTCTCGTATCGAGCGTGTACGAGATCATCGGCGCACCATCTTTGTCTGGCTTTGCTTCGACCGAGATGAAGTCGAACTCGGCCCCGCGGTAGCCGGAATCGGGCGGCCGATCGAGCGGCCCGGTTCCGGGCTTCACCGCGTCATCGATGGAGTAGCGGCCCGGCGTGGCGGTGGTCTGCATCCGCAGCGCCCGCCACGCGTCGGTCGCGCGGTCCAGGTACAACTCGATGAATTGAAGATGGCTGACATGCGGCCAGTTGCGATCGTCGCCGACGTCGGTGCGCAGCAGCTGGTTGGCTTCGTACACGCCCTGAGCGACAAGACGGGCGGCGTCAGCGGCGGTGACACCAGTGCCTCCGCTGCCAAGCAGCGTCGCAGACAGTTCGAACACCTTCGGGGCATTCTTCCTGTTTTCGGCAATCCGCTGCGCCCAGGCAATCACCGCCTGGCGAACCGACTGCACGAGATCAGCGGGCCGCAGCTTTCCCTCTTCGCCGAGGCCGACGATGATGACCGCCTGGGGGCGAGGCATAAAGGAGCCGCGCTCCAGGTTGGGACGGGAATTGATGAAAATCTGATGCGAACCCGCCGCTACCGGATAGACGCCCATCTCGAGCGAGTGCGTCATGGTGCCGCCGATCAACCGGTCCATGACCCTTTCTGTGCCGGTCAGTTGCAAAGACTGGTAGTGACCGAGCAGCAGCGGCTCCGACTCGAACGTCAGGTCGCCGTTGGTCACGGTGATCCGCAGCGGCTCTTCTGCTGGCGCCTCAGCGGTGTCAGCGGCTGCCAGCGCCGTGGACGCGGGCGACGCGGCTTTTGCCGCGATCCGCGGCATGGGAGCATCGGTCATCGCGCCGCGCAGCAACCGCCGATCGGGCAGGTTCTTGCGCGGGTCGACGCCGTTCAGCGGCTGTTGCCGTCCGAGCAGCGCGTTGACGAGAAACTCCACGGTGGCGGGCTGAGAGAAAAAGTTGAGGTGGGTGACGGAGCCGGGCGCGAGGTTGCCGCCCGGTCCAAAGCACCCGATTTGCCCGCCTGGAATGAGACCGGTTGGTGGCCGATCGACACGCCACCCGCCTTCCGACGGCACGACCAGGTCGTTCGCGGTGCCGAAGAACTGATCGATTCCCACGTCGAGGAGCCGCTGCAGCGTGGTGCCCGTCGGGTGATAGTTGGCGACAAGCGCGGAATACGCCCGCTCGGGGGGCGCGGGAGGAGTCTGGATGGTTGCGACCAGCTCCCCGTCGGCGTCCATCGAATGCAGCCCCGGCAGATCGCCCGACACATGGTTGGCCAGCCACACCAGGCTGTTGGCGACGAACCCTGCGCCGGTGGTGAAGGGATTGTCCGGAAACATCTCGAGCAAGTTAGCAATCAGGCCGACGGTGTCCTCCCAGCGTTTCGGCGTCGCCAGCGGCGTGCCGTCGTTGGGCGCTGCCACCAGCACCACGCGGCCCGGCTTGAAACGTCTCGCGAGATCGCCGAACGGCTTGGCACCCTCGACCAGCGTGCGGAGCACGAGACCGCCGCGCGAGTGCGTGACGACGTCGAAGGTGGTCGCCTGCTCAGGCAGCGCCTGGAGCAGCATCCGGGCGTTCTGCTCGGGCGTGCGGCTGATGGTGAAGTGATCGAACGCGAAGATCCGATCGCCATACGTGCTTTTTACGCGGTCGAAGAAATCCGAGGCCGCCAGATCGCGGAACGCCGCCACCGCATTCGAGAACGTGCCGTGAATGAACAGGAGGGAACGCGCGGGTGACACGGGCTTGCCCGGTTCGAGCTTGCCGACGGCGAGGGTCTCCTTCGACACCTTCAGCCAGCCCTCCTTGAGGCCCCACTTCCTCCACAACGCCTTTTCGACCGCCTCGGCCAGGCGCGGCACCAGGAAGCTCACGCCTTTGTCCGCCCCCAACTTCGCCACTTTGATCACGATGGCTTTGATTGCGGCGCCGACCAGTCCCCGCGTGGCCGCCTGGCGTACCGGGACGTGGAACTGGACCTGCGACGGTCCACGCACGCCGCGGCTGATCGACTGGACAGGCGGATGAAAGGTCAGAGCTCCGGATGGATGGCGGACGGCGAGAATGGCCGTCTGCCCCGGCTCGAGGTCGTAGGCAAGATCGACGGCGCCTGGCGCAGCCTCGCGGCCGCGGGTGGCCGGCGCGGGTTCGAGGACCGCTTCCTCGGCGACTCGGGACGCGGCGGTCAGAAACTCGGGAGGCAGGCCCGGGAGATCAGTCGCCGCCGCCTGCGGGGCCCCACGGGACCCGGCGACACGCTTAACCCTCCAGCCGGGTGAGTTGACCTGGATAGGCATGTCTCTTCTGACGCATCGGGTTTATCGGCGCTCGTACGCTGCGGCGGGAGGCCAGAAGCCGTAAGGTCCGGCTGAAGCCGGACACTACGTACTACGCTTGCGTTTCCGGACCGCGCGTTTCCGGACCGCGCGCTTCCGGACCGCGCGCTTCCGGGCCGGGGCCTTCCGGGCCCGTGATATGAGCCTGGGCGCCGCGCGGCGCGTCGTCGCGGCCGCCGGGTCCAGCGTGTACTTCGGAAGAATCCCCTGCGCGTACAACTGCGCGTAGACCAGGGCCTGGTTGGTCTTGTGGCCCGGCCTGAAGACGTTGTTCTCGAGCCACTCTTTTGCATGCGCCAGGCCGCGCCCGAGGTCGATGTCGACGTCGGCCGAGTGCACCGGCGAGGAGGATCCGCCGCCGGGAAATGGCACCTCGTCGGCCGAGAACGACAGCTGGACGTTTCCCTCGGCGAAGCGGGTGTGCTTCCAGCTGTCGGGATGATCCGGCAGGCCGGCGGGCTCGGTCGGCGCGTCGTGGCCAGCGGCGCCCGCGAAATCGACCGCGCGCAGCATACGCGGCTTCAGCGCGGAATCGAACAGCAGGAAGGCGCGATCCACCGCGACGTGACGTACGCCGCGCACGAACGAGAGGAGCGGCGAGCCGTCGATGGCCGTTTCCCGCAGCTTGGCCTCGATGTTGAGGAACGCCATCTTCGCCGCCACGTCGAGCCGCTCGAACCCGGCGGCGTCGATGCCGGTGCCTGGCGCCGCGAACGGCGAGGCGATCTGGACCAGCCGCTCGAGGCCGCCCGCCACGTCGGTCGTTCCCGGCGAATCGGGTACGAGCATCAACCGCAGGACGATGTCGTCGCCTTCGATCTGGTCGCGGGTCCGGATGAAATCGAGCCGGCGGACAATCTGCCAGGCAGGACGATGACGCGGAGCGGAAAAGGTGATGCCGTACAGCTGGCCCGCATCGAACGGCAACTGGAGCCGCAGCTCGACGGTGGCCGCATCCGTCTTCCCCGACGACAGCAGCTTCGGTCCACCGGCGGCAAACAGATCCGACACGCGAATCTGCAGCGGACCGCCGGCCCATAAGTTCCGGTCGCTGCCGTAGAGAATGACCGTGATGCGCTTCTCTGTCATCGCTCACACCGCAAACAGCGGCTGCTCGAACCGTTCGGACCGCCCCTCGAGCTGCGGCACCTGCTCGAACTTGCGGGTCTTGAGCACGCCCGCCGCGCGATCGTGCAGCTGGCGATAGGTAAGACGCCCGCGACTCTTGCGAATCGCCTCAACCAGCGCAAACGTGAGTGCGCCGTTGAACTTGCCGTTGATGAAGGCGTCGGCCGACGTCTGGGTATCGCGGCAGCCGGTAATGAGTACTTCTGGCAGCTCCGCCTTGACGATGTCCCTGGCCTTGCGTGCCGCGCGCGGCGACGCTCGCAATTCGCTGCTGACCTTCCTCGGCTCGCTCCGTCCCGATTCCACCGCCTTCAGACTCGAGGGGCTGGGCAGATAGCGCTCCTTGATCGGCGCGTCGGGCGGCAGGATCGCGCGGGTATTCGTGCCGGAATGGCAGCAGTCCATGATGACCGTCAGGTTGACACCGGCCTTCACGCCGTCGAGCGTCGTCCGCAGCCAGTCGTCGCGGAGGGGATCGTCCCAGTCGAGGTCGGCCGGACACAGAATCTCGTCCCGGCCGTCCGACTCGTCCCCGTTGTCGTCGGGCACGTGCGATCCGTGGCCCGAATAATGGACCAGCGCGACGTCGCCCTTCTTCGAGTCGCGTATCAGCGCCTTGATGCCGGCCTGCATGGCTTTCTTGGTGGCCGCCAGGTCCGTCACGACGGTGATATCGCTCTTCTTGAAGCCGTGGAATTCGACCAGGGCCGCGCTCAGGTCCTTCACATCGTTGACACAGCCTCTCAAGTCGGCCCCGGCAATCTGATACCGGTTGATCCCCACCAGAAACGCACGCTTTGCCATGACGTCCTCCTAGACAAATCTGATCTGCGAGGGATCGGTCAGCGGCGCCGCCAATCCCCGCTCGCCGCGCTTCAACGGATCGAGCTTCGAGAGCTCGCCGAACGACAGGCCGGCGTCCCGCGCGATGTCGGCGATGCGCGTCTGCGATGTCTTGTGCTTGCCGAACACGAACTCCTCGTCGCGCAGGAAGTCATCCTGCGACATCGTGTAGCCGGTCGCACACAGCTTCCTGGTCCCATCATGAATAAACGCGATGACCTTCCAGAACGAACGCGGGATCCGGACGCCCTCCCGGACCGGATCGTCGGCGCGCAGAAACGGGCCGGTAAACACCGAGATGCGCATCTTGTCTGTGCGCGCGTTCTCGAGGGCATAGCTCTCGAGCGCCAGCCAGATCCCCGCGTTGAACGGCTGCATCTGCGGCACCGTGTTGGTGACGTGCATCGAGTCGCTGTTTCCGAGCGCCGCTTCCTGCGCCGTGCCCCAGATCGGATCCTCCCGCCGCGTCATGTGCCCGCGCGCGAACAGCGGTTCGTTGCCGTAACACTCTTCTTTGATCTGCTGACTGACCGGGATCCGCCCGTCGAACCGCCACGGCGGACGCGGGAATCGGCGGGGCGTGCGGCCGTCGATATTGACCGCACTGTAGATGCACAGCCGCCGGCTTCGCGACATCACCACCGAAAAGTGCTCGTAGGTGAGCACCGATTCCTGGCGTCCTTTCCACGGGAAGGTGAGCACGTCCTTCTTGTTCTTCACGACGGGGAGCGGAACCTTCGGGCCGACGAACGCCGGGTCGTAGCCGGCGCGCCCGACGTAATCCGCCGGGACGCTCTCGACAATCAGCTCCGGGCTGGTGGTCGCGCCTCCGGGGCGCGGTTTCGCAGCGCCCGGTTTAGCCGGTGAGCCATGATGAGACGGCCGGCCCGGGCGGCCCGGCTTCGGACGCAGCACCTGTTCGAGACGCGCCGCCACGACCGCCGCCGGGACCGCGTAGTTCGCTTCGAGAAAGCGGCCCGCGAAATGCAGCCCCACCGCCTGCCCGGTCGCCAGATCGAGGACGACCGATCCTGAATTGCCGCCCAGCGTCGAGCAGTCGTGGAAGACGAGATCCTTCTTCGTTTTGGTGATCTGGCCCGGCGCCAGCCGCTTCTTGTCGTAGACGTTGCCAAAGATCGACTGCATCAGCTGCGCGTCGGGGACCCGGCTGTCGCGGGCGGGATAGCCAATCACGGCGACCTGCTGCTCGACCTTCGCGGACGAGGCGGCCAGCGCGATGGGCGGTGCGAGAGTATGCCGTCCGGATCGGTTCTGTACGCGCAGGAGCGCGAAATCCGGGCCTGGCTCCTCTTCGATGTGGAGGATCTCGAGGATCGGGAACTCCAGTTGCGCGAGGCGCCCGGTCTCTTCCAGGAAGTCGATGTCCGCGGTCATCGGCCGGCTGCGGCTCGCCTGCTTGAATGTGAAGCCTGTGCCGGCCCGCTCGGCGAAGGTCTGCGCGACGTGGCGGTTGGTCACCACGGTGTTCGCGTCCACCAGCCAGCCCGTGCCGACGAAGGTAAAACCCGGCAGGCCGTTGACCTCGATGCGGCCGACCGCTTGCGCGGCGCGCTGCAGCAGCGCGGCCGACGCCTGCAGCCGAGCGCGCCACACGGCGCTCTCGCTGTCCTTGAAGTCGAGCCGCGGCGCGTGGCCGACAATCGCCAGCACCGGCCGGCCCACGCGCAGCACGATGTTGCGAACCGAGGCGGGCAGCGACCGCGCGCCGGAGGCAAAGGAGCGGGACCCGTGAATCGCGCGAATCTCCTCGGCCAGCGCCCGGTCGGTGGACCCGAGTGTCGAGACGAGCGTCTTCAGCCACGCATCGAAATCTTTCATGACCAGCCTGGCGCTTATTGAAAGGGCTGCGGACGGTAGACGCTGAGAATCTCCGCGACCATCGCGTCGCGGTTGGGAAACCGGCTCTCGTCGTAGCAGCCGAGCGGATTCTCAGGGGCATTGACCAGACAGGCGTTGCAGTAGGTGCAGGGGTTCGCCGGACGGCCGATCCCTTTCGCGAACTGCTGAACCAGATCGTTGTTGGCGATCAGCGGCCGGCCGATGGTCACCGCGTCACAATCGCCGCGCGTGATCGCGTCTTCGATGATCTGGGCGGTCTGGAATCCGCCGGTCACCAGCACGGGAAAAGCGCCTACCGCCTTCTTGATGGCGCGCGCATCCGGAATGTTCATCCCCTCGATCCGGTCCTTCGGACCGCGGGCTTCTTCCCATCGCCGCTTGAACAGGTCGGCGGTGAGCTTGCCGCTGAACAGAATGTAATTGCGCAGCGCCAGATTTCCGCTGGATATCAGGCTGTCGTAGGTCTTTCGCAGCTCTTCGATCGGCAGATCGCCGGCCGGGTTCTTCGGATGCGGGAAGGAGGCGCCCGAGGACACGACGATGGCGTCGACGCCGTCCTCTTTCAGCCACTGGCAGACCTGGATCGAGTCCTGGACGGTGTTGCCCGGTTTCTCTTCCGGGAGAAGCGCGTTGTTGTATTCCGTCGCGCTGATCTTCATCTGCAGGTGAAAGTCGCGACCGACACGCGCGCGGATCGCCTGGACGATTTCCCGGACGAATCGCGCGCGGTTCGCCAGCACGCCGCCGTACTCGTCGGTGCGGTCGTTGATGCCGGAGCTCAGAAACTGCGTGATCAGGTAGCCGTTGGCACCGTGCAGTTCGACGCCGTCCAGCCCCGCCTCGCGAGCGCGCCTCGCCCCTTCCGCGAACGCCTGGACGGTTTCTTTGATCTGCGCCAGGGTCATCGCTTCGCACTCGAATCCGTGCAACGGGTCACGCTTCGCCGTCGAACTGAGACCGGGAGGCGGGTAGTCAATGGTCGGGATGTCGCGCTGACGTCCTCCATGGCTGAGCTGGAGGATGTACTTGCAGTCATGCTCGTGCACGGCCTTGCCGAGCGCCCGCCAGAACGGGATCCGATCGTCGCTGACGATCGTCGCGTAGTTCGGCAGGATCCGCCCGCGGGGATGCACCGGTACGAACGACGAGACGATCGCGCCCACGCCACTGCGCGCGAACTTCACTTCCCAGTTGATCCGTGCCTGCGCGCCGGTACCGTCGTAGTTGTCGAACCGGCCCGCCAGGTTCGAGCGCAGGATGCGATTTTTGATCGTGAGGTTGTTGAAGCTCAGCGGCGAAAAGATCTTGTCGTAAGGCATGTCGAGTGCGCGATTCTATCGTACGAGTGTTTTCGGACACGCGAACTCTGCATGACAAAATCGATCGTCGCAAGAAGCCGGTAAAGTCGTACGACAAACTGACCGACAATCCGGTCTGGCATCATGTTCTTATCCGTCGTCCTTGTTGGCCTGCTCGTCAGCCAGACGACGACGCCGGCGCAGGCACCGGCACCGACGTTGCTCGAGTCGGCCAGACTCGGCGACCTCACCTCCGTTCGCGATCTGCTGTCGCGTCGCGTACCTGTCGACGCCGCCGACCGCCGCGGCCTGACGCCGCTGATGTGGGCGGCAGCCAGTGGCAACACTGAAGTCGTGCGACTGCTCCTCGACGGCGGGGCGGCAGTGGATCGACGCGCCAGCGATGGCTCGACCGCGCTGATGCTCGCCTCGGCCAACGGTTTCATCGACATCGTGCGCGCGCTGGTGCTCAAGGGTGCCGACGTCACCGCCGCGAGAGGCGGTGTAAAGGCGCGACAGCTCGCCGTCGAGCGCGGACACGCCGACGTGGCGATGCTGCTCGACCAGGCCGAAGCGCTCGGCCGCCGGCTGCTGCAGGCCGCGAACGAAGGGCACGACATGGTGGTCCGCCAGCTGCTCGCCATGGGTGCACCGGTCAACATGACGGACGAGCGCGGCGCGACCGCGCTGATGATCGCGGCCCGCAACGGCGACCTCGGCATGCTCCAGGCGCTGTTGTCGAGGGGCGCGGACGCATCGATTCGCGACAGCCAGGGACGAACGGTCTTCGAGTGGGCCGAGCCGTCCTCGAGCACCGCCAAGTTTGTCGTCGCGTTCCTCCTCGAACGCGGCGCCTCGAAAGAGGCGCCGCGCGCCGCGGCCCCGCCTCCGTCGCCCCAGGTCAAAGCGAGCCTGACGACGCTTGCTACCGTGCTTGGACGGATCCCTCCGGCGTCGGCGCCGGTGCAGGCTGCGCAGCGGCGAGCCAATGCCGCGCTGTCGCGCCTCCAGGCGCTGTCGGCGACGTGGCCGGCCGATTCGCCCGACGATTATCGCGACAACCTCGCCGGATACATCGCCGCGCTCGAGGCGGCGCTGAAGGGAGGCCGGGCAGAAACGCTGGCGGCGACGGTAGACGCGGTTGCCGAAGATCTCGAGGTCAAGCTCGAACACTGCACCCTGAGCGGGGGACGACTCGGGGGATCGGTGGTCGTCCGCGTGAGGACGCTCGAGGGAGGCACCGAGCGGCGGAGCTGGCAGGTGTTCTACATGCCGCGGGTGTTCGAGGCCGCCAGCAATGCCACCCCCGACCTCTTTCCGCAATTGAGCAGTCCGACCGAAGAAACGCTGGTTCCCGGTCGATACGTCATGTGGGTGCGGGATCCGGTCACCGCGCGGCTCGGCGAACGAACCGTCGTCAAGGTTGGCGAGGGAAAGAAGGAGCTGCTCCTGGATCTTCCCGTTCCCGCTGCCCTGCCGCGATGACGATCGGCGCCCGCCTGTTCGGGCGTCACCGGCGGGTGTGGCTGGCAGCCGGCGCTGTTCTGCTCGCAGGGATCGCCGCTGCGCTCGTTCCTCAACCACCGGCAATTACCGGCGCCGCCGGCACGCCACGGGCATTTGCCGCGCTCGCCTCCGCCGCGATCGTGACCCTCGCCATCCTGCCGTTCCTGGTATGGCGCAGCGCGGCCCGGCCGCGCGTGTGGGTGGCGATGGCTGGACTTTCGCTCGCCCTCGGCCTCGCGTCGTTCGTCGTCGCCGGGTACGCGCAGCGCGCGTGCACCGCGCGCTACGGTGACAAGCCTGTCGTCATCGGCACCGACCTGACGCCGCTTGGCACCGCCTACCGGCAGGCAAATCCGGAACTCTCGAGCGACGACCTGCTGTTCGATGCGGCCGGTGTGCCCGAGAGAGTCTGGACGCGCTCGTCGATCGACCGCTGCGTCGTCTTCATCAGCAGTACTTATTTCCTGTGGATCCCGTTCCTCGCTGTGTGCCTGATCGCCACCGCCCAGGCGGTCCCGACCTCGATACTGGCTCCGATGCGGTGGGATGCCCCTTCCCCGCACGCGCCCGCGGCACTGCCCATCCTCTACGACGTCTTCGTGAGCTACAGGCACGAGGGTGAGGACCAGAGGTTCGCCCGGGACCTCACGGCCGCGCTCGAAGCCGACGACTACCGCGTGGCGATTGACGAGCGGGACTTCCCCGCCAACGCCAGCTTCCTGCAGGAAATGGAACGCGCGATCCGCCAGAGCCGTTTCACCGTCGCCGTGATCTCGCCGCGCTATCTGGAAAGCGGGAACACCGAGGAAGAGGCGATCATCACCAAGGTGCTCGACATGGGGGACAGGAAGCGCCGCCTGATCCCGCTCGTGATCGAACCTGTCTCATTGCCTGTCTGGCTTTACGGCATCGTCGGCATCGACTGGACGAAGCGAGATCCGCTCGTCGATCCGTACGACAAACTCAAGGCGACGCTGGGCACCCCTCAGCACGTCTAGACGTATGCTCTTAGCATGAACGCGGTCAAACGATATCGTGTCGTGCTGATGCTCAGCATCGTGTTGAACGTCGTGGTCGGGTTCTTCATCATGTTCGCGCCCGACGCGTTCACCAACCTTCTGAATCAGCCCGAAGCGTTCCCCAAGGCATGGCCGCGGCACTGGGGCTTTCAGCTGCTCGCGATCAACGGGCTGTACATGCCGGGTTTCTGGGATCCGCTCCGCAATCGCTGGCCGAACTGGTGCGGAATCGTGATACGCGCCACCTTCGCGCTGTTCTTCCTCAGCCAGGGAGACGGCTTCGTGCCAATGGCGCTCTACGACGGCACCTCCGGCCTCGCGCTGCTGCTCACCTATCTACCGGTCATCAAGTCCGCGCCGCATAACTAGAGGTCCGGCTGAAGCCGGACACTACGTACGTCGTGGCCGTCGTGCCGTCGCGGTGCAGAAGCGTACCGTAGTGTCCGCCTTCAGGCGGACCGTGGACGCGCGTTCGGTACGAAGATCCACGTCGTGGCCGTCGTGCCGTCGTGGTGCAGAAGCGTACGTAGTGTCGGCCTTCAGGCGGACCGTGGACGCGCGTTCGGTACGAAGCTCCACGTCGTGGCCGTCGTGCCGTCGTGGTGCAGAAGCGTACGTAGTGTCCGCCTTCAGGCGGACCGTGGACGCGCGTTCGGTACGAAGATCCACGTC
>Ga0075428_100001034_pt1 | contig 29480 bp, 22 predicted proteins | sample RhiMetdeltSRZDD2_FD_75291 | JGI IMG/M metagenome (GOLD analysis project Ga0075428, IMG submission 75291) | Populus rhizosphere microbial communities from Tennessee, USA - Rhizosphere MetaG P. deltoides SRZDD2 | ecosystem: Host-associated > Plants > Roots > Rhizosphere > Soil | place: USA... | reverse complement strand
TGTCGTCGGGCGCGCTGGTCGAGCAGGCCGGGGTGTGGCGCTGGAGCGGCCCGCTGCGCCCGGGTGTCCCCCTGCGGGACCTCATCGCCGACCGGCTGGGCGCCCTCGACGAGGCCGAGCGCGACGCGCTCGAGCTGCTCGCGGTGGGCGAACCGCTGGCCGCGTCGGTGCTCACCCGGCTGGTCACCAGCGACGTCGTGCGCCGGCTGGAGCGTCGCCAGCTGGTCGAGAGCAGCACCGCCGGCGACCGGATCGAGGTGCGGCTCGGCCATCCGCTGTTCGGCGAGGTCCTGGTGGACGGGGTGTCGCCCCGCCGCCTGGACGAGTGCCGCCGCCAGCTGGTCGCGGCGGCCGAGGAGGAGCGGTCCCTGCCGCCGGACGAGATCCTGCGCGTCGCCACCTGGCGGGCCGAGCTGGGCGACCACGACAACCCCGGGCTCGTGCTGGCCGGAGCCCGCCGGGCGCTGGTGCTCGGCGACAACGTGACCGGCGAGCGCCTGGTCCGCAGCGCCCACACCGCTGCCCCGACGGTGGAATCGGCCCACCTGCTCGGCGGGGCCCTCCACTCGCTGGGTAGGAGCGAGGAAGCGATCGCGGTCTGGCGGGCCGGACAGGAGCTCCCGGGCACCCCGTTCGAGCACTCCCGCCTCGCGACCGGCATCGCCGACCTCCTCGCCTGGGGCCTGGGCCGTCCCGACGAAGCCCGCAGCGTCCTGCGCGACGCCGCGGCGGCGCTGCCGGATCCGGCCGCCCAGGACGAGCTCCTCAGCCTCGAAGCGCTGCTGGCGTCGCTCGATGCGCCGACGACCAGCGAGGCCCTCGCCATCGCCGACCGGGAGCTGGGACGAGCGGATCTGTCCCTGGTCGGCACCCTCCGGGCCCGGCTGGCGGCCGCGACCGCCTGGGTCGACGCCGGCCAGATGGATCGGGCCGTGCGGACCAGCCAGGACGCCCTGGGCCAAGCGCTGCAGGCGCAGATCCCCGGCCTGGCCCTCTACCACGCCATGACGCTGAGCCAGGCGCTGACCCTGGCCGGGCGCCTCCCCGAAGCCGAGTCGCTGATCGAGATGGGCCACGAGACGGCGCTGTCGTCCCACGCCGACGTCGCCCGGGGGGCCTGGTGCTTCCTGCGGGGGGTCACTGCCGTCCTGCGCGGCCGGCACCGTCCCGCCGCCGCGGCCCTGCGGGAGTCGGACCTGCTGCTGGGACGGTTCGACTACGGGCTCCGCCGGGGCGTGCTGATCTGGCTCGCGATGGCCGAGGCTCTCGCTGGCGACGCCGCCGCGGCCGAGCGAGCGCTGGGCGACGCCCAGCAGGCCACCCGGAGCCGGGCCCGGCTCTACGACGCGGACTTCGCCCGTGCCCGGGCGTGGGCGCTGGTCGCCGCCGGCCAGCGCACGAAGGCGCTGCAGTGCGTCGACGAGGCGGCGGCCATCGCCGTCGCCGCCGAGCGCTGGACCTACGAGGTCCTGGCCCTGCACGACCGGGCCCGCTTCGGCGACCCCGCGGCGGTCACGGACCGGCTCGAGGAGCTCGGCGATCTGGTGGACGGTCCCCTGGCCCCGGCCTGCGCGGCGCACGCCCGGGCCCTCACCGCCTCCGACGGCGCGGGGCTCGACGCGGCCGCCCTGGCCTTCGCCGAGCTGGGCCTCGACCTGTTCGCAGCCGAGGCTCAGGTCAGCGCCGTGGAGGCCCACCGCCGGGCCGGGCACACCGCCAGCGCACACGCCGCGGCCGAGCGGGCCCGGCTGCTGACCCGGCGCTGCGAGGGCTCGTCCACGCCGTTGCTGCAGGGCCTGTCCTCCGGCAACCGGCTGGGCGAGCTGACGCGCCGCGAGCGCGAAGTCGCCGAGCTGGCCGCACGGGGCCTGACCGACCGGGAGATCGCCGAAGCGCTGTTCCTGTCGATCCGCACAGTGCACGCCCACCTACGCTCCGCGTACGCCAAGCTCGGGGTGGCCGGTCGGGGCGAACTGGCCGCGATCTTCGTGACTCAGGACCCGCAATCCGCGCAGAAATAGGTATCCGGCTACCGATTCCGTCGTCCCGCTGGTTCCGTACGGTCGCCGTGTGATCGGTGGAGACCATCCGAGCGACCGGTGGGGCCGGGGCGGGCCGGTCCCGCCGCGTCGACTCGCCTGCTTCCCCCGATCGGAGACGGGCCGGTGACCGGACGGGACGAGCTCAGTGCGCTACCAGAGACGTACGCCCTCGCCCTGCGGCTCCAGGCCGAAGGCCTCGACGACGCGGCCATCGCCCGCGTCCTCCAGATCGAGGTGAAGTCGGTCGAGCCGCTGCTCATGTTGGCCCGGTCCAAGCAGGCCGGCCTCGGGCAGCGGCTCGAGTCGACGCCCGGCGACACCACCGACTAGCGGCGGGCAGCCGGGAGCGACGAACGGCAGCAGCCGTCAGGCGACCGCGCCGAGGTCGCGCAGCTTGGCGATCCGGTCGTCGTCGGCCCCCGCCTCGCGCAGGATCTCGTCGGTGTGCTGACCCGCGTGCGGCGGCGGCTTGCTGATCTCGCCCGGTGTGCGGTCGAAGCGCGGCGCGGGGCCCGGCTGCCTCACCCCCGCCATCTCGACGAAGGTGCCCCGCTCGACGTTGTGCGGGAAGCCGACGGCCTCCGGGACGGTCAGCACCGGCGCGACGCACGCGTCGGTGCCGTCGAAGATCGCGCACCACTCGTCGCGGGTCCGGGTCCGGAAGATCGCCGCGAAGCGCTCCTTGAGACCGGGCCACTGCTCGCGGTCGTGCTGCCATGGCAGGTCGTCGGCATCCAGGTCCAGGCCCTGCAGCAGGGCGCTGTAGAACTGCGGCTCGATCGCACCCACCGACACGTACTTGCCGTCGGCCGTCTCGTAGACGTCGTAGAAGTGGGCACCGGTGTCGAGCATGTTGGTGCCCCGGTCGTCGGTCCAGATGCCCATGGCCCGGAAGCTGTGCACCATCGTCATCAGTGCCGCCGAGCCGTCGACCATCGCCGCGTCGATGACCTGGCCCCGGCCGGACCGCTGCGCCTCGTACACCCCGGCCAGCACGCCGAACGCCAGCAGCATCCCGCCGCCGCCGAAGTCGGCGATCAGGTTGATCGGCGGTGTGGGCGGCCCACCGGCCCGCCCCAGCGGCTCGAGCGCGCCGGCCACCGAGATGTAGTTGATGTCGTGGCCGGCCATCGACGCGTACGGCCCCTCCTGACCCCAGCCGGTCATGCGCCCGTAGACCAGCCGCGGGTTGCGGGCCAGGCAGGCATCCGGCCCGATGCCGAGCCGCTCGGCCACCCCCGCTCGGAAGCCCTCGATGAACACGTCGGCCCGCGCCGCGAGGTCGAGCACGACACCCACGCCCTCGGGGTTCTTGAGGTCGACGCCGATCGAGCGCCGGCCCCGGTTGAGCAGGTCGTTGGGCGGGAGCGCGGGGTCGCCGTCCTGCACGTTCTGCGCCCGGTCGACCCGGATGATGTCGGCCCCCAGGTCGGCGAGCATCATGCCGCCGAACGGCGCCGGGCCGATGCCCGCGATCTCGATCACCTTCAGCCCGGCCAGCGGTCCCATGCTCTGCTCCTCGTGTCCTGTCCACCGTTCCGTTCGCTGGGTCTCGCGCGGGCGCGGGATCCGGCTACAGGAACGCCCTCGATGCGTGCTCGGTGACGGCGCCCACCAGCTGCTCCCAGAGCGGCTCGGGCAGATCGTGGCCCATGCCCTCGATCAGCAGCAGCTTGGCGTCGGGCACGGCGGCCGCCGTGGCCTCGCCACCGCCCTGAGGGATCAGCGTGTCGGCGGTGCCGTGGATGACCAACGTCGGCAGCGCCAGGCCACCGAGGGCCCCGCTCCGGTCGCCGGAGGCCAGGATCGCCGCGAACTGCCGGGCCGTTCCCATCGGGTCGTAGTGGCGACCCCAGGCCCGGCGCACCCGGTCGCGGATCTCGTCGTCGTCGTAGAGCCCCGGGCTGCCCCAGACCTTCGCCCGCTCGATCGCACGCTCCTGGGCCTGGCCTACATCGGGGGCCGGAGGGCTGAGCAGGGCGGTCAACGCCTCAGGCGTCGGCGACACGATGGTGGGGCCCGGTGTCGACATGATGGACGTGAGGCTGGCCACCCGGTCCGGGTGCTCGAGGGCCGCCGTCTGGGCGATCATGCCGCCCAGCGACACGCCGACCAGATGAGCCTGCTCCACGCCGAGGTGGTCGAGCAGCCCGACGGCATCCCTCGCCATGTCGGACAGCAGGTAGGGCACGACGATGTGCCCGTCCTGGCCCAGGGCGGACTGGAACAGTCCGAGCACGTCGACGGAGTCCGGCAGGTGGGTCGACAGGCCGACGTCCCGGTTGTCGTAGCGCACCACGTGGAAGCCCCTAGCCGCGAACAGCTCGCACATCCCGTCCGGCCAGTCGATCAGCTGACCACCCAGCCCCATGATCAGCAGGAGCGTCGGATCGGCGGGGTCGCCGAAGGTCTCGTAGCACAGCGTCACCGGGTCCAGCTCGACGAATGCCTCGGCCATGGGCCGCCATGCTGTTCGGATCCGGCGGCGTCGGCAAGCTGACGCCCAGGCGGGAGCCCCCTAGGGTGACCGGGATGTCACCGATATTCGGCGTGCACGGCGGCCTGCAGAACACCACCGTCGAGGAGCTGCGCGGCCTGTGGGCGCGGGCGGAGGAGCTGGACTTCGACTGGATCTCGGTCTGGGACCACTTCTATGCCGCAGGCCCGGAGGACTACCACTGCCACGAGGCCGTGACCATGCACGCCGCTCTGGCCTGCTCCACGAGCCGGGTCCGCTGCGGCTGCCTCGTCTACTGCGCCGGCTACCGCCACCCCGCGGTGCTGGCCAAAGCCGTCGCCACCATCGACCAGCTGTCCGGCGGGCGGGCCGACATCGGGCTCGGCGCTGGCTGGGCCCAACCCGAGTACGCCGCCTTCGGGTTCCCCTTCCCGTCGGCGGGCAAGCGCCTGGACCTCCTGGAGGAAGCCGCGGCCTGCGTGCGAGGCCTGCTGCGCGACGAGGTGACCGACTACGACGGCCAGCACTTCCAGCTCCGCCAGGCCCACCTGGAGCCCCGGCCGGTGCAGGCCGCGCTGCCGATCTGGATCGGCGGCGCCGGCGAGCGGCGCACCCTCCGCATCGCCGCCCGCTACGCCGACGGCTGGAACGTGCCCTACATCTCGCCCGAGGACTTCGCCCGCAAGCGCAAGGTCCTCGCCGAGCACTGCGATGCCGAGGGACGGGACGCGTCGGAGATCCGGTGCGCCATCAACCTCGGGATCTCGACCGACGACGAATCCCTGCGGGCCCAGTTCGGCCCGATCGCGGAGTTCGTCCGGCCGGGCGTGCTGATGGGGCAGGGCCAGGAGCTCGTGGATCGGGTGGGCGAGTACCTCACCGCCGGCGCCGATCAGGTGAACATCGTCCTGCGCGCGCCGTGGGACCTGAGCCTCCTCGACCTGGCGGCGGAGGCCATCGCTCCCCACCGCTCATAGGGGCCCATGACGTCGTTGGGGTTCAGCAACCCCCCAGTAGTCTCTTCGGACGTGACTGCGGTCATCCTCCAGGACGTCGCGCAGCGGGAGTGAGCAATCGATTGAGGAGCCACTGATGGGCACTCGTGTCTGGGCTCCCGGACGGGTCAATCTGATCGGTGACCACACCGACTACACCGGCGGGCTCGCTCTACCGATGGCGATCGGGCGCGGCGTGGAGCTGACCGGGGACCCCGGCGGCAGCTGGATCATGATCGGATCGGAGCAGATGGACGGGATGTGCGAGCTACCGCTCGGCATCGAGGACCCGTCCTCGGTCCAACCCCCGTGGGCCCGCTACGTCGCGGGAGTGGTGGCCGAGCTACCCGCCCGCGACGGCTTCCTCGGCACGGTCTCCTCGACCCTGCCCATCGGCCGGGGGCTCGCGTCGAGCGCGGCCCTCGAGGTGGCGGCCGCCGTGGCCCTCGGCGGGGATCTCGCCGACCCCCTCGCCCTCGCGCAGGCGTGCCAGCGCGCCGAGCACCGGGCGGTGGGTGTCCCCTGCGGGATCATGGACCAGCTGACGATCGTGGCGGCCATGGATCAGGCCGTCCTGCGCCTGGACTGCCAGGAGCTGTCGTTCGAGCCCATCGTCCTCCCGGAGGACGTCGAGGTGGTCGTCATCGACTCCGGCCAGCAGCGCCACCTGGCGGCGACGCCGTACGCCGCCCGCCGGGCCGAGTCCGCCCGCGCCGAGGCCCTCGTCGGTCCGCTGCGCGAGGCCACTCCCCAGGAGGCGGAGACGATCGAGGATCCGGTCCTCCGCCGCCGGGCCCGCCATGTCGTCACCGAGAACCAACGGGTCGACGCCCTGGTGACGGCGTTCAAGGACAACGACCTCCGCCAGGCCGGCGAGCTGATGGTGGCCAGCCACGCCAGCCTGCGCGACGACTACGACGTCTCGACGCCCCAGCTGGACGACCTGGTCCAGAACCTGCGGGGCACGGCGGGTGTCTACGGCGCCCGCCTGACCGGCGCGGGGTTCGGCGGCTGCGTGGTGGCGCTCTGCCATCCCTACGCGGTCTTCGACCTCCCGGTCGTGTGGCGGGGGCGGCCGGCGTCGGGCGTCACCCGCGAGGAGATCTGAGCCCCCTAGCGGAGACCTGCCAGCTGCGCCGCGAGACGGCGATGGGCCGCGGGTGTTCGGGCACCCCACCAGAACAGGTCCTGGCCGTCGACCAGCACGACCGGCGCCACTACCTCCAACTGGGCGACGTGCCGGGCGGCGAAGGGGTACGGCTCGCTGGGCGCCAGCACGACGTCGGGCCGCCGGGCCGCCGCCTCGTCCAGGCCCACCTCGGGGTAGCGCTCACCGGCATCGGCGAAGACGTTGACCACACCGAGCCGCTCCAGCAGCGACGAGCCGTAGGTGCCCGCGGTGAGCGTCATCCAGGGTCGCCGCCAGATGGGCACGAAGGCCCGCAGCTCCGCGGGAGCACCGCTGCCGGCGAGAGCCTCGATCGCGGCCGCGAGGTCGCCGGCGACGCCCGGCGGCTCCAGCCCGACCGCCCGCCCGAGGCTCCGCATCGCGGGTGCGACGTCGGCCACGCTGTCGATCGACAACGGGACCACCGCCAGGCCGGCCCGTTCCAGGGCTTCGGCGTCCTCACGGCGGTTCTCCTCCACGCACATCACGACCACGTCTGGCGCCAGCGCGACGATCGCCTCGACGTCGGGGTTCTTGGTGCCCCCGACGTGGGGGAGGTCGGGTTGCTCGCAGAAGCGGGTGCAGGCCACCGGCGGCACGCCCCACGCGATGAGCGTCTCGGTGACGGAGGGGACGAGGCTGACCGCCCTCACCCTCACCAGCTCACATGCGGTCGAGCAGCTGCTGCTTCTTGCGGGCGAACTCGTCGTCGGAAAGCACCCCTTGCTGGCGCAGCTCGTCCAGCTCGCGGATCTGCTTGGGGATGGAGTCCGACTCGCCGGTGTCGTCACCGCGCCGGCCGATGCGGTCGAACTTCCGGTTCTCGTTGGCTTCCATCTGCTTGTAGATCTCGTTCTGCACGGCCGACGGGTTGCGGACGTTCGAGAAGGCCTGCTGGCCCCCTTCGCCGGCCGACTCGATGACGAGATCGCCGGCCCGCAGGATCCGTTCGAAGATGGACTGCGCGAAGAACACGGTGTTCACCCGCTCCAGGGGGATCTCGATGCCGTGCTTGGAGAGCACCCCGTGGCGGTAGATCAGGCGGTCGGTGGTGACCACGAAGTTGGTGGTCACCCACTTCGCGTAGCGGGTGCCGAACCACACCAGGCACACCAGGATCAGCACGCCGACCGGGAACTGGACCGCCTCGTGGAGGTCGAGCACCGCACCCGAGACGATGACGCCGAGGACGATCGCGCCCAACAACGAAACCAGAGGGCTGAAGAAGAACCACCAGTGCGGGTGGAGGTCCAGCACCACCTCTTCGCCGTCGTTCAACAGTTGGCGAGGAAAGGCCACGGCCCGAGCGTATATCTGCGCATACCGCGGCGAGTGCCACTCGCTCGTGGGGTGACCGCGCTAGCCCCAGCCCAGCTCGTGGAGCCTCCTGTCGCCGATCCCGAAGTGGTGGGCGATCTCGTGGACCACGGTGATCCCCACCTGGCGGACGACCTCCGCCTCGCTGTGGGCCATCGCACAGATCGGCCGGCGGAAGATCGTCACCCGATCCGGCATGACCAGCCCGCCGGTGCCGTACCACGAGTCGCGGGCGGTGAGGGGGACCCCCTCGTAACGCCCGAGGAGCCGCCCGCGCTCGGTGCCCTCCTCCACCACGACCGCGACGTTGTCCATCAGCTCGGCCAGCTCGGCGGGGATCCCGTCCAGGGCGTCGGCGACCAGCTCCTCGAACCGATCCCGGGGCACGTCGATCATCCCGGGAGTAAACCGCGTCGACCGCCGTTCGACACGATCTCGATCACGGGCCCCGGCGTGACCTGTGATCCGGCCGGAGACCAGGGCGCGGAGCGTAGGGTCTCAGCGTGACGCCGGAGGAGCTCCTCCACGACCTCGACGAGTCGCAGCGCCGGGCGGTCACCTCGCCGGCTCGGCCCCTGGCGATCGTGGCGCCGGCGGGCTCCGGCAAGACCCGGGTCCTGACCCGCCGCATCGCCTGGCGGGTCGCGACGGAGGACGCCGAGGCCAACCACGTCCTCGCGCTGACCTTCACCCGCAAGGCCGCCGGCGAGCTGCGCGACCGGCTCACGCGGCTGGGGCTCCGGGAGGGCGTCGCCGCCGGGACCTTCCACGGCATCGCCTACGCGCAGCTCCGCAACCACTGGGCCAGCCAGGGCCGGCGGCCGCCCTCGCTGCTGTCCCGCAAGGGCAAGGTCCTCGGGGAGGTCCTGCGGGACGGGAGGTCCGACCGCTCGTTGAGCTCCGCTGCTCTGGCCGGGGAGATCGAGTGGGCCAAGGCCCGGCTCTTCGGTCCCCAGAGCTACGCCGAGGGCGCAGCCGCCGCGGGCCGCCGGCCGCCCACCGCGCCCGAGCGGATCGCCGACCTGTACCGCCGCTACGAGGAGCTGAAGCAGCGCCAGGGTCTGGTCGACTTCGACGACCTGCTCAAGGTGTGCAGCGACGCGCTGACCCAGGACGAGGGCTTCGCGGCTGCGCAGCGGTGGCGGTTCCGCCACCTCTTCGTCGACGAGTTCCAGGACGTCAACCCCCTGCAGCTGGGCCTGCTCGACGCCTGGCGGGGCGGGCACCACGACCTCTGCGTCGTCGGCGATCCCCAGCAGGCCATCTACGGCTGGAACGGCGCCGACACGAGGCTGCTGGTCGACTTCCGCACCCGCCATCCGTCGGCCGAGATCGTGTCGTTGGCCCACAACTACCGGTCGACGCCGCAGATCCTGGCCGCCGCGGCCCACGTGCTGCAGCGGGCTCGGGTCGACGCCACCCCGGTCACCGCGACCCGGGCCGACGGGCCGCTGCCCCGCATCCTGCGCCATCCGACCGACATGGACGAGGCTCGAGCCGTGGCTCGGGCGGTCCGCGACCAGCGGGCGCCGCAGACGCCCTGGTCGGCGCAGGCCATCCTGGTGCGGACCCATGGCCAGATCGCCCTGGTGACCGAGGCCCTGCGGGCCGCCGGCATCCCCCACCACGTGCGGGGCGGCTCGGCGCTGCTCGAGCGGGAGGAGGTCCGGAGCGCGCTGGCGCTGGTCCGCCGGGACGACCGGCCGCTGGCCGCGGTCCTCCCCGACCTCGAGGCCCTGGCCGCCGAGGCTGCAGCGGCCACAGCGGCCGCCGGCGCCCGGTCGGATCGGCCGGACGACGGTGGCACCGAGGACGACGACGACGGCACAGGCCCGGGGCCCTTCGACCCCGGGGCGCCCCGGGCGACGGCCGCCGACAACCTCGCCGCCGTCCTGCAGCTGGCCCGGGACCACTTACGCCTCGACCGCCGCGCCACCGGCATGGGCTTCGCCGCCTGGCTGGTCGCCACCCTCCAGGCGGAGGGCATCGATCCCGCCCACCACGACGCCGTCACCGTAGCCACCTTCCATGCCGCCAAGGGCCTGGAGTGGCCGGTGGTCCACCTCGCCGGGCTGGAGGACGGGTTCCTCCCCATCGGCCACGCCCGCACCACCACCGACCGGGCCGAGGAGGCCCGGCTGCTCTACGTGGCCATGACCCGGGCCCTGAGCCGGTTGTTCGGGACCTGGGCGGCGCAACGGACCTTCACGGGCAAGGAGGTCGAGCGCCGGATCTGCCCCTGGCTCCGAGACCTGCCCGCCGCCGGCGAGCGACCGGACCTCCCCCCGGCCCCGACCACCGACTGGCAGGCCCGCCTGGCCGACCAGCGGGCACGGCTGGCCGCCACGGCCGCGGCACCTCGCCGATCGCCGGCACTCGCGGCGCTCCTGTCCTGGCGTGAGGAGCAGGCCCACGCCGCCCGCGTCGCCCCTGCCGCGGTGCTCGACGACCAGCTGCTGGAGCGGGTGGCGGAGCTGCGCCCGGCCACCCAGGACCAGCTCGCGGCCGTCCCGGGCGTGGGCCGACTGCTGGCCAGCCGGGTCGGCGACGGGCTCCTCGCGGCGCTCGCGCGAGCTCCGGAGAGCACGGTTCGCGACCCCGGCGGAGCCGCTCAGAGTCCCCGCCGGACGAACGACCGTTCCGCTTGACCCCCGCGACACGAAGCGCGACAACGATCACCATGGGTGACGCCTTCACAGCGCTTTCGTTCATGAGCGAAGACGGCTGGCCTTACCCTGACGACGACGATGTCGCCGAGCAAGTCGAACCGATCGACCTTCGATCCGAAGCCGACGACGATCTCGTAGCCCTGCACTGCCTACCCCGTCGTGCCCTCGCCGACCTCACGTCGGACGAGCGGTTGGTGATCGCCCGTCGGTTCGGATTGGACGGCCAGCCGCCGAGCACACTGACCGAGCTCCACAGCGAGCTCGGCATGTCCCGTCGAGAGATCCGCCTGACACTCCTCGAGGGGTTGACCAAGCTACGGACCCAGCTGACGCCCTGAGCCGCCCGCAGCGGGGCGCCTGACCCGCCCCGAACCTGTCGTTCTCAGCTCTCGCTGAACCGGCTCTCGCGCGCGGCCCGGAGCTCGATCATCTTCTCGATGTCGATGGCGATGAACAGCCCCTCGGCCTCGGCGCAGAGCCGCTCGCCCGCGTGCAGCGTCCCGTAGGTGAAGGTCTTGCGCCCGGTGACCTCCACCACCCGACCCTCGAACCGGAGCTCGGTCCGCAGGGGCGTCGGACTGCGGTAGTGGATGGTGAGGCGCCCGGTCATCCCCGGGCGGCCCCCCATGGACTGGGTCGAGCCCAGCACCTCGTCGAAGGCGGCGGCGATGTAACCACCGTGAACGCACCCCGGGGGGCCCTCGTAGGCGGCCTGGAACACCGCTCGTCCGTGCACCGCGTCGTCGGCCACCCACAGGTCCAGCGGCGGCGCCAGCGGGTTCGCCCGGCCGAGCATGGGGCTGTGGTCGAAGAACGCGTGGGGATCCCGGCCGGCCAGCGGCGACTCGCCGAACCCCTCGTACACCGACCCGACGGTCAGGTCATCGAGCTGGCGGGTCAGGCGTTCGAGGTCGTCGGCGACCGCGGCCAGCTCGTCAGCGCCAGCCTTGCTGCCGTGGAGCCGGTGGACGATCTGGCGCAGCGCCTCGCCCGTCCGGTGGAGCTCGGCTCGCCGACGTGACGGCACCTCGGATCCGTAGGCCGTGAGCAGGTCCGGCCACTCGGACACGCCCGGCGTGCCGACAGCCGGGCCGCGGTCGCCGCCGGGGCCGTCGGTGCTGCTTGCGCCGCCGGTGGCGGGATCACCAGCCTCGTCGTTGGTCACGGTGCGTGTTCCTACCGCACAGCTGTGGTGAGGTCGAAATCGGCCAGGACCGGCGCGTGGTCGCTGGGCTTGCTGCCCTTGCGGGCGTTGCGGTCGATCAGGGCCCACGTCGCCCGGCTCGCCAGCGACGTCGTCGCCAGGATCAGGTCGATCCGCATGCCCTGGCGCTTGTGGAACGAGCCCGCCCGGTAGTCCCACCAGCTGAACAGCCCCTCCACATCGGGGTACTGCTCCCGGAACACGTCGTGGAGGCCCCACTTCTGGAGCTGCGCGAGCGCGGCGCGCTCGTCGTCGGACACGTGCGTCGCGCCCTCGAAGGCAGCCACGTCCCACAGGTCGATGTCGGTCGGGGCGATGTTGATGTCGCCGCAGACCACGAGGTCCTCGTCGGGGCGGGCGGTGGCGTCGAGGTGGGTGTGGAGCCGGTCCAGCCAGGCCAGCTTGTAGTCGTACTGCTCGTGGCCCACGGCCCGGCCGTTGGGCACGTAGACCGAGATCACCCGTATCCCACCGCAGCTGGCGCTCAGCAGGCGCGCCTCCGGGTCGGTGAGCCCCCCGTCGGCGAATCCCTCCCGGGTGTCCTCCAGGCCGATCCGGCTGAGGATCGCCACGCCGTTCCACCGGCCGTGCCCGTGGTGGGCGCTCTCGTAGCCTCGGCCCAGCAGCTCGAGCGCGGGGAACGCGTCGTCGCTGAGCTTGGTCTCCTGCAGGCAGACCACGTCGGGCTGGGTGTAATCGAGCCAGTCGTACAACCGGACCAGCCGCTCGGGCGTCAGCGAGGCGACGTTCCAGGTGGCGATGCGCATCCTGGCAACGCTATCTAGCCGTGCGCTTGCTGGCCGGCGCCCTCGTGGCGCCGGTCGCCTTGGCGGCCGCCTTCTTCGCGGTGGTCTTCTTGGCCGTGTTGCCCGTGGCCTTCTTGGCCGCCTTCGCCGGCGTTGGCCGCGGTTGAGCCGCCGGGTTGGGCCTTTGCGGACCCCCCGTGGCCGAGGCGGGCCTCCCGGGCCGCGGCGGAGCCGCCGGGTTGGCTGGCGTAGGCCTCCCGGGCCGCGGCGGGGCCGCCGGGTTGGGCCTCTGTGGAGCCGCCCTCGCCGGGACAGGCCCCTGGGGCCTCGGGTTCCTCGTGGACTTCGTTGTCTTCGGGTTCTTCGTGGGCTTCGTGCGGGCCTTCCTGGCCGCTGGCTGCTGCTTCGGCTCGGCCGACGGTGGCCCGGCCTTGATCACTGCCGTCTGCCTCGCTGCCTCCTGCTGGGCCTGCACGGCCGGCGGCGACCCCGGCATCGCGAGGTCGATCCCCCGGCGAGGCGGATCGATGGCGGCGACGACGAACCGCCGGGACTCCCCCACCCGCAGTACGTCCTTGGCGCTGCGCGGTTCGGGCTCGGCGAGGTTCCGCAGCGGGGCGTAGGCGCGAACGTCCCGGATCCGCAGGTAGGCGCCATGGGAGCCGAAGTGCTCGACCACGGCGTCGACCTGGCTGCCGACGGGATGCTGGCCAACGAAGTCGATGAACGGCAGAGCGTCGTTGTAGGCGGGAGGCGACGGTTCCGGGGCCGTGCTCGCGGCCTGCGGGACGTTCGGCGCTCGTGCCGCCCTCGCGGCCGGCGGGGCCTCGGTCGCCTCGGCCACCTTGGTCGCCTCGGTCGCCTTCGTGGCCTCGGTCGCCTTCGTGGCCTCGGTCGCCTTCGTCGCCTCGGTCGCCTTGGCCACCTTGGGCGCCTTGGCCACCTTCGTCGCCTTCGTGGCCTTGGCGGCTTTCGCGGCCTTCCGGGCCTTCGTGGCGCGCGCCGCCCGGGCCGCCGGCGGCTGCGGCTCCGCGGCGCTCTCCGCCATGGTGGGCCCGGACAGCTCGACCACGTCAGCCGCTGCAGCCCCCTTGCCCGCGGCGACCTCCGCCCGCCGGGCAGCGCTCACCGAGCGGCGGCTGGCCGGGCCGCGCACGGGCGTCCGAGGTACGAACACCCAGCCCACGTGGGCGACGGGCTTGCCGCCGATCAGCCGTCCCTCGTCGAACAGCCAGTCGTAGGTGCCGTGGAACTCCTGGAACGAATCGTTCGACAGGACCGTGGCCCCGGCCCGGTCGGCGATCTGCAGCACGAACGCGTCGCCCCGACCGATCGCTCCGGCCGGGGGTGTGATCACCTCGCCGGCGACGATCGCGTCCTCGAAGACCTGGCGCTCGGTCCGGGCGATCCGGTTGGGAAAGGTCGCGTCGACGACGACGGTGACGATCTCGGGCTCGAACTCCCGGATGAAGGCCTGCACCGCCTCGTCGAGCTGGGCCAGGCTCGGGATCTCACGACCTTCGGTCGCGATGTTGGACCCGTCGACGATCACGTGGTTGAGTGCCGGGTGGACGACCATGCTGGTGGCATTGAACCAGACCGCCTGGCAGATCGGGCGGACGGCTGGTCGGGCCGGATACGGTGCCGGCGATGCCCGACGCCACCGCCGACCTGACCGGCGAGGTCACTGAGCTGCTCCAACAGCTGATCCGGAACGCCTGCGTCAACGATGGCTCGGTGGACAGTGGGCACGAGGCGCGAAGTGCGGACGTCCTGGCGACGTACCTCGAGGGCAGCGGCGTCGACCTGGAGCGCTACGAACCCCGAGCCGGGCGGACCAGCCTGGTGGCCCGGATCGAAGGGCGCCGACCCGACGCCCCCCGCCTGCTGCTGATGGGCCACACGGACGTGGTGCCGGCCAACCCCGACGGCTGGCGGCGCGACCCGTTCGGCGGCGAGCTGGTCGACGGCGAGGTCTGGGGGCGGGGGGCGATCGACATGCTCAACCTCACGGCCTCCATGGCCGTGGCGACCCGGCGGCTGGCCGCGTCCGGCTTCCGCCCCGAGGGCACGTTGATCTACCTGGCCGTCGCCGACGAGGAAGCCCTGGGCACCTGGGGAGCCGAGTACCTGGCGCGGGACGAGATCGATGCCATCGGCGCCGACTACGTGATCACCGAGGCCGGCGGGATCCCGCTGCAGGGCGGCGATGGCGACATCCGACTGCCGGTGCTGGTGAGCGAGAAGGGCTCCTGCTGGTGCACCCTGCGCGTCAAGGGCACGCCCGGCCATGCGTCGCAGCCCTGGCACACCGACAATGCCCTGGTCACGGCGGCCGAGGTGGTGCGACGGCTGGTGGCCTTCCAGCCCGCCACCGAGATCCACGAGACCTGGCGGCGCTTCCTGGAGGGCATGGGGTTCCCCGACCAGATGGTCGCCCCGTTGCTGGACCCCGACGGCTTCGTCGAGGCTCTCGAAACCCTGCCCGACGGCATGGCCCGGCAGTTCCACGCCTGCACCCACACCACCGTGGCCCCGACCGTGGTCCACGGGGGCACCAAGACCAACGTCATCCCCGATCAGGTGGACATCCAGCTCGACGTCCGCACCCTGCCGGGCCAGACGCTGCCGGACGTCCAGGCCTTGCTGGGGGAGGCGCTGGGCGACCTCGCCGACCGGGTCGAGATGGTCGAGTCCCACGACGATCCCTCGACCGCCTCGGCCATCGAGACGCCCCTGTGGAGCTCCTTGAGCAGGGTGACACAACGGTTCTACGCCGGCAGCCACCTGGTGCCGCTGCTCAACGTCGGCGCGACCGACGCACGCTTCTTCCGGCGCCTGGGGATCACGGCCTACGGCTTCGGCCTGTTCAGCGAGAAGCTCAGCTTCGAGGACTACGGGCGGATGTTCCACGGCGACGACGAGCGGGTCGACGTCGACTCCCTCCGCCTGTCCACCGAGCTCTGGGAAGCCCTCGCCCACGACCTCCTCACCTGACCCCCGTAGGCTGCCGGACGTGGGAGCGGCGATGCGGGAGGTCCGGCCGGTTCGGGCGATCGTCTTCGACTTCGGCGGAGTCATCCTCACCAGCCCGTTCGAGGCCTTCAGCCGCTTCGAGCAGGACAACGGCCTGCCCGAGGGGTTCCTGCGCCAGCTCAACGCCACGAACCCCGACGACAACGCCTGGGCCCGGCTGGAGCGCAACCAGGTCGACCTGGTCGGCTTCGCCGAGCTCTACGAGCAGGAGGCCCGGGCCGCCGGCCACACGGTCGACGCGCCGAGCGTGATCGGGCTGCTGGCCGGGGAGCTGCGTCCGCAGGTGGTCGAGGCGCTGCGCCGGTGCCACGCCCATCCCGAGCTCAAGACCGCCCTGCTCACGAATAACTTCATCGCCCTGGACGGGCGGGAGCACCAGCCGACCGGGCCGGCCACGCTGGCCGAGGTCCTCGGGTTGTTCGACGTGGTGGTCGAGTCGAGCCAGGTCGGCATCCGCAAGCCCGATCCGGCGATCTACCGGCTGGTGTGCGAGAAGCTGGACGTCGAGCCGGAGGAGGCGGTGTTCCTCGACGACCTCGGCGTCAACCTCAAGCCCGCCCGGGCCATGGGCATGACCACCATCAAGGTCGTGGACCCCGACGACGCCCTCGGCGAGCTGGAGGGCGTCGTCGGCTTCCCGCTGCGCTAGCCCCGCCGAGGGGGGTCTCGTGCGGCTCGCCCGGGGATCGGCGAGTCACGAGCGTGCGTGCTCGAGCGTCGGGCTGATCAGCTCATCGGTCACCCACCGCACGACGTCGTCGGGGTAGGGCGCCGGCGGGTTGAGGACGAGGTGCGAGAAGCCGGCGTCGACCAGCTGCCGCAGGCTCGCACGGGTCTGTCCCGGGTCCTCGTAGGAGAGCGGGATCTGGACCGAGCGCCTGATGGCGCCGGGGTCGCGGCCGATCGCGGCACACTGCTCGTCCAGCGCCCGGCTGCGTTGCATCAGCTGCTCGACGGGGTTGAGCGGCGGCCCGATCGCGTTCCAGATGTCGGCGTGCTCAGCGACGATCCGCAGGGTCGCGTTCCCCGTGCCGCCGATGAGGATCGGCGGGTGGGGGCTCTGGATCGGCTTGGGGTTACAGCGTGCCCCCTTCAGCTGGTAGTAGCGCCCGTCGAAGTCGAACACCTCCTCGGTCCACATGCGGCGGACGAGGGAGCAGGCCTCGGCGAAGCTCGCGACCGCGTCGGACCAGGGACCGAGCGGGATGCCGTAGGCCTCGAACTCCGGGGCCACCAGGGCGGTGTTCGGGAGACCGCCGACGCCGATCCCGAAGTCGAGCCGACCGTCGGAGATCACGTCGAGGGTCGCGGCGATCTTCGCGAGGACCGCCGGCAGGCGCATCCGGTTGTTGGTCACCAGCAGGCCGAACCGCAATCGCTGCGTCTGTGCGGCCAGCGCGGTGAGCAGCGTCCATCCCTCGTACACCGGCGCGGACGGGTCGCCCTCGACACGATGCCCTCGCAGGCCGTCCACGTTGCGGAGCTGTGCCTGACCGACCCTGGGCAGAACGTGGTCGTACAGCCAGGCGTGCTCGATCTCGGGGGTCGTGTCCGCCTCGAGCCAGACCCGCCGGATCTCCTCGTAGCTGACGTGGGCGGGTGTGGTCTTGATCCCGAAGCTCGGTGTGCTGCGCTGTGTCACAGTCACGGTTAGTACCTCGTCGACCAGTGGCTCAGCCATGGCTCCCGCCATCCCACCGACAGCTCGGACGACGAGCCGGGTCCCGGGGCCAGGCGCTGATGCCACCGCTCCTCCAACTGCGACGCGAGCCTCCGCCCGGCTTCGACCGGTGCGTGGCCCGACGCAAGTTGGAGGCGCTCGGCAAGCGGTCCCTGCCTCCACAGCCGGTCAGGGACGCTGAGCTTGCCCTTCCCTCGGACGCGACCACTCGGGAGATCGCGGCAGACGAGGTACTCGATGTTCACGTTGTGGCCCGTGACCTCGTCGATCTCGGCCTGCTCCGTCTCGGCGACGCCGCCGCGCCGCTCGATGAGTCCCATCCCCTCGAGTGCCTCGGCCAGCTCCCGGAGCGGCACCGCCATGCCGTGCTCGGACCGATCGACCTGCCAGGCGATCCACAAGGGTCGCCCCGTCCGGCTCGGGCCCGACCGCGGCACGACCGGTGGGCCGGCGAAGACCTGGTAGTCCACGATGCGCTCCTGCTGGTCCTCGTCCTCCGCCTCCGGTAGCTGGGTGACCATCTCGAAGCCCATGGCCTCGAGCACCGTCTTGAGCTGGTCGTAGCAGGAGTAACCCGCCGGCATGGTGGCCGTGGCCCGGCCGAGATCCCCACGGACCTCGTCGATCGATGCTCTGCCCGGGAGGGCCAGGACCAGGTTGATGAACACCAGGTCGTCGAGCGACGTCACCGACACGGCGATCACACTGTCGGGCCTGAACCGCTTGACGATGTTCATGACCGCGTTGGTCGTACCGACCCGTGCCGGGCCGACCAGCGTGATGGGGCACGCCAAGGTCACCGGTCGATGGGGCTCGATCCCGGCGAGTTCGGACAGGTAGCGCTGCACCTGGCGCTTGCGACGGCGGACGATCGGGAACCAGTTCCCGCTGCGACGACCGGGTCGCCAGTCGGTGACCCACATCCCGAGACCTCGCCCGGCGCAGAAGTCGGCCAGCGGCTTGGCGACGTGCCATCGCTCCTGCGCACTCGCGTCGCCGACGGCGATCGAGAACCGCACCCCCAGCGCCGACGACGAGATCCAGTCGTCCTGGGGTGGGTCGGACGCGGGCAGGGTGAGACGCCGCGGCGGCATCTGCACCGGGCTCTGCAACGAGAGGATCGGGTGACCGCGCTTCGACGCCGTCTTGGCGATCTGCTGAATCACCTCCCGCACCGCCTGACCGTGCACGGCCAGCAACGTGTCCGGCTGCTCGACGATCGAGATCAATCCCTCGACCGTGGACGTCGACTCGTAGAGGAAGCTCGGGTTCGGTTGCGCGCTCTGTCGGAAGACCCAGGTGCCGTCGTCCTTCTTCTTGGGACTCGTCGGCCGGTCGGCGACGGACCGCTTGACATCGACCGGGCGCACCGCCGTGCGGACGACGACCCCGACGCCGTAGGCCGCCGACGAGAGGGTCTCGAAGAACGGCTTGGTGAGCTTGCCCGGCTTGGGAGGCCCGTCCGGTGGCCACCCGTGCAGCCTGAAGAAGTAGCCCGGACGGTCGGCGAGGTGGTGCACCTCGAAGGCCACCTCGGTGCTCCGGTACCGGCTGACGGCCATCCCGGCGCGGGCCAGCTCGGCCAGCTCTTGCGCCGAGAGCCGGGAGCCGTTGGCGTCAGGCATCGTGGACTCCCTCCTCCGGGGGCTTCGAACCGACGGTCCTGAAGCGCGCCTCGTAGCGGGCTCGGGGTGGCCGGTCCGTGAAGTCCATCCGCCGGCGCGGCCGGTACCACCGCGGTGTCCCCGGGATCTTCGCTGCGTGGTGACGCCAGCTGCCCAGGAGGCCCGCGACGGCCCGGGGCAGCAGCGCCAGGACGGCGAGCGCCTGGGCCGCCAGAGCCCACGAGAAGCCCCACCGCAGGTGGTCGGTGCTCGGCTTGGTGGCCACGTACCCGGCCAGGAGTGCGGCTGACGCGATCGAGAGGTAGGCGACCAATCGGGGGAACAGCCGCAGGCGGGCCACGATGAGGTTCATCGACGGAAGGTCCAGGCGGGAGTACATGAAGCCGGGCACGAGGAGGAGGATCCCGATCACGGCCTCGGGTTCCCGGATGCGGTTGATGTCCCCGCTCCAGGACCACGGCCGGAGCTCGTCGTAGATGAAGACCCCGAGCAGGTAGGTCATCACGAGCACCGACGCCGCGAAGACCGCGATGCGACGGGAGCTGTCGATGGGCGCGTCGCCGATGACGATGGAGCACTCGGCGTCGATGGTGGTCGCCGGGACCCGATGCACCGGGGCCTGACGCCAGTAGGCGTGGGCCCGGCTCGCCTTCGGGTCGTTCTCCGTCGACAGATCCTTGGCCACCTCGAAGTCGTCGAGCTCGCGCGCGGCGGCGCGCAGCAGCTCGGCCGTCACCTTCGGATGGCGCAGCAGTGGCCGCCGTGGCCGTTGCTGGCCGTCGTGGTCGCCGGCATCGGTCATGGCGACGCCGGTCAGCTCCGACAGCGCCCGGAGGCTCGGTCGCACCTCCCCACCGGCGTGCTCCGCTTCCCAGCGCCGCCGCCGGACCAGTTGCGAGATCTCGAGCAGGCATGAGCCGAGCTCCAGCTCGAGCAGGTTCTGGTCGGACTTCCCCCATCCGGCGGTCCGCCGCTGCTCCAGCTGTTCGGCCAGATGGCAGAGGTCGGCACGCAGACGTCGGGTCCGGGCCCGGTCCGCGCCCCCGGTGAGGATCATGTGGTCGACATCGAGCCCCGGCTCGGTCTGCGCGACGACGTGATACGCGGGCAGCGTCGAAGACAGCGACGTGGAGTACAGGACGCGGTAGGTCCGTCGGACCGGGTTGACCTGGCCGACGTGCTGGGCGACACGGTCTCGCAGCCGCCACCGCCGCTCCGCCTCCAGAGGAGTGGTGTAGCGCAGGTGGTGCTCGTCCTTGGAGTTCGGCAAGCCGGCGACGATCAGGTACTCGTGCAGCGCGTAGTTCAGCAGCTCCTCGAACGACGACAGGAGGAGCCGCCGCTGCTCGAGCACGGCTCGGACGGTGTTCCGGGAGCCGGTCCAGCGTCCGTCGGACGCTGGGGCGGGCGTCATAGAGCGTGTGGTCGGCGCAGCGCGCTCCTCGAACAGCGTCAAGATGGCCTGCTGGAGCAACCATCGTGCTCGTTCGTCCTTGTGCAGGAGCTGGTCGACCTCGCTGTCCACGACGGAGGCTCGGGTGTCCGATCGCAGGATCGCCCACAGCAGGCGGTACAGCCCGGGCGCCAGCAGGCGGGCCGTCTCGTGCTGGGTCAAGGTGGGCACGCCGGTCCCCACCCCATCCAGGACCTCGACCGGGGTGGTCGATCGGCGGCTCAGCCGGGCGATGGGAACCCAGACCAACGGGCTGTTGGCCCCGTCGCGACCGAGCAGCCGGCTGACCGACCGCTGCGGTGCGCTCACCGTCTCGCCCGTGTCCGACGCATCGTCCTCTGAGCCGCCGAGCCGGGCCCGCAGCGCCGAGTAGAGCAGGCCAGCCTCGATCTGGCGGGGATGGAGGAGGCTCAACCGGATGTCGATCCGGACGGTGCGCTCCGCTGCGCCGTGCTCAGCCAGGTACAGCGCCTCGGTGAAGCGCCGCACGTGGTTCTGCCGGAGCGCCGTCTCCAGGAACGACAGGCCGATCCAGGCTCCCGCCCGCTCCAGCCGAGGTGGGGCTCCTGGGATGGGAAGCGAGTCCACTGCTGCAAGCAGGAGATCGTGACTGTTGAGTTGATCGCCGCTGGCCAAATCCGCCCTCCGGCCGCTGTCACTCCCTCTTCCGTTGCGTCCGTCCTTCGGCGGCGTCCGATGGACTGGTCAGGAGTCTGCACTCATCGCAGTGCAGACGGCACGGCAAGTGCGGAAAGATGTGACGCATGGGCGGGGGGCGGGTGCACGACCTGCTCTGGGCGGTCCGCGAGCTGCGGCGAGGCGAGGACCTTCGCGCGCGGCGACGGGCCCGGTCCCTTCCGCCCGAGCTGGCGGCCCTGCTGGCGATCCCGCTCGCCGACCTGTGCCGTGACCTCGCGGACCGACTCGTCGCGAGCGCCGCCGACGTTCGCGCCATCGACGCCTGCATCCGGTTCTACGGGCTCGGCCGGATGCCCGAGGACGTCCACGCCATCGCGACCACGATGCCCAGAGCCAGCCGTCGGGCCGAGCACCTCCATCACCGTCGCGTCGAGCAACTCGTCTCCCAGGCTGCCACGGTCCTGGCGGCCGACCTCGCGCGATCGCCTCTGGACCTGGCATACGACCCCGAACAGGCAGCCTCACCGGCACCGTTCGAGGCCGCCTGCCCGTGCCTACCCCGGCGAGCCCTGCTCTGGGCCTGGGCTGACGTCCCCGACAGCGATCACCAGTCCGCGACCGCTCTACTCCTCTTCGAGCAGGAGGCCAGACTTCGACCACCGGTCATCGCGTCGTTGCATCGCGAGACCCGGCGGCGGCTGAAGCGCCGCGCGCAAGCCATCCTGCGGGTGGCCGCGCAACGTTGCCGAAGCCAATGTGCCGTCTCCCCTCGCACCCCTCACCGCCTGGACCCGGCGGCCGACCTCCTGCTCGGTCCCCGACAACTGGCTCTCGTCGACACCCGGTCCGGCGTGCTCGACCCGATCCTGCGGCCGCTGCACGACCACCCGGCCGTCGACATCGACCGCCTCCTCGCCGCTGCGAGCTACGCCCACGAGGTCGTCCAGGCCGGCTCACCGGATGCCCCGGCCGTCCTGGGGGTGGTGCGCCATGCGATAGCCCGCTCCCAGGGCTCTGTGCCTGCGCCTCTCACCACCAAGGTGTTGGCGACCGCCGTCGTGCTGGCGCGCTCGCGCGACGATCCAGCCGGCTTCCCCGCCGGTTGGGAGGCGCTGCGGATCGCTCGCCAGCACCTGGCCAGCGCCCGCGACGGAGACGGGACACGGCAGGTCGTCGCGAACACCTTGCGCGTGCTCCAGGAGCTCGCCGAGCTCCATGACCGGACGGGCTCGTCCGGGCCCGCCCTGCGAACCCTCGAGGAGGCGTACGCGCTGCTCGCGGAGCGCGGCGATCCCGAGGCGGACGACGAACCGAACGGGTGGTTGCAGCAGCTGCTCTTCTCCCAGGGCATCATCCAACGGCGGGCAGCTCGCCTGGCGGAGCGCCGGGCCCGAGATCTACTGGTGGCACATGCCGCGGCCGCGCGCTCGGCCGAGCTCGTCCGCCGAGAGGGTCACCTGCCGCTGGAATGGGGGCTGTCAGCCCAGGCCGTCCAGGCGGAGATCGCGGTCGACCTGGTCGAGGCGGCGGTGCTCGGCGACGACGCCCGTGCGGCGACGTACGCCACCGCCCACGCTCGCGCGGTCATCGCCGGGAGTGCGGCAGGGTGGCGACGACATGGCAGGCCGCGCCTCGCCGTCGGCCTCTCGGCCCGGTTGACGACGCTGCGGGCGGCGTGTCGACTGGCGCTCCTCTGCGGCGAGGTCGACAGCTACCTCGCCCAGCGGACCAGCCTTGCTGCCGCCGCCGGAAGCTGGATGCTGCCGTGCGACCTCGAAGCACTGGACGCGCTCGAAGCTGACGCAGAGCGCCTCGGTGTTCCTCGGCTGGGCCTCAGCGGTCGGGGCCTGGATAGCCACCGCCGCATCGGTCAACGCAGCCGTGCCGTCCCCGAGCGGAGGGAGATCGAGGGCTGAGAGCGGAGCGCCTCAGGGCGCTTGCTCGACGACCTGGAGCTTCTCGTACTCCTCGCCGGTGTCCTCCCAGTGCTCGAAGGCGATCACACCCATCTCGGTGAACCGCTCGCGGAGCCAGCCGTCGCCGGCGTCCAGGAGCCCGAGCTTGCGGCAGTTGGGCACGATCTTGGAGAACAGCATCTGCTGGAACATGGCGCGACCCTCGTCCTGGAGGATCAGCGGGAGGACGTCCTTGGGCCGGATGCCCATCCGATCCCACACCTCCTGCTGCATGAACCGGTCGCGCATCCGGATGGCGGCCTCGAAGGCGAACTCCTGGCGCTCGCGGATCTCCGGCCCGGTCAGCTCGCCGTAGTACTCCTTGAGCGACAGCACGCCGAAGGCCACGTGCCGGGCCTCGTCGGCCATGACGTAGCGGAGCAGTTGCTTGAGGAGGGGGTCCGGGGTCATCTGCTGCATGAACCCGAAGGCCGCCAGCGCGAGGCCCTCGACCATGATCTGCATGCCGAGGTAGGTCATGTCCCACCGGCTGTCGTTGATGATGTCGTCGAGCAGCATCTTGAGGTGGGCGTTGATCGGGTAGTGGCCCTCGTGCTTCTCGTCGAGGTACTTGGCGAACACCTCGACGTGCCGGGCCTCGTCCATCACCTGGGTCGCGGCGTAGTACTTGGCGTCGATCCAGGGGACGGTCTCGACGATCTTGGCCGTGCACAGCAGCGCGCCCTGCTCGCCGTGCATGAACTGGCTCAGGGTCCAGTTGTCGGTCTCGATGGAGAATCGGTCCCAGTCGTCATCGGTGAACTTCTCGAAGGGGGTGCCGCTGACGTCCTGGCGCAGCTCCTGGAACTGCAGCCGGCTCAGCTCGGCGTTCTTCATCAGGTCGACCTCGGTGTCCCAGGGGAGGTCGGTCTCGCCGTTCCACTGGGCGTGCTTGGCCTTCTCGTAGAGCTTGTTCAGCGCCGGACGCGCGCCCTTCTCGTAGTCCCAGGTGAAGATGGCGTCGGCGTTGTCCTTGACCGTGTGGATGACTTCGTCGACATCGGTGTTGGTGATCGCGAGGATCGCCTCGAGGTCGTTGATGTCGTCCCGGCCGATCAGGTCCCGGTTGCTGGTGTACTCATCGAGCGCCATGCGAGATCCCCCTCGGCGTCAACAGCTTGATAACACTCATTATCACCGAGGGTGGCTCCGGTTAGGAAGCGCGCACGCCGGAAACCTCTGTGACCTTGGTCACCGGCCGCCGCTCGCCGGGGTCCGGCGGCGGCAGAGTCGCGCGTCAGCCGAGGGTGAGGGCCTCGTCGAGCAGGGATTCCTGCTCCTGCAGGTGGATGGTGAGCGAGCCGGTCGCCGGGCTGCCGGACTCGTGGCGGCACACCCCGTCGATCCGGTGGGTGCCGGCGAAGCGCTCGGCCAGCCGGTCCTGGGCGAAGGCCCACGCTCCCATGTTCGTCGGCTCCTCCTGAAGCCAGGCCAGCTCCTCGACTTGGGGATAGCGGGCGACCACGGCCGCGATCTGGTCGTAGGGCCAGGGATAGAGCTGCTCGACCCGGACGATGGCGACCTCGCCCGCCCCGTCCGACGACCGCTTGGCCCGCTCGACCAGAGCCTCCTGGCCGATCTTGCCCGAGCACAGCACCACCCGGCGCACGTCGCCGGGGTTGGCGATGCCCGGGTCGTCGAGGACCTCCCGGAACGAGCCCTCGGTGAGCGACTCGATGGCCGACCGGGCCGGCTTGGCCCGCAACAGGGACTTGGGTGTGAAGACCACCAGGGGCTTGCGGATCTCCCGGTGCATCTGACGGCGCAGGAGGTGGAAGTACTGCCCGGCCGTCGTGGGGACCGCGACCTGGATGTTGTCCTCGGCGCACATGGTCAGGAAGCGCTCGATGCGGGCCGAGCTGTGCTCCGGCCCCTGGCCCTCGTACCCGTGGGGCAGGAGCAGGACCAGGCCCGAGGTCTGGCCCCACTTGTCCTCCGCCGCCACCAGGTACTGGTCGACGATGATGCTGCCGCCGTTGATGAAGTCGCCGAACTGGGCCTCCCAGCAGACCAGGGCGTCCTTGTTGGCCACCGAGTAGCCGTACTCGAAGCCCAGGGCGGCGTACTCGGACAGCAGCGAGTCGTAGATCCAGAACTTGCCCTGGTCGGAACCGAGGTGGGCCAGCGGCGCCCACTCGGCTCCGGTGGTGTGGTCGACCAGCACGGCGTGGCGCTGGCTGAACGTGCCGCGCCGGGAGTCCTGGCCGGCGAAGCGGATGTCGTGGCCCTCGAGCAGCAGCGTCCCGAAGGCCAGGGCCTCGGCCGTCGCCCAGTCGACCTGGCCCTCCTCGCGGACCATCCGGTCCCGGGCCTCGAACTGCCGCAGCAGCTTGGGATGCACCGCGAAGTCCTCGGGCCAGGTGCCGAGCGCGTCGTAGACGTGCTCGAGGACGCCGCGGACGACGCCGGTCTCGACCGGCGGTAGGCAACCGACCGCAGGTGGGGGCGGTGCGGCCTTCACGCCGGCCGGCGGCGCGGACTGGCGGGTCTCCTCCAGCGCATGCTGCAGCCGCTTCTGGAAGTCGTCGAGAGCCAGCTCGCACTCCTCCAGCGAGAGCTTGCCCCGCTTGACCAGCGACTCGGTGTAGAGCTTGCGCACCGACCGCCGCTGCTCGATCTTGGCGTACATCAGCGGCTGCGTGTAGCTGGGGTCGTCGCCCTCGTTGTGGCCGTGGCGCCGGTAGCCGACCATGTCGATGACCACGTCCTTGTGGAACGTCTGGCGGTAGGCGTACGCCAACCGGGCCACCCGGACGCAGGCCTCGGGGTCGTCGGCGTTGCAGTGGAAGATCGGCGCCTGCACCATCTTGCCGACGTCGGTCGAGTAGAAGCCGGAGCGGGCGGCTTCGGGGTTGGTGGTGAAGCCGATCTGGTTGTTGACCACGATGTGGATGGTCCCGCCGACCCGGTAGCCCTTGATGTCACTCATGTTGAGCGTCTCGGCCACCACCCCCTGGCCAGCGAACGCCGCGTCGCCGTGCATGAGGACCGGCAGCACCGAGTAGGCCTCGGGGTCGTTGATCTGGTCCTCGCGGGCCCGGGCCATGCCGACCACCACGGGATCGACGGCTTCCAGGTGGCTGGGGTTGGCGGCCAGCTCGACCCCGATCTCGGCCCCTCTGCGGCTCTGGAACTTGCCGGCCTGGCCGAGGTGGTACTTCACGTCGCCCGTGCCCTGGACGGCGTCGGGATCGATGGTGCCCTCGAACTCCTTGAAGATCTGGTCGTAGGACTTGCCCACGATGTTGGCGAGGACGTTGAGTCGACCCCGGTGCGGCATGCCCATGATCACCCGGTCGAGACTGTCGTCGGCCGCCTGCTCGAGGATCGCGTCCAGCACCGGGATCAGGCTCTCCACCCCCTCCAGCCCGAACCGCTTCTGGCCCAGCCACTTGGTGCCGAGGAACTTCTCGAAGGCCTCGGCGGCGTTGAGGCGCTCGAGGATGTGGCGCTGGTCGTCGAGGTCGAGGTCGTGCCCGTCGGTCTCGACCATCGACTGGATCCAGTGCTGCTCGTCGAGGTCCTGGATGTGCATGTACTCGACGCCCGAGGTCCGGCAGTAGGCATCGCGCAGCACCCGGAGGATCTCGCTGAGGGTCATCTTCTCCGCGCCGGCCAGGCCGCCGGTGAGGAACTCGCGGTCGAGGTCCCAGATGGTGAGGCCGTAGGTCGCCGGGTCGAGCTCCGGCGCCATGTGCGGTTCCTTCCACCGCAGCGGATCGAGGTCGGCGATGAGGTGGCCGCGCACGCGGTAGACCCGGATCAGCGTCGCGACGGCCATCTGCTTCTCGAGCAGCGACTCCTCGCGGTTGAGGGGGTTGACGTCCTGGCGCCAGCGGACCGCTTCGTACGGGACCCCGAGGCTCTGGAAGATGTCGTCGTAGAAGTCGTCCGCCCCGAGCAGCAGCTCCTCGACCCGCTTGAGGAACAGGCCGGACTCGGCGCCCTGGATGATGCGGTGGTCGTAGGTCGAGGTCACCGTGACGACCTTGGACACCCCCAGCTCGGCCAGCGCCGTCGGGTCCGCCCCGCGCCACTCGGTCGGGTAGTCGATGGCGCCCAGACCGACGATCACCCCTTGGCCCTGCATGAGCCGGGGCACCGACTGCACGGTGCCGATCGTGCCGGGGTTGGTGAGCGTCGCGGTGGCGCCGGCGAAGTCGTCCGGCGACAGCTTGTTGGACCGGACCTTGCGGATCAGCTCCTCGTAGGTGCCCCAGAACGTGCGGAAGTCGAGGGTGTCGGCCTGCTTGATCACCGGGACCAGCAGGCTCCGGCTGCCATCCGACTTCTCCACGTCGACCGCGATGCCCAACCCGATGTGCTCGTGGCGGACGACCCGGGGCTTGCCGTCGGGCCCCGTGGTGAAGGACGAGCTCATGACCGGCACCGATTCGGCGATGGCCTTCACCACCGCGTAGCCGATGATGTGGGTGAAGCTGACCTTGCCGCCGCGGGTACGGCTCAGGTAGCCGTTGATGACCCGGCGGTTCACCTCGAGCAGCTTGGCCGGCACGTTGCGGAAGCTGGTGGCCGTGGGGACCTGGAGGCTGGCCTCCATGTTCTGGACGATCCTCGCCGCCGCACCCCGCAGTGGCTGGCCGGGCGCCTCCTCCTCCGTGGCCGCAGGCGGCTGGGTGGGCTGGGGTCGGGCTGGCGACGCCTGGGCCGCGGCCGGCGCGGGAGCTGGGGCTGGAGCTGGCGCCGCGGCCGCAGCCGGCGCCGGTGCGGGCGAGGCAGGGGCCGGTGCGGGAGCCGCCGGCACCGGGGCACCGTTCTGGTGCGCCGGCGGAGCTGCGACGGGGGCCGGGGCCTGGGGATCGGTGTCGCGCCGGTAGTCGGCGAAGAACTCCCGCCAGGCCTCGCTCACCGAGCTCGGGTTGGCGAGGTACTGCTCGTACATCTCGTCGACCAGCCAGGCGTTCGGGCCCAGCGCCTCGGTCGATCGTTGCTGCGTCGTCATCGTTGCGTCGTCGTCGTTGCCGTCACCCACGGTCATCGATCGTACCGGGGTGACCAGCGCCTTCACGTCGTGATGGTGCGGCGGAACCGGCGCGTCCCGAGCGTCAGGAGGACCACGGCCATGGCGGTGAGGACGCCCAGCTCGGGCAGGATGTCGAGGACGGTGCCGTGGTGGCGGATGAGCTCGTTGAAGCCGTCCAGGGCCCAGGCGTGGGGCGTGAGGTGGGCGACCTTCCGCATGGTCGGCGAGAAGATCTCCAGCGGTGCCATGCAGCCCCCGAGCGCCGCCAACCCCAGGCCGGCCACGACACCGACCCCGCTGGCCTGCTGCTCGTTGCGGAACAGCGCCCCCATCAGCAGCGCCGCACCGGTGGCGACGGCCGCGAACACCAGCATGAGGACGAGGGCACCGAACGGATTCCCCCAGTCCACGCCGAACAGCAGCATGGTCCCCAGGATGATGTAGAAGCCCTGGAAGGCGACGGTGACGAACCGCCCGGCCGCCTCGCCCGCCATGATCACCGCCGCCGACGACGGGGTCGAGAGCATCCGCCGGGCCACGCCGAGCTCCCGGCTGAGGATCAGCGCGGTGGCGCCGGCCAGCCCGTTGACGAACATGAACAGGAGCAGCTGCTGCGTCGCGCCGACCCCGAACTGGCCCACCTCCTCGGGGAACAGCTCCTCCCCTACGGTCACCGTGCGCACGGCCACCGGCTCCGTGGATCGCTGGGCCGCACGTGCCGCGGCGAGCTCGTCGTCGAAGCCGCCCGACGAGTGGGCCACGCCGAACTGCGCGGCCTGGACCACCGCCTGGTCGCCGATCGCCGCCTGCACGACCGTCTGGAGCTCGGCACCCAGTCCGTCCGGGCGGGTCACGAAGCCGATCTCCACCGTCTCGCCGGCGGCCAGCTGGTCCGAGTAGTCGTGGGGCAGGACGACACCGGCGCGCGCCGACCCGCGCGCGACCGCCGAACGGAGCTCGCCCGCGCTGGCGTAGCGCTGCACGTCGACGTCGTCTCCCCGTTCCAGGGCGGCGACGAAGTCGTCGGCGAGCGCGTCGCCGCGCGGGACGACCACACCGAGCCGCGGGGTGAACCCGCCGCCGAACACCGTCCCCAGGATCAGGATCAGCAGCATCGGGAACACCAGGACGAAGAAGATGTTGGCCCGGTCGCGGAACAGGCGCCGCAGCTCGGTGCCCGCGATGGCCACGATCCGGCGCCGGGCGCCCGCTGCTGCCGGGCTCATCGCCGCCACGCTCCCCGGACCAGCAGCACGGCGCCCACGCTGCCGACGACCACCGCGAAGGCCAGCAGCGCCGCCACAGAGCCCAGGACGTCACCCACCCCGCCGCCCTGCCCGTCGCCCAGGCCCCGGAGGAACCAATGGTGGGGGGTGAGCACGGCCAGCCGGGTCAGGAAGCCCCGGTTGATGGGGAAGAACGACCCGCCGAGGAGGCCCATCACCAGGGCGATGATCGAACCCACCATGTTCGCCTGCTCGGTGGTCCGCGCGATGCCGACCACCAGG
>Ga0075428_100001033_pt1 | contig 29496 bp, 25 predicted proteins | sample RhiMetdeltSRZDD2_FD_75291 | JGI IMG/M metagenome (GOLD analysis project Ga0075428, IMG submission 75291) | Populus rhizosphere microbial communities from Tennessee, USA - Rhizosphere MetaG P. deltoides SRZDD2 | ecosystem: Host-associated > Plants > Roots > Rhizosphere > Soil | place: USA... | reverse complement strand
CTTAGGAATGACCAGGTTGTCATTAGGCCCCACGACAGCTGTAGTCGCTTTAAAAAAAATAACGGGTTCCGATGGCAATTGCATCTGGCTTTCTGCAGCATGATCGGAATAATTCAAACCGATGCAAATGATCTTTGAAGGCCGTGCCACCGGGGAACCGAGACGAATATCTCTTGAAACTTCCTTTAAGGTCTTTTCAGCAACGATTGTCTTCAACTTTAAAAGGCCATCCTTCTCAAAAAACTTTTCATCATAATCAGTTAAATGTTCAGAAACATCATACCATGCATCATTGATAATTACACCCGGCTTTTCGCTACCAGGCTCACCAAAACGAATAAGCTTCATCTGTTGTTATTTTAGATCTACTTGAATAATTGTGTCAATATCATCAAGGATAACTCCATCGATATAAATAAAAGTTCCTTCGGCCTGTTGTTTGAATTTTAATTCCTTTTGGCCATTAAACAAACTTGCCTTCAGGATTTTTTCTTTCAACTCGGGAATAAGAATGTAAGCAGGACTTTCCGGTTTACTTAATATATGGATATAAACCGTTTTGCCTTTTCCTGTTATGGTTCCCCAATGTTTTGGAGCAATAATATTGCCTCTAGTTCCATAGATAGTTTGTCCATATTTCGTCATCCATTTCCCAACAGCATTTAATGTATCGATAAATTCGGGTTGTATATTGCCATCGGGCATCGGCCCCACGTTTAATAAAAAGTTCGCATTAGACCCGGCCGCTTTCACCATATATTGAACGAGCCTCTTTACCGTTTTATAATTCCTGTCTGTAATGTTAAAGCCCCAGCTATCATTCATGGTCTCACATGTTTCTAACGGTAATTCAGAAATTGAGGCGCCGCCAAAGCCGGTTGTATTATGTCCCGGAAGATCTTTTTCAAAAGCCTGGAAGTCTTCACCAGGAATTGGTGTCAAGTGATGATTGTTGCTGATCAAACATTTCGGTTGTAAACTGTGTATGAGCTTATAGATCTCTTCATAGTGCCAGTTTACTTTTGAAACTTGTTTCTTATCGTGATCATTGTCCAATTGGTCCCAATGCCCATCAAACCAAATCCCGGATATTTCTCCATAATTCGTCAATAATTCTGTTAGTTGAGCCTTCATAAACGCCACATAGCCCTCCCAATTACTTTTTTGAGTTCGGCCTGTGCCTTTTCCTGTCCTTCCTGTTTCATATTGATAATCGTTGCGATACCAATCCAGCAAAGAGTAATAACAGAAAATTTTCAATCCTTGTTTGTGACATTCATCAGCCAATTGTTTGAAAACATCTTTACCATAAGGCGTGTTTGTTATTTTCCAATCAGATTGCTTTGTATCCCAATTGCTAAAGCCGTCATGATGACGGGTAATGAACGTGATATATTTCATTCCGGCTGCCTTTGCGATGGATACCCATTTGGCCGCATCAAAACTTTGCGGATTAAAAAGATGGATGAGCTTTGTATAATCTTCCACTTTTATATTCCTGTGGTTCATGACCCACTCGTTGGCGCCTAATACACTTGATGCACCCCAGTGAATGAACATTCCAAATTTAATATCCTGGAATTCTTTTCTCGCAGCCAGGTTTTCAGGGGTTGGTGTATAAGATTGCGCATTTACATAGGATGCAACAAGGATCGTAAGTATAATTAAAATTGATTTGCTCATATCATTTTGATTGATGATTAGTTTTTGTAATGCTTTTTTATTCCTCCCAATCGTTGTAATCTTGGTAGTCCCCATTCTAATTATTAAGTTTTACAAAGCCTCCGTCGATCGGGTAATCACAACCTGTAATAAAAGCAGCCTCATCGCTGCACAGGTAAAGGGCAAGCGCGGCAATTTCATCCGGTTTGCCCATTCTTCCAATAGGTTGTGTCATTGAAAGTTTTTCAAACATCTCTGCTTCCTTTCCCGGGTAATTATTTTTTAAAAACCCGTCCACAAATGGAGTATGCACCCTTGCCGGCGAAATTGAGTTACACCGGATATTATCGCCTAAATAATCTTTTGCCACACTTAATGTCATTGCCATCACGGCGCCTTTTGCGGTGCTGTATGCAAACCGATCGGGAATACCAACTAAAGCAGCGATCGAAGCCATATTGAGTATACAACCACTTCCCGCTTTTTTTATTAAGGGAATAGCAGCATGAATACAGTTGTAAACCCCTTTCACATTTACCGAGATCACCCTGTCAAAGTCTTCTTCTTTTGTATTGTCTGCTTTTCCAATATGTGCAATGCCGGCATTGTTCACCAAAATATTTATTGTCCCGATCCGGTTAAATACATCGATAACTTCTTTTTGATCAGCAACATTGCAGCTATGTACGTTAACGGTTCCCCCTGCACTTTTTATTTCTTCAGCCGTTTCATTTGCAGTCTCGCTGTTTAATTCGATGATATGAACAGCAGCCAGTTGCTGGGCAAAAAGTTTTGCAATTGCCTTTCCAATGCCGCTTCCTCCGCCAGTTATTACTGCAACTTTATTTTCAAGACTAAACATTTGCTTGCTTTATTTTATATCCTTTCCACCCAAACCAGGCAACAGCAATGAAGCAAAGTAAAGGTATGATATAGGCTTTTTGCATGCTCCCGGTAGCATCAGAGATCAAACCCATTCCCAACGGCGCCAATGCACCACCCACAATTGACATTACCAGTAATGAAGAAGCCATCTTTGTTTCTTCTCCTAATTCTTTTATGCCTAAGGCAAAAATTGTCGGGAACATTATCGACATGAAAAACGGAACCGCAATTACTGAGTAGGCCGCGATCTTACCGGAAGTATTCAATGCGATGACCAATAACAGGATATTTATTAGTGCATAGAGCAATAAAAGCGTTTGAGGTTTTATATATCTCATGAGAAAGGTGCCCGCAAAACGACCGACCATGAAGCCAACCATGGCGATCGATCCCCATAAATAAGAAGCCGGTTTCTCGCCAAGGTTCATTACTTCTTTTGAAAACCGAATAAAAAAACTTCCCACACCAACCTGTGCGCCTACATAAAAAAATTGCGCGATCACCGCCCACATCACATGCGGATGACGCAATACTTTTAATGAAAAACCCGTATGAGCATCTGCCGCTGCTGATTCTTTTACTTCCGGCAGTTTGGTAAACAAGAATCCGATCGTAACAAGAATAACAACTCCTGCGATAATTAAATAGGGGATCTTGACCGTATCAGCTTCCGATTGCAGGTAAGCATCCAGTGTTCCATTCGCAGCCATTTGATTCAATTCTTCTTTCGTATGTTCTACACCGGATAAGATAAACTTGCCGCCAATAATGGGTGCTACAAATGCACCAACTCCATTGAATGATTGTGCAAAATTCAATCGCTGTTCCGATGTTTCCTTGGGACCAAGTATCGTTATATAAGGGTTTGCAACTGTTTCCAAAAAAGTGGCGCCGGAGGCCAGGATAAATAATGCTGCAAGGAATAAACCAAATGTTCGTCCGGAAGCTGCGGGTATAAATAACAATGTACCCACAGCATACAGAATCAAGCCAAGAATGATCCCGCTCTTATACCCAAATTTATGCATGACCAAACCCGCCGGAATCGCTATCAAAAAATAACCGAAATACACGGCAAGATCAATGAACGAGGATTGTGTATCGGTAAGTTGACAAGCTTTTTTTAAATGCGGAATCAGGATTGGATTTGTGTTATGCAAAAAAGCCCAAAGGAAAAAAAGACTCGTGACAAGTGTAAAAGCAAAAAGAAAAGCGTTTCGGTTCTGGTTCATGCTGTTGATTGATTAATGAAATAATAATTCCTTTGGGATTTCCATTTTTGCTTCACCCTCTTTCTGCATCGAAACTTTTAATGAGTTTCCACCACCGCTGTCAAAGTAAAGCACTTTTATTTTATGAAATCCTTTTTTCAATGCGGCCTTACCGTTCTTCTCAACATTGCCGTGATCACCATCATTATTCACGATTGCTTCGTCGTCGACATACACCATGCTTCCGTCATCTGAATCTGCGAAGAAAGTATAAATGCCATCTTTCTCAATTTTAATATAACCGGTGAACTCCAAGGCAAATTTGTCTGTACGTTTTTTAAGGCGATGAGAAATAACTTCGGCGACTCCGGAAGTAACAGGGATTCCGGTAATTGAATTCAGATTGATCTTGCCGGTCGGTTCAAAGTATTTATAGCTAAGACCTGGCTTGGGTGCAGAAAGCTTTATGGCATTTTTCCATTCGTATATTTTAGCCTCCATAACAGTTTCAGCACTGGGTAAAAAAGATAGCATTTCACCTACCGGTGCCACCGGCATCGCTGGCGATACGGCAATTGCCCGGATAGTAACCGATTCATTAGGAACAAAAGGTCCTTTATAGATCACTGCAGATTTTGAAGGATCCGTGCCATCAATTGTATAATGAATTACTGTAGAACCATCACTGCTCATACTAATCGTGGGTTTCAACCCACCGGGCTTGTATTCAACTTTTATTTTAGGCTTTGCAGCAAACCTTCCAAAATTTTCAATCTTTATTGCAAAGGCATAAGGCGATTTTATTTTATTAGGGTTATAGTCGGGCAGGCTTATTTCGACACCGGTTCCAGCTTGTTTCCATTGTAAATTTTCTTTGGTTGATAAAAAACTGATCTTAGTTCCTGCTGGTAGTATTATATCTTTTAAAACTAATTTTTTGTTATCAGGGTATTTTGGAAAGATGGCGTAAAGGACATTTGTTGTTGGGTTATACGTATAAAAAAATTCTTTTACTGCATAGCCCGGGTCGGGATCAACTGTCAGCTTCAGCATGATATCGCCCCCTGTTTTCCAATCGCCGGTAATATGTGCATTGCCGCCTTTATAATCTCTTCTTCCTTCGCTCCATTGTACAGTCGTTTTCCATCTTCGTGTGTTGTAGATCGCTTCACCATTACTATTCAGCCAGTCTCCCATTTCCAATAAACGCTCCTGCATGATCGGTGGAATCTTTCCATGCTCATCGGGCCCGATATCCAGTAAAAAATTTCCACCGCGACTTACTTTGTCTATCAATGCAATTATCAAAGACTGGGTAGAATTGTAATCCCAGGCATCTTCTTCACGATTATAACCATAACTATATCCCATGCCGCGGCTTTCCTCCCAATCATGATCCTCAAAATCAAGATCGGGCTGATACTCCGGTGTATAAATTCCTCCATGGTTAAATCGTACGCCGCTGCCCCAACGATCATTTACTATCACTTTATCTTTAACCGGGCTTTCATTAAACAACCATGCAAGGAATTCCTTGCTTTTCCATGTTTCAGCCGGTGCGTCCCAATCGCCGTCTGTCCAGAATACATCAGGCTGGTATGTATTGATCAATTCAGTCATTTGCGGCCACATATGGTCTGCCGCATATTTTTTCGGATCAGCTTTCCACAACGGGTTGAACCATTCGTACAAAGAATAATACATGCCGGCATGAACCGATGTCTTTCTTACTGCCTTAAAAAGATCGCCAAGTAAGTCTCTTTTGGGCCCGATATCCTTTGCATTCCACGGAAAGCCCCATGTTTTATTTGCATTTTGATTTGGCCATAATGTAAACCCATCATGATGCTTTGAAGTAAGGACGATATATTTTGCTCCCGATCTTTCAAACAGTTTTGCCCAATCATCCGGGTTATACAATTCTGCTTTAAAATCATTTGCAAGATCATAATAGGTTCTATCCCCAAATTTTGCTTTATGAAATCTTTGCCTTGCCGTATCAGTTGTCTGTAAACCCTGTTGATACCATTCAGCATAGTTGCCTTTGGTACTCCAGCCGGGAACGGCATATACACCCCAGTGAATAAAGATGCCGAATTTGGAATCCTTGAACCATTGCGGCGTAGGTCGTTTGTCGAGTGATTCCCATGTTGGCTGGTAAGTTTGTGAACCTGAATAAAAATAAAATAACAGCAAACAGACCGTAATTAGATTTTTCATTTAAACAGCAAAGTTTTGGTCTAAAAGTAAAGCATTGCCATCATCATACAATAGAAAAATCAACGGAATCGTTTGCGGCATTGACTTACCTTTGCGCCGAAAAATTAATGATAATGGATTACAGGATAGAGAAAGACACGATGGGAGAAGTAAGGGTTCCCTCAGATGCATATTATGGTGCGCAAACACAGCGCAGCATTGATAATTTTAAAATAGCGCAGGATATCGACAGAATGCCAAAAGAAATAACCAGGGCGTTTGCCTATTTAAAAAAAGCTGCGGCATTGACAAATCTTGATGCCGGTATTTTACCGAAAGACAAAGCTGAGCTTATCGGTAAAGTATGTGATGAGATCTTAGAAGGAAAGCTCGACGCTTATTTCCCATTGGTGGTTTGGCAAACAGGAAGCGGCACCCAAAGCAATATGAATGTAAATGAGGTGATCGCTTACCGGGGGCATGTATTACATGGCGGAAAGTTGAATGACAAGGAAAAATTTCTCCATCCAAATGATGATGTCAATAAATCGCAATCATCAAACGATACTTTTCCAACTGCCATGCATATTGCTGCTTATAAAATTTTGATTGAAACAACGATTCCGGGAATTGAAAAGCTGAGAAACACGCTTTCTGAAAAAAGCCGGCAGTTCATGAAAGTGGTGAAGATCGGCCGCACACATTTTATGGATGCTACTCCATTAACAGTTGGCCAGGAATTCAGCGGTTATGTTTCGCAGCTTGATCATGGATTGAAAGCTATAAAAAATACATTGGCACATTTGAGTGAACTGGCACTTGGCGGTACTGCAGTGGGTACCGGGATCAATACACCTCCAGATTATTCTGAAAGTGTTGCAAAGCATATCGCTAAACTAACCGGCTTACCATTTATAACTGCTGAAAATAAATTTGAAGCACTGGCAGCTCATGATGCGATCGTTGAGGCGCATGGCGCATTAAAAACTGTTGCAGTCAGCCTGATGAAGATCGCAAATGATATTCGAATGCTTTCTTCCGGCCCAAGAAGCGGTATTGGGGAATTATTCATACCGGACAATGAGCCGGGTTCGTCTATCATGCCAGGCAAAGTAAACCCCACACAATGCGAAGCATTAACAATGATCGCCGCGCAGGTTTTGGGAAATGATGTGGCAATTAATATTGGTGGCGCTACGGGTCATTTTGAATTGAATGTTTTTAAGCCAATGATGATCTATAATTTTATTCATAGTGCAAGATTGATCGGCGATGGTTGTGTTTCTTTTAATGATAAATGTGCGGTTGGCATTGAGCCGATTGAGCCAAATATCAAAAAACATGTGGATAACAGCCTGATGCTTGTAACCGCTTTAAATACTAAAATCGGGTATTATAAAGCAGCCGAAATAGCCCAGAAAGCCCATAAAGAAGGAACAACTTTGAAAGAAATGGCAGTGAAACTGGGATACTTAACTCCTGAACAATTTGATGAATGGGTAAAACCGGAAAATATGGTAGGAAAACCCAGTTAAAGGTTGATCTTCGAAAATATACGATGAAAGGCGGGGAAATTTACTCCGCCTTTTAATTTAAAATTACCTATGAATCACACCATAAAATTTATACTTTAACGTTTCCAATATGCTATGAAACTATCATCAACAAAACCGTTTGCTATGAAAACCCCAGGCCAACCGAACTTTTATTTTTCGGCATACCCACTCAAAGTGCTGAATCAACAAGAACGTGAAAAGAAATCTTACCTGCATGTCCATACAAAGCCAAATGGTAAGAAAAAATATGCTGAGAGCTTAAAGGTATTGCCGATGGTGAATCCATACAGTCAGAAAGATGAGGCAAGACTTTTAAAAAATGCGATCAGGCAACACCATCCCGACAAAGTGGAAGACAGAGACAGTGATTGGTTTGCAAGCTATGAGTAAAACCCTGAGCCAATAAAAACAAAAGCCCCGTGACACGGGGCTTTGTTATTACATAATGTCTTATCATTAATATACTACGAACCTTTTTACACTTCCTTCCGATTCCAGGCCACCGGTATTGTTATAAAAATCCTGTTTCATCAATCCCTTGTCACGGGAATAGTAATTCCGGAAATATCCAACCGAACTCCACGCTGTTCCGACAAGCTGCTCTAATTCCTGTTTTACTTCGATCACATTTGTATAATTCGTCGTAATTCCTGAAGCCGGCGTGACGCTTACGCTGCCATTTTGCTGCAGTATCGTCATTTTCCATCTTAATGTTACTGCAAAAGTGTTGCCCATACCATCGGTATAGTCGCCTGTAAACTGTTGTGAATTCCATGTAGCGTTTACAGTTTGGTTATCCTTTAAGAAAATAAATTCGCCCCTCACCGGATCATCCAATAATCCATAGCTGAGATCGCCCCATTCAAAATAATCTGGCCCCGATCTCCTGTAGTATCCAAATGTGTCTATTGGTGAATACCCATCATTATACATAAATACGTTGTAAGTGTTTCCGTTTTTTAAAACGGTTGGCTGTATCACATATATCAATACCGAATCATCTGGATCGCCATCGTAGTCATAGCTCCAGTTGCTGAAAGCGGTACGCGGGAAATAATCAGGTACCGCCGGTACTGATGTGGTTGTAACCTGGAAGGTGCATGTTCCGGTTCCTCCCGTAACGGTGAAAGTATGTACTCCGGCAGCAGTGGGGGTACCGCTTGCATTTAACTGTATCGTTTGTGTACCCGTGTTAGTAAATGTTCCCGTGCCGGCGAATATTATTCCGTTCACTGCCGGCGCTGTTGTTACACTCCACGTGCCAATAGCGGTGACATTTACACTTAAAGTAATTGTGTTTCCCGATGTGAGTGCGGTACCAACGGTATAAGTTCCTGCCGGCGTTGCACCGGTACAGGTTACAGTAAATGCGGAGCTGCCGCCAGCCGGAGCATTCACCGTTACAGGAAACTGGCAAAAACTAAAATTATAAATTACAGTAAAAATATCTGTACCTGTGGACAAGGGTTTGCCACCAGCTGTAAGGCGTATCACCTGTGTGCCTGTCGCAGTGAAAGTGCCGCTTGCTTTAAAGTAATAGCCGTTGACGGTATCGGTTATGATCGTGTAGGCACCCACTGTATCTACCTTAACGCTAACATCCACATAATGAGCCGCAGTTAGTGTGCTGTCCTTATAGTACGTGCCACCAATCACCGCACCCAAACAATTACCTGAGGTATCCACCGAAAGTGAGCCCACAGAAGCACGGCTATTTCCCTTTTCAAAGCTTGTTTCTTTCTGACAAGCCAGGAAAATAAAAGAGGATAAGATCATCAACCCTGACAACCGGAAAAATGTCTTCATGAAGGTGAAATTTGAATTATGAAAATAAAGCTTTTTTCTCATTACGATTGATTATGACTTGGATAAACGGCGATAGTTTATTGTACCTGAACTTTATCGCTGATATCGGCACTTGTCTCAATAGTGGCAAAATTTTCGGCTGGCTTTTTTCTTTTGAAAAACCGTTTCTGGAATATCAGTAACGTAATTACCCCCACTGATATTGAGGCATCGGCAATATTAAATATCGGGCTGAAGAATTCGAACTCCTCCCCACCCCAAAACGGGAACCATTTTGGCAGGGTTGCGTCGAAAATTGGGAAATAAAGCATATCAACCACACAGCCATGCAGGAAAGATGAATAACCGTTAGTCGAAAGCGAGGCGATTCCTGCATAAGGTATATAGTCTTTTACTGCGGGATCGTATACCAGGCCCTTATCGAAGATCATCCCGTAAAACATACTGTCGATAAGATTACCAAGGGCGCCGGCATAAATAAGTGCGGCACAAATAATGAAACCTCTGTGATATTGCTGCTTTACGATTTTTCCAATATACCAGGTACCGAATATTACTGCCGCGAGACGGAACAACGTAAGGATCACCTTGCCGGTTTCATTACCGAATTTCCATCCCCATGCCATACCGGGGTTTTCAATAAAATGAAGATGAAACCATGGAAAGATCTCTTCCACTTTTCCTGTGGGATAACCGGTTTTGATCCAAATCTTTAAAAGCTGATCAACGATAATGATAAGGGCAATAATAAAAACTACATTCCTGAGTTTCACCTATTGGAGTTTAAGGGGCAAATATAAGCAGAATGGGGGAAGGGGTTGAGTCAAATAAGTTGTAAATGTATTGAATGTCATAAAGGTCATATTGGTCATAAAAGTCAGTTTATGAAATCGCTTCTATTTGACCTATATGACTACTTTGACTTGTATGACTATTGTAACCGCCCCTGATTCTAAGAACATCATTCCTCAAAATAAACTCGTTTTACTCTTTGGGATATGCTGGTCATGATCTCATAAGGAATAGTACCAGCCCAATTGGCAAGGTCTTGTATCGGGATTTCATTTCCAAATACTATTACCTCATCTCCCTGTTTTATCCCAGGAATATCCGTTACATCGATCATTGTCATGTCCATGCATACAGTGCCGACGACCGGTGCCAGTTTTTCCCGTACCCAAATTTTTCCGGCACCATTTCCCAGCTTACGGCTAAACCCATCAGCATAACCAATGCTTACCGTTGCGATCACTGAATCTCTTTCAATAACACCTTTACGGTTATATCCAACAGTTTCACCGGCTTTCAAATGTCTGATCTGCGCTATGGTTGATTTTAACGTGGCAACTGGTTGAAGATCTAATTTACCGGATACCGCACTGTCAACTCCATACAAACCGATTCCAAGCCTTACCATATCAAGCTGCATTTGCGGATGACGAAGTATAGCAGCTGAATTTGCAATATGCCTGAGAAAAATATAACCAAGTTTGTTCTGCAAAACATCACAAGCCTGTGTGAACTGATCGAACTGACGGCTGGTAAATTCATCCTGCATCGGGTCTTCACTTGCTGCCAGGTGTGAGAAAACAGATTGTATCCTGAAAGACGATGTCGCTTTTATTTCCCTTGAAAGATTCTCTATTTCATCCATGGCAAAACCAAGACGGTTCATTCCTGTTTCTATTTCCAAATGCACAGGATAATTCTTAATTCCTTCCCTTTTCAAAAAACCATCCAGTTGTTTTAAAATAGCAAAGGAGAAAATAACGGGCTCAAGCTGATTATTTATAAGTGTTTCAAAAGTTTCTTTTTCTGCATTCATTACCATCATTGGTAAGGTTATGCCGGCTTTGCGCAGTTCGGTGCCTTCATCGGCATATGCTACGCCGAGGTAATCAACTTTATGAAATTGTAAACTGTTTGCTATTTCGGCGCCACCACTCCCATAGGCAAATGCCTTAACCATCGCCATCAGCTTCGTATTGGGCTGCAACAATTTCTGGTATTGCTGAAGATTATGTGTAACCGCATTTAAGTTTATTTCCAATTCTGTTTGATGAACTTTTGATTCCAGTAATTGGATGATCTGCTCAAAACAGAAAACGCGTGCACCTTTTACAAGAATAGCCTCATCTCTGAAATCGGAGAAACGAAAACGGGAGACAAAATCGTCGGTCGAAGCATAAAATTCACCTTTGATCTTATTGGCTGCAAAGTCTTCTTCTATTTTGAAAAATTTTGAAATATTCAAACCGATACCTATCACCCGATCAATTTTATGCTGGACAAGATCATCTGCTATTCTTTCATACAATTCTCCATCACCCATGCCGGTCTGGAAAAAATCAGAAAGAATCACCGTTCTTTTTGCGACACCACTCATTTGATTTAAGAAATCCAAAGCGATGTGCAATGAATTAAAATCGGCGCTATAACTGTCATTGATGATGGTGCAATGATTAATACCCTTCTTAAGTTCAAGCCGCATGTTTACCGGTTGCAGCAGCTTCATTCGTTTTGCGATCACGCCATCTTTTACTCCCAGGTAAAGCATTACGCACCAGCAGGTAATTGCATTTTGTATATAAGCGTCATCGGTAAACGGTATCCTGATCGAAATTTCCGCATTCTGGTACAACGCCGTAATCTCGGTATCTGTTTGCTTTTTTTTAATTTCCAGTATTTGCAGATCGGCCTTTTGGATCTTGCCCCATGAAAATATTTTGAATGGATGCTTACCCGTTTTTTGAAACGTGGATTCGTGATTTAAAACAATGGCCTTATCGACAACCCATTCGTCGCTGCAATAAATAACAAGCTCTGCATTATTGAAAAGTTTCATCTTTTCTTCTACTTTCTGATCGATACTTTCAAACCCTTCACTATGTGCTTCACCGATATTGGTAAGAATCCCGATGGTGGGTTTTATTATTTCATTCAGTTTATCCATCTCACCGGTTTGGGAGATGCCGGCTTCAAAAATTCCCAGCGTATGCAGCTTATTCATTTCCCACACACTTAATGGTACGCCGATCTGTGAATTATAACTTTTCGGGCTGCGCACAATATTGAAATTCTCATGTAATAATTGATAAAGCCATTCTTTTACGATCGTTTTTCCATTGCTGCCTGTTACGCCAATCACCGGTATCTTAAATTGTTTGCGATGAAAAGCGGCGAGCTGCTGTAATGCTTTAAGGCTATCATCAACAAAAAGAATATTGGCTTCGGGAAATTCTTCCTCCTTTATTGATTCACTTACGATAAAATTCTTTATCCCTTTTTTATAAAGTTCGTGGATAAAATTGTGGCCATTTCTTCGCGGACCTTTTAATGCGATGAATAATGAGGTAGCGGGAAAGAACACTTTTCGGCTGTCGAAGAAAATGTATTCAATAGAATTATCGGAAACGATCTTTGTTTTAGCGCCAAGCGTTTTTGCGATATGACTGATAAAATAACTCAAAGGGAAAAAATTATTAGTACTAAGATCCGGGTTCTCCTTTCTCCGGTGGTATTCCCTTTTTCTGCATGAAAATGGAATACGCAATGGATCCCGAAAGACAAACCAGAATTATGCCAAGGGAAATAAATACCTGTGTTGTTTTGTCCAGCCACTGATTGATCCACTTACCACAAAGCATTTTTAAACCAATAAATGCAAGAACAATCGATATCCCCTGTTGCAGGTAATCGAATTTTGATACGGCACTCCGCAAAAGAAAAAATAAAGACCGCAAACCCAACACTGCAAAAATATTCGAGGTATAGATGACAAGTTGCGCATCGGCGCGGTGTTCATCCGAATTATCAACTAATCCCATAATGGCGGGAATAGAGTCCAGCGCAAATACGAGATCAATAAATGCAAGCATAAGGATCACTACAAAAAGTATGGTATAGCGACGTTTACCCTTATCGTCCCTTACAATATATTTACCGCCATGATCACCGGGGATCATCGGCAAGAACCGCTTTATCAACCGGTATACTTTAGTGTCATGCGGATCGAACTCTTCATCATGACTTGCAAAAAACATTTTATACCCGGTATAAACAAGAAAAGCCCCAAAGATCAATAATAGCCATTCAAATTTATGAACAAGGGCCACGCCTGCTGTTATAAAAATCACCCTGAAAAATATTGCCATCAATATCCCCAAAAGCAATACGCGTCCATAATATTTTTCTTTTACCTTAAATGAAGAAAATATTAAAATGAAGACAAAAATATTGTCGATGCTAAGGCTCCACTCCATCAGGTAGCCACTAATATATTCAAGTGCAGTTTGCTGTCCTCTTTCTATCCAGACAAAGACAAAGAATGCAAGCGCCAAAGAAACCCAGAAAAAAGTTTGCCACAGCGCCTGCTTTATTGTGATCGTCTTATCTTTTTTGCTAAGTAAACCCAGGTCAAAAACAAGTGCAAGAATCAAAACGCCACCAAACACTACATACGTAACAAGCTCCTGTGTCATTATGCCAATTTAGAGCTGCAAATATAGATGAATCGGCAGTCAGGATTAACGAGTGATCAGCGGGAATACGTGGATTTTCTTAATTGCTGGTAAATAAACCCGAAAATGATCATCAGTAGGATGGGAACGGCAATATTGATGAGTTGCCACATCATTTTTTGATCATTCACTTTTTTGGTATCCAATACCCGCAACACAAAATCCTTATTCCTTGTCTCCATGATGCCTGCATCATTCACCAGGTATTCAAGACAATTTAATATGAAGTCGCGGTTGGCAAACTGGTATTCATAATTAGTGCCAAGGGTATATTTATTCAAACCCATTGGGAAGATCTGTTGTTGCTGCTGGGAAAAATCATTTAACGCAACATCACCATCTGCAATAATGATCATTTTATTATCAATATTACTTCTTCCGATAAATGGAATTCCGTGTGCATTGAGCGAATCAGCTCTTTCTTTTGAAACCCTTCCTTCATACAAGGATCTGAATCTGCCTTCCAGTAAAACTGCTGCTGGAATTCCATTCGATTTGAACTTGGCGTCTTCCGGTGTATTCCTGTTCTCGTCCAAACTTATAATAGCAGGCGTTCCTATTCTTCTTGAATTGGAAGACGACTGAAGCAAAAATGTTTTGCGTATACCTTCTGCCTTTACTGTATCGATTGAATTCACAAATCTTGAAGAAACCAACCGAAGGTTTTTATTGATCGGGTGATTATTTCTCGATTCAAACAAGGGGAAATAATTCCATTTCAAAAATTCATACTGCGGATTCTCAGGAGTACCTCCTGCAATAAACGGCAGGAAATCACATACCAGGTCCATGACGAGGTCCGGATTGATCCTGGCACCGTAACGGAAAAGCTGATCCGTAAGATTTAAGTTTCTTTCATAAGCAATCGTTCTTGCATTTAATTTCAGGCTGTCCATTTCTGAAGCAAGATCATCGATCATCCAGATGATCTTCCCGCCACGCATAACATACTGGTCAAGTTTAAATTTTTCATCTTCAGCAAATGTGAGAGTTGGTTTTACAATTAGAAGTACTTTGAAAGTATCCGGAATAACCGGTTGCACTGCGAGGTTGAGCGTACGTAAATCGTAGTTTGGCTTTAATACACTTTCTATCAGGTCCTGCACTTCAGCGCCTGTAGGTTCACCATTGCCAACAGCATAGCCAACCATGGGAAGTGTTTCTATCGTTATTTTATTAATAGCGTTGACAAACTGGTATTCCATCAATGCTTCGGCACTATTCAATTCTTGCGGCGTGATCAATCTTTTTCCTCCCGTATAAAGATTTACCAGTATACTCCGGTCTTTATATTTTATCCATGCCACCGGAAAAACATATTGTTGCTGCTGCCCGGCTTTTACCTGAACGGAAAGATTTATTGGCGCAGCTCCCATTGATATCAGCGTGTCAGCATAGGTTCTGTCTGCAGTAATGAGTTCATCAGGTTCGTGAAAATTATAAATGATATTTCTTTTGCCGTTTTCTTTGAATTCTTTCAGCAATTCAGATGTCGTCAGCGAAAGTTTTTTAAAGCCTGATGGAAAATCACCCTTTAAAAAGACATGGATCATCACCGGCTCATCCAAAGTTTTTAATAATTGCTTTGTCGTTCTACTGAGTGTGTATCGCTTTTCTTTGGTAAGGTCAAAACGGGTGTGAAAAGCAGATGCCAGGAAATTAATGGCAACAACGATGATCAAAAGGAATAACCACCAAAGCCTGGAAGTCCATATTTTATTTATGCTGTTCATGGTGGTTTATCTTTTCAGGAGGTTGCGGTTAGTAATGGCAAGAAACAGGACAATTACACTCAGAAAATAGATCATGTCCCGGGTATCGATCACACCGCGGCTGATGCTGCGATAATGAAAATCGATACCGATCATCTCCAGGTAATAATCGGCGCCGCTGCTTAGTGCAGGCAACAAGCTAATGGCACTGAATCCATAATAAATCAATGCACACGCGACAATACTTACAATAAAAGCAATAACAGCATTATTGGTGAAGCTGCTTGAACACACACCGATAGCAGTAAATACAGCCGCCAGAAATGCAAGACCGATATAGGAACCGATCGTGGCCCCCGTATCGATACCTTCACCAGAAGAGAGTTGCTGAACCGTTATATAATATATAATAGTAGGCAGCAAAGCAATAATCACAACGATCAGGCTGCCAAAATATTTACCAAGAACAATTTGCCAGCGGCTTAAGGGTCTTGTTTGCAATATTTCAAATGTTCCGGTTTTGAATTCTTCCGCAAAGCTGCGCATGGTTATGGCAGGGATCAGAAACAACAATATCCACGGAGCCAATTGAAAAAACCTGTCGAGTGTGGCGTATCCAAAATCGATGATATTATCCTCGAAAACAAAAAGCATTACACCGTTTACCAATAGGAAAACGATGATGGCGATGTAACCTGTAAGACTGCTGAAAAATTGACGTAGTTCTTTTTTACAAACGGACCACATAGGCTTGGATAGATTGTGCAAAATAAGGCAAACTAAGCATAAACAAAGTGAGATTAGCTTTTTATGCACATAGCCTGAATATTATTATGGAAAACCCAAAGCCCGGCATCTCCAGAAAAAATACTGGTATGAAAAAAATATTTAGCATTGCTGCCTCATTGATCCTTGTGGTTGTAGCAGCGAATGCACAATCAGAAAAGAAAAAACCCCCACCACCTCCGCCAAGGCCAGAAACAATAATCGATGAGAAAGTAAAAGTCGACAAGGACGCTAAGGCTATGGCACCTCCCGTTATTACTGTCAAAGGCAAAATGGCTGATGAGTTCTATAAACGGAATCCAACTGTTTCAGATATATCAAGACAGGGAAAAATCATTACAATTAAAAACAAAGATGGTACGATCGAAAAATATGATATGAGTAAAAAAGAAGAAGACAAGACCTTCACCGCAAAGTATGGCGTTTCTCCAATTCCTCCGCCACCTCCCCCAAAGGTTGATATCACCAGGTTCAAGCCACCCGTAATTGTAGCAAAGGGAGAGAAAGCTGATGATTTTTATAAACGTAATCCTTCTGTTTTGGAAATATCGAGACAGGGAAATATTATTATTCTGAAAATGAAAGATGGCACAAAAGAAGAATACAACGTCAATAAAAAAGAGGAGATGAAAGGTTTCAGTGATAAATATGGCGAATCTCCATTACCACCACCTCCTAAGAAGGTAAGCTAGTCAACAAATACAAAAGCCTCCCTTCGGGAGGCTTAATTTTTTCTTTGTATCAAACTATACTGCAAAACTTTCACCGCATCCGCAGGTCCTGCTTGCATTCGGATTACTGAAATAAAAACCCTTTCCATTTAATCCGTCAGAAAAATCAAGCGTAGTATTAACGAGGTAAAGAAAACTTTTCAGATCAGTCACTACTTTCAAACCATTGTCTTCAAAGACCTGGTCCATCGGTTTCTGTTCATTGTCGAAATCCAACTTATAACTAAGACCAGAACAACCGCCGCCTACAACACCAACCCTCAAAAAATAAGAGGGATTATTGGCGATACCTGCGTCAGCCATCAGTTGCTGGACCTTGGCTTTCGCTTTATCACTTACATAAATAGTATTTTCTAATGCAACACTCATTTCAATTTGCAAATTTGCTCATGTGCAAATATGCAAATGCCAGCCCCAAATTTTTGGCACATTTGCAAATCGGCACATCGGCACATTAATGAACAACACTTTCTTCAAACTTCAACTCGGGTAAACCATTCTTTTTACGGTAGTCATTTACCGCAGCTTTTATAGCATCCTCTGCTAATACTGAACAGTGAATTTTTACCGGAGGCAGGTGAAGCTCTTCAACAATTTCCATGTTGTCGATCTTTACGGCTTCATCAACTGTTCTTCCTTTCAGCCATTCAGTAGCTAAAGAAGAAGAAGCAATAGCTGAACCGCAACCAAAGGTTTTGAATTTTGCATCTTTGATCAGCCCGTTCTCATCTACTTCGATTTGCAAACGCATCACGTCGCCGCACTCAGGTGCACCTACGAGACCAGTGCCAACGTTTTGTTTGCTTTTGTCCAGCGTTCCCACGTTTTTGGGGTTCTGGTAGTGATCGATCACTTTATCTGAGTAAGCCATATTTGTGAGTTTATTTGTTGATTAGTCTATTTGTTAATTCGTTTATCGGTTAATTAGTTTATTGGTTAATCTCGAATTGACAAATTGGTTTCCTTATTTGCTAATGAACCAATTAACCAATTAACCTTGCCTTTAATGATGTGCCCATTCTATACTATTCATATCAACTCCCTCTTTGTACATTTCCCAAAGCGGGCTCATCTCTCTTAATTTATTTACCGTTTTTGTCACTGCTTCTATTGTATAATCAATCTGATCTTCTGTTGTAAATCTTCCCAATCCAAAACGAAGCGAACTATGTGCCAGGTCATCACCCAATCCAAGCGCTTTTAATACATAAGACGGCTCAAGCGACGCCGAGGTACAAGCTGAACCGGATGATACAGCAATGTCTTTATTAAAGCCCATCAATAAACCTTCGCCCTCTACATATTTGAAAGAAATGTTTGTAACATGCGGTAAGCGATGTTGTTGACTTCCATTCACATAAGCTTCTTCAATCTTCACTAATGCATTTTCCAGTTTATCCCGAAGAGCACTTAGCCGCTTTGTTTCTTCTTCCATTTCATTCAGGCATATTTCACATGCTTTACCAAAACCCACGATACCCGGAACGTTCAATGTACCACTTCTCATTCCTCTTTCATGCCCGCCGCCATCCATTTGGGCGGTTACTTTTACTCTTGGATTTTTTCTGCGAACATATAATGCCCCTACACCTTTTGGCCCATACATTTTGTGTGCAGTAAATGCCATTAGGTCGATGCCGTCTTTTGTTACATCAACAGGAATTTTTCCAACTGCCTGTGTTGCATCAGAGAAAACCAGTATCCCTTTTTTCTTTGCTAATGCACTAATCTCTTTCATCGGCATTACTGTACCGATCTCATTATTGGCATACATGATCGCGATAAGAATTGTAGTTGGTTTAATGGCAGCTTCCAATTCCTTCATGTCGATCAAACCATCAGGATTTACTTTTAAATATGTTACTTCACCACCTTCCTTTTCTATGTGCTTACAGGTATCAAGCACCGCTTTGTGTTCAATGTTGCAGGTGATAATGTGGTTGCCTTTACTTGCATACATTTCAAAGACACCTTTGATGGCCAGGTTGTCCGCTTCTGTAGCACCGGAAGTAAAAATGATCTCTTTGGGATCAGCACCAATTAATTTGGCTACTTGCTCGCGGGCATAATCAACTGCTTCTTCCGCCTGCCAGCCAAATGGATGGTTGCGGCTTGCTGCATTACCAAAATTGTTGGTGAAATAAGGTATCATTGCTTCAACAACTCTTGGGTCACAAGGAGTCGTGGCATTGTGGTCGAGATATATCGGGAATTTCAACATAAATATCTTTTATAAAAGTTTGTCAGAACTACAAAATTAACCTGAAACCGGCTACTTCAAAACGCTATTTTCGGGGCTAACCGCTAATTTTACCGAAATCGTAAGGCCTTCAAAACCAAAAACTAGAGCCATGCTAAAAGTCGAGCATATCGGTATCGCCGTAAGAACATTGGCAGATTCCGTGCCTTTATTTGAAAAGCTGCTGAATAGTCAGTGCTATAAAACGGAACTGGTGGAAAGTGAGAAAGTAAATACAGCATTTTTCAAAAAAGGTGAGATAAAGATTGAATTACTGGAAAGTACAGATGCCAATGGAGTCATTTCAAAATTCATAGAAAAAAAGGGCGAAGGAATGCACCATATAGCTTTTGAAGTTGCAGATATAAATGCAGAAATGGAAAGGTTAAAAAATGAAGGATTTACCTTACTAAATGAAAGCCCAAAACAAGGAGCAGACAATAAAATTGTTTGTTTTCTTCATCCAAAAAATACAAATGGCGTATTGATTGAACTTTGCCAGGAAAATCCGGTCTGAGGTGATCTAACCATTGCCACTTATGAGAAGTTTATTCCTGTCCTGCTTATGTTTCATTTCTTTTTGTGTCCAGGCACAATCAAATCTTGATAAGGGTGAGATTGCATTAAAATGGGATGCTACCCGTTTAGCCAATCCCTTTAATTCCACTATCCAGGTCGGAGCCGAAATCGGGTTAAATGAATCACTGACTATCCATTGTGATTTGGGCTTCAATTCCAACCTGTACAAAGTCAGCTATTATAATAAAAGTATTTTCATCAGCCATAACCAAATAAGAAAATATAAACGGAACGGGCATTTTTATGGAATTGATGTTTTTTATATGCACGCAAAGGATTATTCGGATTTCAGATGCATGTATGATAAAAACAAAAAGATAAGCTCCGATTATGATACCGTAACGCTGATAAAAAACGCACCAGGCATAGCGATTATAGCAGGAAAGCAATTGATGATTGGAAATTTTGCTATTGACCTGTTTTTTGGTCTGGGATTAAGATTGGTAAATAACAAACTGGAATCCTTAAGGCAAACGACCCATATCGGAAATTGTCCACAAACACATTTCGCCTGGCATAATGACAAGTACAGCGGAACCTTCGCCGGTGGTCATGTTGCTTTGGGAATAAAACTTGGTTATGTGATAAATAAAAGGAATTAATAGCAGGAACCCTATCGAATATTATTTCTCCGTATCGTTTTCAGAAGCTGCTTCCAGGCTGTTCATAATTCCCAGCATCGCGACTGCCATCTGCGCCGCAATTTGTGAAGCATCTTTTTTATTAAATGCCTTGCCTTCAGCGATCTTGCTTCCATCAACAACCGCAGCTATGGTGAAAAGGCGGCGTCCATTTTCAACTTTCTCTTCTACCGTTTCAAATTCCAACACTTTTCCATTTTTATTGGCCCAGCCATAAAGCTTGTTTTTGTGATTGATCTCGAGTAGTTCAAGATCATCGATGAACATGTGTGGCAAAATGATTCGTTCGGTTACCCATTTCGCCGTTTTCTTATACCCACGGTCAAGGTAAATGGCGCCAACCAACGCTTCCAATGTATTTCCAAAGATCTGGCTGATCTTTAATGAGCCATCCGATTTATTATAAAGCGTAATTTTTTTCAGACCCATCCGTAAAGCGATCTCGTTAAGTTGTTGACGGTTTACCATCTTGCTGCGCATCTCCGTAAGAAATCCTTCTTCGCGATATGGATAACGCATAAATAGGTAATCGGCGATCAACGCGCTTAGAACCGCATCACCAAGATATTCAAGACGTTCATTATTCTCATCCGCATTCTCACGAACTGAACGATGTGTCAACGCTGTCTTATAAAGTGAAAGATTGTCCGGGCTGAAACCGAGTACGTTTTTTAATTGCTTCTTAAATGAAGCTCCTTTCTCTTCCTTAAAGAATTGCTTAAAGAAATCCACGGCTAAAAGCTACGAAATTTTCTGTGAAGATGAATCTTGTTAAATACCAAATGCGAAAATCTCAAATTCAAATGAATCCAGACGACAAATTTTTAAAAGAAGTTGGCTGGGAATTGGAATTTATTTTTTGGAACCTATATTGGAAATTTCTTACCGGTATTTTTTCACGATCACGCATGCATTATGACCTCCAAATCCAAATGTATTGCTCAATGCTGCATTGACTGTTCGTTGCTGTGCTTTTAGAAAAGTGAAATTCAAACGTGGATCGAGTTCAGGATCGTCAGTAAAGTGGTTGATAGTCGGAGGTATGATATCATGCATCACGCTTTTTATACAGGCAATAGCCTCAATAACACCCGCAGCACCAAGACAGTGACCCGTCATTGATTTAGTAGAGCTGATATTGACTTTATATGCATGATCACCAAACACGTCAATAATTGCCTTGACTTCGGCAATATCACCAAGCGGAGTCGAAGTACCATGTGTATTGATGTAATCAATGTCTACAGGTTTCATTCCGGCATCATCCAATGCTGCATTCATTACATTTTTGGCACCCAACCCTTCGGGATGCGGCGCCGTGATATGATGAGCATCGGCAGTAGCACCGGAACCGGCTAATTCACAATAAATTTTTGCGCCTCTTGCTTTTGCATGATCAAGTGATTCGAGAACCACCACACCAGCACCTTCTCCCATTACAAAACCATCGCGGTCTTTATCATAAGGTCGGCTTGCCGTTTTTGGATCATCATTTCTCTCGCTCAAGGCTTTCATGGCATTGAATCCGCCGACACCTGCTTCACTGATCACACTTTCCGCGCCACCTGTCAGAATAACGTCAGCTTTTCCCAAACGAATCAGATTACATGCTTCCATCATTGCATTGGTTGAGGATGCACATGCACTGACTACAGCAAAGTTTGGTCCCCTGAACCCATGACGCATCGATATTTGCCCTGCGGCAATATCAAGGATCATTTTAGGGATAAAGAAGGGATTAAAACGTGGAGTGCCATCACCTTTTGCAAAATTCATTACCTCTTCCTGGAAAGTGATCAAACCACCGATACCACTGGCAAACACAACACCTACCCTGTCCGTATCCACATTTTCTTTTGTAAGATTAGCATCTTTCACTGCCTGGTCGCTTGCCACCAATGCAGTTTGAGTAAAGCGATCGATCTTTCTTGCTTCTTTCTTTTCCAGGAAAGCAGTAGGATCGAAACCTTTTATTTCGCAGGCAAATTTTGTCTTGAATTTTGAAGCATCAAACAAAGTGATCATATCGCAGCCGGAAACACCATTGATCAAACCATTCCAGTATTCATCAATTGTATTTCCAAGCGGTGTTATTGCGCCTAATCCTGTTACGACTACTCTTTTCAATTCCATAATTGCCGGCTAAAATTTTAATTAAAGTTACGCAGCTATGAGTGAAAGTAAAACCGCCTTCCCGATACCAGCAGAAGGCGGATAATTTATTCCTTGTTTGTATCCGTGCAAGCAAGTTTCCTGCTTGCAACAATAAGGTTTTACTTTGCGTTTTCATCCAGGTAAGCAATTGCCTGGCCAACCGTGGTGATGGTTTCAGCCTGCTCATCAGGAATGGAGATGTTGAATTCTTTTTCGAATTCCATGATCAGTTCTACGGTGTCGAGCGAATCGGCACCCAAATCATTTGTGAAAGAAGCTTCGTTGGTTACTTCTGCTTCATCAACTCCTAATTTGTCTACAATGATTTTCTTTACTCTTGATGCAATGTCTGACATGATGAGATAGTTTAGTTAAATATGGCTGCAAAAATAGAATATTTGAATAAACTACCGCATTTACAGCGTTTTTTTCTTGGCTTTCAAAACCCACTGAATATTAACCGATAGGCACCATTCTTTGTCCAAAATTGTAATCGCAAACGGTTGATAGTATCGATATAAGTTGTAAATTGAAATCCGGCATTGATAATCCCTAAAACCAACCATGGCTCTGAAAATAATCGATTTTGGCACTCCTGAATACCAGCAAATGATAAAGATGCGGGAAGATATTCTGCGCAAACCGCTTGGACTTACTTTCTCAAAAGAAGAAATAGAAATGGAAAAAGATAATTTATTGATCGGTGCTTTTGAAGATGAGCAAATGCTTGGTTGTTGCATGATCGTTGAAATGGATCAGCGAAAAGCAAGACTAAGACAAATGGCTGTGCTAAATAATTTGCAGGGAAAAGGAATCGGACGGGCACTAATACAATTTGCAGAAAACTTAGCAAGAGATCATGGTTACCGGATCATGAGTATGCATGCCAGAAAACCTACGATCACTTTTTTTGAGAAGATGGGTTATAAGATCACAAGCCCTGAATTCATCGAGATCACGATTCCGCATTATGAAATGGAAAAAGAGTTGTGATGACTGAAGTATGAAGAATGAAGTATGAGGTCTGAAGTATGAAATTCGATTTTTATATTCTGCCTTTTTCAAATTGACTTCTAACTTCTGACCTCCGACTTCCTACTTCTTCCTCACCTTCTCTTTCAACAACTGTCTTAATTCAAACACTTCATCGTGTGATCTGAATCCTGACTTTGGTACAAGAAAGAAAGTGCGGCTGTCAAAGTACAAATAAAAGAAATGAGGGCTTTCTAAAAATGAGGTTAGCACCTTCCAAGGCCAGTTGCGTGAACCTCTTTCATTACCTAAGGTGAATCCATTCTCTTCAAAGCTCATATCAAAATGATCTTTGAATGTTGAAGTACGGCGATAAATGATCGCAGGCAACAGGAACCAAACACTCACCATCAACATCAGCCAGAGCGTTGTACCGATAAAAAAAGCAAGCGGTGTAACGACCTTAAAATAAAATAAGGTAGCCGAAAGCAATGCAAACACATTCACCACAATGATCATCAATCGCAGCTCCGGCCTCGTGATAAAATGATATCGGAGGCCCTGCATCACTTTTGATTTTTCATATGTGAAATGAATGGTCATATGCTGGTTGCTGGTAGCGACAAGGCATGCCTTGTCGCTACAAAATTAAAATCGTTAGTATCTTAATTCCTTTTCATTTACACTCCATTCACCCAGGTTCTCACCTTTTACTCCCAAATATTGAACCGTCATTTTTCTTTCGCCCAACTTTCCGGAGAAAGAAAACTTTGCATAATTCTGTTTTTGATCAAAGCCAATAACACGGTATGGATTATTTTTTTCTGCGGCGCTAAACGGATAACCATTTGAAGTAAGCGCAGAAACTGTGATGTCGTACAATGGATAATGCCCGGGACGGTTAACCTTGATTATCTCACTGTGATGACGATCACCGGTAATAAATACAATTCCCCTGATCTTGTATTCTTTTATAAAATTCATCAGTTCGTCATACTCCGCCGGAAAATCCCACCATTTGTCAAAAGGTGAAATGGGATTTAATACCTGGCTGCCCACAGCAACGATCTTGAATGTTGCGGTACTGTGCAACAAAGAATTCTTCAGCCAGTCCATTTGTTCTTTCCCTAACATTCTTTTTTCGGGGTTTGGTTTCCCATCGATTGAATCTTTGATCCGGTCTTCGCTCCGCCACCAGCGGTCATCGGTCATAAAGATCTCAACATCGGCATAGCTTATCATTGAATAAATTCCCTGCCCATTTTCACCATAAGAAGTGTTACAGAAATAATTCATAAACACTTTTCTGCTTGCGTCTTTTAAAATATAATTCTTACCTATATCATTTGGCCCATAATCATGATCGTCCCAGATGGCATATTGTGGCATCGCTTTCAGGAAATTTTGTAATACGGGTCTTGACCTGTCACGGTGCGCCCTGTACCATAACCCCCATTCACTGTAATAATCAACTTCTCTTGTATACCAGCTATCTCCTAACCAAACCATAAATGCCGATTTTTCCTTTGCCATTGTTTCAAAAATGGAAGAATCCCTGCCATAAGGAGCGGCGGGTCTGTCCAACCGGATAAGATCAGTATATACCCTATCGGAAGCCGGCTCATTAAAGTAGGCACAACTACCGGTAAGAAAAGAAAATTCTGGAACGGGTTTGCGATAAGGCCACAGATCTTTTGTTGTGAACTGTCCTTTTGCTGAAGAGAGTTTGCCATCAAGAATGAATTGATACTCGTAAGTCGTATTGAACTCTAATCCGCCAAGAGTTATCTGCAAAGGATTAAAATCATTTCCTAATTGGCCTCTGTATGAAATGGTTCTTGTTTTTGAATCGCCCCGTCCTACCGGATCATCCGGGCGGGCTTTCTTTTTATACTGTATTGCCACTGATTTGACCCCTGGAGCTACCTCGAGCCAGATTTTTGCATCACGATACTCCACCGGGCCAAGCATGGGTCCGGAAACAACCTGTGATCTTGAATGAGTGACTATAAAAAATAATAAAGCAGTTAGTAAAAGTTGACGACGCATTGAAGAAAAAAATTTGCAACAAGTTACTTGGAAAATCTATTCAAATGAAAAAACCGCCCCGACTAAGTCGGGACGGTTTCAAATCAGTTGAGTACGATCATTTATTCATCATTTGCTTTGCTTCGATGCTTAGCGTAGCATGAGGCACTGCTCTTAATCTTGCTTTATCGATAAGTTTACCTGTTACCCGGCAAATGCCGTAGGTCTTATTTTCAATACGCATCATTGCTTTTTCCAGGTGATCGATAAAAGTGATCTGGCGGCTGGCCATCTGGCTTAGCTGTTCTCTTTCCATGCTTACACTTCCATCTTCCATGGTCATGTAACGGCCTTCGTCCATGTCGCCACTTTCATCTTTACGGGTGATCAAACCTTGCAAGTAATTCAATTCTTTTTTTGCAGCGTCAAGCTTTTTCTGAATAATTTCTTTGAATTCCAACAATTCACCATCAGAATATCTTTGTGCCGGAGCTCCCGGATCCTGTGCCTGAGCGTCAAGCACGGACTTGGTAAACTCTGGTTCATATTTCTTAACTGACTTGGTGGTTGTTTTCGGTATCACAACTTTCCCGGGTTTAGGAGGTTCCTTTTTCACTATTGGTTTTAATTGGGGTTTTACGGAAACTAATGATTTATTTTCTTGACCAGCCGGTTTCTTATCCGCTGGTTTTACTGGTTTTTCAACAGGTTTCTTGGCGGCAACTTTAGCTGGTTTTTGAGGCGCAGGTTTTTTTGCTGCCGGTTTGGCTGCCTTTTTCGGTGCTGCTTTTTTAGGAGCAGGTTTCTTCGGAGTTGCTTTTTTCACTGGCTTGCTAGCTTTTTTTGGTGCAGGCTTTTTCTTGGTAGCCATACGGTTAAGCTTTTTTTGAAACAATCACTTTTAATTGAATATCATTCACTTCAATTTCTATTCCACTGTTGTTTTCGGGCAAAAATTCGAGTTTATCTGCCAGAATTTCGGCGCAAATATAGTCTTTAAACTGAGCTAACGAATTTTTTAATCCCCGTCCGACCGCCGGGCGGGCATTCTCTGCTATTACTCCAACTTCAATCCTGTCAGTAAGCTCAAAGCCGCTGTCTTTGCGGATCTTCTGGATCCTGTTTACAAATTCACGGGCATTGCCTTCGTGCTCCAATTCTTCAGTGATCGTCACATCCAATGCGACGGTCAACAGACCTTTATTAGCTACCAACCAACCGGGAATATCTTCGCTCGTGATCTCAACTTCGGAAGCTTGTAATATTAAGTTTTCGGCATCAACCTGCAAACTATATTGCCCATCTTTTTCCAACATTCTTATTTGGTCCTGGGTAAACTGGCCCAGCAAACTTGAAACAGCTTTCATCTTTGGACCAAGTTTTTTGCCAAGCGCAACGAAATTTGGTTTGATTTTTTTCTTAATAAATGTGTTTTCAGGATCCAGGTGTTCAACCTCTTTTACATTTACTTCCGCTTTAATCAGGTCTTCAACTTTTTTCAATTGTTCTTTCATCGAAGAATTTACAGCGGGGATCAAAACTTTTTGCAGTGGCTGCCGAACTTTTATATTTTGCTTTTTACGGAGCGATAAGATCAACGAAGAAGCATCCTGCGCCAGTTGCATTCTCTCTTCTAGTGATTCATCTATTAGTTTTTCATCGGCGGTTGGAAAATCAACATGATGAACTGATTCCGCTTTGAAGCGGTTCGTGATCGCATTCAAATTACAGAAAACAGCATCACTAAAGAATGGAGAAATTGGTGCAATCAATCTTAATACAGTTTCCAAACATTCATACAAAGTTTGATAAGCACAAACCTTATCATGTTCGTATTCTCCTTTCCAGAAACGGCGACGGCACAAACGAACATACCAATTGCTCAGGTGTTCATCAACAAAATCCTCTACGACGCGACCAGCTTGTGTAGGTTCATAATCATCCATAAACTCATTTACTTTCTTAACAACGGTATTCAGTGAAGAAAGTATCCACCTATCGATCTCTGGTCTTTCCGCAAGCGGAACATATTTTTCTTTGAATGCAAATCCATCAACATTTGCATATAAGGCAAAAAACTGGTAGGTATTATAAAGAGTACCAAAAAACTTACGCTGAACTTCCTTGATACCATCAAGATCAAACTTCATATTATCCCATGGCGAAGCATTGGTAACGAGATACCACCTCGTAGCATCCGCACCAAAAGTTTCAATCGTTTTAAACGGGTCCACCACATTTCCCAGTCGTTTGCTCATCTTATTGCCATTCTTGTCAAGCACCAATCCATTCGATACGCAGGTTTTGTAAGCAACCGAATCAAACACCAGTGCTGCAATGGCATGGAGTGTGTAGAACCATCCTCTTGTTTGGTCAACCCCTTCGGCAATAAAATCTGCAGGAAAACTCTGTTTAAATGTTTCTTTATTCTCAAATGGAAAATGCCATTGAGCATAAGGCATCGCACCGCTGTCAAACCATACATCGATAAGATCAGGCACTCGCTTCATCGGTTTGCCTGATTTACTCAGCATTATAATTTCGTCAACAAAAGGTTTGTGTAAATCAATTTCAGATTTTCGATCTACGATTTCGGGTGAATTAAGATGCTTTGCTTTTTCGATTTCTTTATAAAGCTCATCTATGCTGCCAATACAAATTTCTTCTTCTTCATCTTCCGTTTTCCAAATTGGCAAAGGTGTTCCCCAGAATCTTGAACGGCTCAAATTCCAGTCAACCATATTTTCCAGCCAGTTTCCAAATCTTCCTTCACCGGTTGATTTGGGTTTCCAGTTAATGGTTTTATTCAGTTCAACCATTCTATCCTTGATCGCCGTGGTTTTAATGAACCATGCATCCAATGGATAATATAAAACCGGTTTATCAGTTCTCCAGCAATGGGGATAACTATGCTCGTATTTCTCAACTTTAAATGCCCTGTTCTCTTTCTTCAGCTTAACCGCTATGTCTACATTTACGTCAACATAATCTTTCTGATCCTTGTAGTTCTTTACATAGCGGTTGCTAAACTCACCTAATCCGTCCACAAATTTTCCTTCACGATCAACTAAAACTAATTTCTCAAGTTTATCATATTCGTTGATACCAGTAAAAAAGCCAAGATTATATTTTTGTCCAACCCTAAAGTCATCAGCACCAAAATCAGGGGCAGTATGTACAATACCAGTACCATCTTCTGTCGTTACAAAATCGCCCAACAAAACCCTAAATGGTTTGGCATCTGGTGTTAACGCTCTTATTGACTCTAAAGAATTGGCTTCAAATGAAAGTAGCTGTTGATATTCGCAACCTTCAATTTTACTTCCTTTAAACTCAGCATGTATTCTGTAAGGAAGATTCTTACCATCGCTTTTATATTCTCCATGATCGGCATTTTCCTGCTCTGACTTAAAGTATTTTCCCAGCAGTGCTTTTGCAAGAACGATATTTATTTCATTATGCAAATAAGGATTGATTGTCTTCACTAAAACATAATCAATATTTGGCCCTACAGTCAACCCAAGATTTGCCGGAAGCGTCCAGGGTGTCGTCGTCCATGCTAAAAAGAAAACTTCATCTGTTTTTGCTGCTTCAAATAAAAATTTACTTTTTTCGTTTTCCACCGCCTTAAACATTGCAACAGCACTTGTATCCTTCACGTCCTTGTAAGTCCCGGGCATATTCAGTTCATGTGAGCTTAAGCCAGTACCAGCGGCTGGTGAATAAGGTTGAATGCTTACACTTTCATACAACAACCCTTTTTTATATAGTTCACTCAGCAACCACCAAACGGTTTCGATGTACTCATTCTTATA
>Ga0075428_100001032_pt1 | contig 29503 bp, 25 predicted proteins | sample RhiMetdeltSRZDD2_FD_75291 | JGI IMG/M metagenome (GOLD analysis project Ga0075428, IMG submission 75291) | Populus rhizosphere microbial communities from Tennessee, USA - Rhizosphere MetaG P. deltoides SRZDD2 | ecosystem: Host-associated > Plants > Roots > Rhizosphere > Soil | place: USA... | reverse complement strand
TTCAAGCAGCTGCTGATGGTGGCCGGGATGGAGCGGTACTACCAGATCGCGCGCTGCTACCGCGACGAGGACTTCCGCGCCGACCGGCAGCCGGAGTTCACCCAGCTCGACATCGAGATGAGCTTCGTCGACCAGGACGACATCATCGCGCTCTCCGAGGAGGTGCTGGCGGCGCTCTGGAAGCTCGCCGGGCACGAGATCCGGACGCCGATCCCGCGGATGACGTACGCCGAGGCGATGCGCCGGTTCGGCACCGACAAGCCCGATCTGCGGATGGGCCTGGAGCTGGTGGAGTGCACCGAGTTCTTCGCCGACACACCGTTCCGGGTGTTCCAGGCCGAATACGTCGGTGCCGTGGTGATGCCCGGTGGTGCCGACCAGCCGCGCAAGCAGCTGGACGCCTGGCAGGAGTGGGCCAAGCAGCGCGGCGCCCGCGGACTCGCCTATGTGCTGGTCGGCGAGGACGGCGAGCTGGGCGGGCCGGTCGCGAAGAACCTGTCCGAGGACGAGCGCGCCGGCCTGGTCAAGCACGTCGGCGCCTCGCCGGGCGACTGCATCTTCTTCGCCGCCGGCCTGCCGAAGCCGTCCCGGGCACTGCTCGGTGCCGCGCGGCTGGAGATCGGCCGCCGGCAGGGGCTGATCGACGAGTCTGCCTGGGAGTTCGTCTGGGTGGTGGACGCGCCGCTGTTCGAGCCGGCCTCCGAGGCGACCGCGGCCGGCGAGGTCGCCGTCGGGTCGGGCGCGTGGACCGCGGTGCACCACGCGTTCACCTCGCCGAAGCCGGAGTCGCTGGACACCTTCGACACCGACCCGGGCAACGCGCTCGCGTACGCCTACGACATCGTCTGCAACGGCAACGAGATCGGCGGCGGCTCGATCCGTATCCACCGCGAGGACGTGCAGAAGCGCGTGTTCGCGGTGATGGGGTTGTCCGAGGAGGAGGCGACCGAGAAGTTCGGCTTCCTGCTCGAGGCGTTCAAGTACGGCGCGCCGCCGCACGGCGGGATCGCGCTCGGCTGGGACCGGATCACCGCGCTGTTGGCTGGTACCGAGTCGATCCGGGACGTGATCGCGTTCCCGAAGTCCGGCGGCGGGTACGACCCGCTCACCGCGGCGCCGGCGCCGATCACGCCCGAACAGCGCAAGGAAGCCGGCGTCGACGCCAAACCTTGACGGGACCATTCGACCCGTAAGGTGAGGGCGTGCCACGACAGTCGCCGGTGCCGGTGGAGCTGCTGCCGCACCTGCGGCGGGCGCGGGACGTTGCCGACCGCAACTATGCCGAACCGCTCGACCTGGAGGCGTTGGCAGCGACCGCCGGGGTGTCGAAGTACCACTTCCTGCGCTGCTTCGCCGCCGAGTACGGCGAGACGCCGATGCAGTACGTCACCCGGCGCCGGATCGAACGCGCGAGCGACCTGCTCCGGGCGACCAACCTGACCGTGACCGAGGTGTGCCACCTGGTCGGGTACTCCAGCCTCGGCTCGTTCAGCGTGAAGTTCCGCGAGCTGGTCGGCATGAGCCCGTCGGAGTACCAGCGGACCCAGGCCGGCGGACCGCACATCCCCGGCTGCTACATCTTCATGCTCGGCCTGCAACCCGTAACGTCCGCCGAAGGCGAGCCGGACTGACTCGCCTTCGGCGGACGCAGCGGTTCAGCGGGTCGGTTGCCTCCGCAATCCGGGAGAAGCGTCCGGGCAGGGCGCGGGCCTAGCGTCGTACTCGTCAAGAACGACAACGACCGAAGGGAACAAGGCGATGGCTATCCAGCATGTCTCGCTGTACGGCGTGTGGGTCAACGACATCGACGAGGCGAAGGACTTCTACATCGACAAGCTCGGTTTCGAGCTGCGCGAGGACGTGACGATGGGGGACTACCGCTGGCTCACCGTCGGGCAGCCGGACCAGCCGGACCTGAAGCTCAACCTGCAGATTCCCGGCCCGCCGCTTGACGAGGAGTCGGCAGGTTTCATCAAGCGGATGATGGCCAAGGGCTCGTACGGCGCCGGCGGGCTGGCCGTCGACGACTGCCGCAAGACCTACGAGGAGCTGACCGCGAAGGGCGTCGAGTTCGTGTCCGAGCCGGCCGACCGGCCGTACGGCGTGGAGGCCGTGATGCGGGACAACTCCGGTAACTGGTGGGTGCTGCTGGAGGAGAAGCCGTACACCGGCGAGGACTTCGGCCCGGACGACGTAGTGACGAAAGCCGCGCAGTAACCGCCAGACCACGTCCCAACACCGCTCATCGGGCCCTTGTGACCCGGCGTGTCTTCGCTCATCGGTCCCTTCTGACCACCCGGTGATGGTGCGTCACCACGTGTGGGCGACGTCGATGACGAGCCGGGAGCCGGTGCCGGGGCCGGTCAGGGTGAGGACGCGGAACGGGAGTCGGCCGCGGACGCCGACACCGACGGTCGACTGTCCTTCGAACGATCCGGCCCAGGCGACCTGGCGGAACGTTCGGTAGCCGCCGACGTCCACCAGCTCGCGCCGGTTCGCCGGGCGATAGGTCGGCCGGTAGCTGAGGTCGTGGTCCGGCGCTCTCACGACCACCTGCAGCTTCGCGCCGCCGCGCAGCGGGACGGCGAAGCCGGAGCCGTCTTGACGGACCGTCGCCACGTACTCGACGCGGTAGCCTGCGGGCCGGCCGTTCAGGTCGACGACGAGCCGGTCGAAGCAGGCGTGCCGCCCGGACCGGATCCCGGTCAGCTGGGCGGTCGTCGTACGGTTCGATGCCTCGGGCAACGAACCCCAGCCGGTGGCGCAGCCGGCCGCTGTCACCGGGCCGATCGTAGGTGCGGCGGTCGCGACCAGACCGGCCGTCGGGACCGTAGCGGCCGCCAGGACGGCGAGCAGTGTGCGGATGTGCTTCATGGTGTCCCCCTCTCGGACACCGGTTACACGCCGCCGCGACCCGTCCGGTTGACACCCGCGTGGTCACAACGGCCCGACGAATGACGACACGCCTGGTCACAACGGCCCGACGAACGGAAATTGTGGTTGCGGGGGGCGGGATGATGTGGGGGTGACGCCAGAGGAGCTTTTGCGGGTCTTCCACGAGCAGGTGCGGTTGTCGGACCGGGACGTCTCGCCCGGCTGGACGGTCGAGCGGGTCGGCAAGGTGCGGCGCTCGTACCTCGGCACCGCCGCCGGGTTCGTCGAGGCGCCGGAAGGGCTGGACGACCCGGACGCGGAGATCGCCGCACAGGTCGAGTTCTTCACCGCGCGCGGGCACGAGTTCGAGTGGAAGACCTACGCGTACGACGAGCCGGCGGACCTGCCGGACCGGCTGACCGCGGCCGGGTTCGTCGCGGAGGAGCCCGAGTCGCTGATCCTCGGTGAGATCGACCGGATCCTGGAGCTCCCGGTGAGCATGCCGTCGAAGGTCCGGATCCGCGACGTCGAGAGCAGGGAGGACTTCGACCGGATCGGCGAGCTGAGCGTCGCCGTTTGGGGCGAGAGCCACCGGTCGTTCGTCGACCACCTGTACGACGAGCGGCAGGCCGCTCCGGAACTGGTCGACGTGGCGCTCGTCGAGGAGGCTCTGCCGGACACGGCCGGCCCGGCGCTGACCGCGGCGTGGGTGCGGTACCACCCGGGCACGGACTTCGCGAGCCTGTGGGGCGGCTCGACCCGGCCGGAGTGGCGGCGCCAGGGCCTGTACCGGGCGCTGCTGCGGCACCGCGCGATGAAGGCCCGGGACCGCGGCTACCGGTACGTCCGGGTGGACGCGTCCGAGGACTCGCGCCCGATCCTGCAGCGGCTCGGCCTGGTGAAGGTGACCAGCACGACGCCGTACGTGTTCACCCCGTAGGGTCGGCGGCGACGGGAACCACCACTCACGACGGGACGTTGCCCAGGACATGGCCAGACTGACCGACCGGATCCGCCGCGTCCTGCAGCGGCCCGGCAGCATCGACATCCGCCCGTACCAGCGACTTGTGGACCAGGTCGGCGAGCGGGCCGACACGGTCGCGGAGCTGTCCGATGACGAGCTGCGTGAGGCGGCCGGGAAGCTGCGGACCGAGGGCGAGTTCACCGACGACGAGCTGGTCGAGCTGCTCGCGGTAGCCCGCGAGGCGGCCGAGCGGACCGTCGGGGACCGGCCGTTCGACGGCCAGCTGGTCGGCGCACTCGCGCTGCTGCAGGGCCGGGTGATCGAGATGGCGACCGGCGAGGGCAAGACCCTCGCCGGGGCGATCGCGGCCGTCGGATACGCGCTCAGCGGCCGGCACGTCCAAGTGATGGCGGTGAACGACTACCTGGCCCGGCGCGACGCGGACTGGATGGGTCCGCTGTACGACGCGCTCGGCGTCACCGTGGCGGCGATCGGTCAGGCGTCGACGCCGGACGAGCGTCGTACGGCGTACCAGGCGGAGGTCTGCTACGCGCCCGTCAGCGAGGTCGGGTTCGACGTGCTGCGGGACCGGCTGGTCACCGACGCCGCCGACCGGGTCACCAGCACCCCCGATGTGGCGCTGGTGGACGAGGCCGACTCGGTGCTGATCGACGAGGCACGGGTGCCGCTGGTCCTGGCCGGCGCCGCGCCGGGCGAGGAGGTGGACGACGACATCGTCCAGCTGGTCCGCGAGCTGCGGGCCGGGGTCGACTACGAGATCGACCCGGACGGCCGCAGCGTCGCGCTGACCGACGGCGGCACCGACCACGTCGAGGAGCGGCTCGGCGACATCGACCTGTACGCCGAGGAGAATCTGGAGCGGCTCACCCAGGTCAACGTCGCGCTGCACGCGGAGGCGCTGCTGAAGCGCGATGTGGACTACCTGGTGCGCGACGGCAAGGTGCACCTGGTGAACACGAACCGGGGCCGGATCGCCCGGCTCCAGCGCTGGCCGGACGGGCTGCAGGCCGCGGTCGAGGCGAAGGAGGCGCTCGGGGTCAGCGAGAGCGGCGAGGTGCTGGACAGCATCACGGTCCAGGATCTGGTCACGGCGTACCAGCGGGTCTGCGGGATGACCGGTACGGCGGTCGTGGTGGCCGAGGCGCTGCAGGAGTTCTACGGCGTCGAGGTGGCCGTGGTCCCACCGGAGAAGCCGCCGATCCGTGTCGACCACCCGGACCGGCTGTACCTGACCATCGAGGACAAGCAGAAGGCGCTGATCGCGCACATCACCGAGGTGCACGAGACCGAGCGGCCGATCCTGGTCGGCACGCACAGCGTGGACGAGTCCGAGCAGCTCAGCGAGAAGCTCGACGAGGCCGGCATCGCGCACGTCGTGCTGAACGCGAAGAACGACGCCGAGGAGGCCGCGATCGTGGCCGAGGCGGGCGTGCCGGGCACCGTGACGGTGTCGACCCAGATGGCCGGCCGTGGTACCGACATCCGGCTCGGGGGCCGCGACCAGCACGCCCGCGACAAGGCGGTCGAGCTGGACGGCCTGTACGTGATCGGTACCGGCAGGCACCCGTCGAGCCGCCTGGACGACCAGCTCCGCGGCCGCGCCGGACGGCAGGGCGACCCGGGCGGTTCGGTGTGCTTCGCCAGCCTCGGTGACGAGCTGATCACCCGCTACTCGGTGACCACCGGCCTGCGTCCGCAGCCGGACGCCGACGGCCGGGTGGAGGACCGCAAGTCGCACGCGCACGTCGAGCACGCCCAGCGGGTCGCGGACGGCGCGAACGTGGAGATCCACCGCAACACCTGGCAGTACGCGCGACTCACCGGGCAGCAGCGGGCGATCCTGCTCGACACCCGGGAGAAGGTGCTGACCGGCGACCTGGCCGCGACCGAGCTGGGCTCCCGGTCCAAGGAGCGGTACGACGAGCTGGTCGAGTCCGCCGGCGAGGACGTCGTGGCGGCCGCGGCCCGGCAGATCGCGCTGCATCACCTGGACCGGGCCTGGACCGACCACCTGGCAGTACTGGCCGACCTGCGCGAGGGCATCCACCTGCGGTCGCTGTCCGGCGGCATCGTGCACGAGAAGCCGATCGACGAGTTCAACCGGCAGGCGATCGCGTCCTTCGACACGCTGGTCGAGGACGCTTGGACCGCCGCGGCCGAGTCGTTCGAGTCCGCCGAGATCGGCGCGGATGGCCTGGACGCGGAAGCCAGCGGCGTGGGCCGCCCGACCGCGACCTGGACCTACCTGGTCAACGACAACCCCTTCGGCACCGACGCCGACCGCATCCTCGGCAAACTCCGATCAGCCATCAAGCGCACCTGATCGATCGTCCGTTCATCGGGCCCTTGTGACCCGGCGTGTCGTCGATCGTCGGGCCCTTGTGACCACGCGGCCGGGCCTGACGGTGGCGGGAAGTAGGCTCGCTGCCGTGAGTGACGGGTTGTTCGACATGCCGGGTGCGTCCGCACCGCCGCGCGGCGGCGGGAGCCTGGCGGACGCGGACCACACCGCGGCGCCGCTGGCGGTGCGGATGCGGCCGCGCAGCCTGGACGAGATCGTCGGGCAGCAGCATCTGCTCACGCCCGGTTCACCGCTGCGCCGGCTGGTCGAGGGCGACCAGCCGATGTCCGTCCTGCTCTGGGGCCCGCCCGGCACCGGCAAGACCACGGTCGCTGCCGTGGTGTCGCACCAGACCAGCCGCCGGTTCGTCGAGCTGTCCGCCGTCACCGCCGGGGTCAAAGATGTTCGCCAGGTCATCGACGCCGCCCGCCGCGAGCTCACCCACCGGTCCGCGGAGACCGTGCTCTTCATCGACGAGGTGCACAGGTTCAGCAAGACCCAGCAGGACGCGTTGCTGCCCGCGGTCGAGAACCGCTGGGTGACGCTGATCGGCGCCACCACCGAGAACCCGTACTTCTCGGTGATCTCGCCGCTGCTGTCCCGGTCATTGCTGCTCACCCTGGAGTCGCTGACCGACGACGACATCGCCGTACTGATCGACCGGGCACTGACCGACGAACGCGGCCTCGGCGGCGCGGTCACCCTCACCGACGAGGCGCTGCCGCACCTGCTCCGGATGGCCGGCGGTGACGCCCGGCGGGCGCTCACCTACCTGGAGGCCGGCGCGGGCGGTGCGCGGGCTGCCGGCTCCGACGTCATCGACCTGCCCACGCTGGAGGCCGCCGTCGACACCGCCGCGGTGCGGTACGACCGGGACGGCGACCAGCACTACGACGTCACCAGCGCACTGATCAAGTCGATCCGCGGCTCCGACGTGGACGCGGCCCTGCACTACCTGGCCCGGATGGTCGAGGCAGGGGAGGACCCGCGGTTCATCGCCCGCCGGCTGGTCATCCTCGCCAGCGAGGACATCGGGATGGCCGACTCGTCCGCCCTCTCGGTGGCCGTCGCGGCCGCGGACGCCGTCCAGCTGATCGGCATGCCCGAGGCGCAGATCAACCTTGCCCACGCCGTGATCGCGCTGTCCCTGGCACCCAAGTCCAACGCGGTCATCACGGCCCTGGGCGCCGCCGCGGCCGACGTGAAGGCCGGCAAGATCGGGCCGGTGCCGCCGCACCTGCGCGACGCCCATTACGCGGGCGCGAAGAAGATCGGCCACGGTACGACGTACGCGTACGCCCACGACGACGAGCGCGGCGTGGTTCCGCAGCAGTACGCGCCGGACGTCGTCGCCGAGGCCGAGTACTACAAGCCCACCCGGCACGGCGCCGAGGCCGGCCTGGCCGACCGCCTCGCCAAGCTCCGCGCCATCCTCCGCAGACGCTGACCTTTCGCGACTCCGACGGAGTTGCCCGACATGTCGGGCAGGTGCACCATCCGGGCTCGTTGACTGAAGGGATTGTGTTGAGTGAAGGATCCACGTCGCAAGAAAGCGCTTACCTCGACATAGATCCTTCAGTCGACACGAATGCATCACTCGAGCAGCTCCGGCGCGCCTGCTCAGCCAGCCGGGCCATCGGTCGAGGGGCAGATGAGGGTGCCACCGCGGACCGCAGCAGGAAGGCTTCTGTCAACGGCGGGCTGTGGATGATGCCGGGCGCAGAGTCGAGGAGGCCGGGCATGCTGGCCGGATGTCCCGCACCGACGACGCCCGGCCCCGCCGCCGGTCCGAGCTCACCAACGTGACGCGGAAGGAGCTCAGCGAGTCCTGGGAGTCACCGCATCACGGGTACCACCGCAACGCCGTACTGCACGATCCGGTCCGGCAGCGCATCCTCGACGCTGCCGCCGTGATGCCACCCGGTGCGGTGGTGGGCGGCTGGGCGGCGGCGTACCTGCACGGCGCCACGCACCTGGACGGACGCGACGAGCCAGTCCTTCTGCTGCTGCCCGCGGACCGCGTCGTCAAACGGCCGGGGATCCAGATCAGTCGCGTCGCGCTCGACCCCGTCGACGTCACGACGAAGCAAGGCATCTCCTGCTCTACCGGTACCAGGGCCGGCTTCGACCTACTCCGGCTTGCGCCCGACCTGACCGAGGCCGTGACAGCCGGCGACTGTGTGGTCCGCACCGGACTCACCACGCAGGCAGGTCTGCTCAGCTACGCGGCCGAGCACCCGCGCCGCCGCGGACTGCGCCAGTTGCGCGCGGCCCTGCCGCTGGTGAATCCCGCGGCGGCGTCGCCGCCTGAGTCCCGGCTGAGGATGCTGTGCGGTCAGCGGGCCGGACTGCCCGGGTTGTTGGTCAACGTCCCGCTGTACGGCGCGACAGGCGACTTCCTCGGGATCCCGGACCTGCTGGAGCCGGTCACGGGTCTGGTGATCGAGTACGACGGGGGAACAGCACCGCGACCTCGATCAGCACACGGCGGACAACCTCCGGGAGGAGAGCTTCGAAGGTGCCGGGCTGGTCGTCGTACGCGTCACCTCGCTCGACCTCAAGGACGCGGAGGCCACCTCGAGCCGGATCGCAGATACGTATCGTCGCAGGCTGAGCCACCACCGTCCCGCCGATGGCTGGACCGTCGGGTGGCGGCCGAAGCGGGCGGCTTGAGCAGGCCGGAGCGGGCGGGGCTTGAGCAGGTCGGACGGGCGGCGTGAGCAGGAGGGGTTCGACGAGTGTGCACTCGGGGCACAGGAGCGATGCCTCGGCGTGTCCGGAGGTCACAGCCGATGGTGCGGCGGTGGCAGCCGGGCGGGTCGTGCGCGATAAGGTCGGACGATGTCCGGACTGTGTGCGGCCCGGCGTAGTCCACGAGGAAGGTGGAGCGGTTCATGAGCGTCGGGGAAGTCGCCGGACTGATCGCCGCGTGCGCGTTGCTCATTCTGGTGGGCCTGCTGGCCTATCCGATCCTGAAGCTCGGCAAGGTGCTGGACGAGACCCGGATCCTGGTCAAGGGCGTCTCGGACTCCAGCGTGCCGCTGCTGGGTGAGGTGACCACGACGGTGACGACGACGAACGCGCAGCTGGCGAAGGTGGACACGATCACCGACAACGCGAGCACGGTGTCGACGAACGCCGCGGCGCTGATGTCGCTGTTCTCGGCGGCCGCGGGAGGGCCGCTGGTGAAGGCGGCCGCGTTCTCGTACGGCGTCCGCCGAGCGCTCGGCGACCGGGAGCGCAAGGACATCGCCAGGAGGGTCCGTGAGGAGATGAAGGCCGAGCGGAAGGCGGCGAAGAAGCGGTGAGGCGGCTCTTCTGGTTCGTCGTCGGCACCCTGGTCGGCGTGTGGATCGTGACCCGGCTGAAGAAGAGGGCACAGGCGCTGACCCCGCAGAGCATGCAGAACTCTGTGGACAAGCTTGCCAGCGCGGTCCGCCACTTCGGCGACGAGGTCAGGGAGGGGATGGACCAGCGCGAGGCCGAGCTGCGTGAGGCGCTCGGTCTGGACATCGACGAAAGCAGACCGAGAGTAGAGCATGGAGACCGCTGAGATCCGTCGCCGGTTCCTGAAGTACTTCGAGGACCGCGACCACACCGTCGTACCGAGCGCGCCGCTGCTCTTCGACGACCCGAACCTGCTGTTCGTGAACGCCGGCATGGTGCAGTTCGTGCCGTACTTCGTCGGCCAGCAGACCGCGCCGTTCGCGCGTGCGACGAGTGTGCAGAAGTGTGTCCGGACCCTCGACATCGAGGAGGTCGGCAAGACCACCCGGCACGGCACGTTCTTCCAGATGAACGGCAACTTCTCGTTCGGCGACTACTTCAAGGAAGGTGCGATCGAACACGCCTGGCAGCTGGTCACCGGCTCGCAGCACGACGGCGGGCTCGGGTTCGACCCGGACAGGATCTGGGTCACCGTATTGCACTCCGACGACGAGGCGGCCGGCCTGTGGCGGCGCGTCGCCGGGCTGCCGGAGCACCGGATCCAGCGGCGCGGGCTGAAGGACAACTACTGGCACATGGGCATCCCCGGTCCGGGCGGCCCGTGCAGTGAGATCTACGTCGACCGCGGGCCGGAGTACGGGCCGGACGGCGGGCCGGAGGCGGACGAGGACCGGTTCCTGGAGATCTGGAACCTGGTGTTCATGCAGGAGCAGCTGTCCGCGGTCCGCGCCAAGGACGACTTCGACATCGTCGGCGAGCTGCCACGGAAGAACATCGACACCGGGATGGGTCTGGAGCGGACGGCGTACCTGCTGCAGGGCGTCGACAACCTGTACGAGATCGACGAGGTCTTCCCGGTGATCGAGAGGGCCTCGGAGCTGTCGGGCCGCAAGTACGGCGCCGGCGGTGAGCAGGGCCACATCGACGACGTCCGGTTCCGGGTGGTCGCGGACCATGTGCGCAGTGCGCTGATGCTGATCGGCGACGGCGTGAAGCCGGGCAACGAGGCGCGCGGCTACGTGCTGCGCCGGCTGATCCGCCGGGTGGTGCGGTCGATGCGGCTGCTGGGCGTGGAGGACAACACGCTGCCCGAGCTGCTGCCGGTGAGCCTGGGCCGGATGCAGACGTCGTACCCGGAGCTGACCCAGGACTGGGGCCGGATCAGCCAGATCGCGTACGCCGAGGAGGAGGTGTTCCGGGAGACGCTCAAGTCCGGGACCACGATCTTCGAGAACGCGGCCCTGCAGACCAAGCAGCAAGGCAGCGGCACGCTGGCCGGTGACAAGGCGTTCCAGCTGCACGACACGTACGGCTTCCCGATCGACCTCACCCTGGAGATGGCCGCGGAGCAGGGCCTGGCCGTGGACGAGGGCGAGTTCCGCCGGCTGATGGCCGAGCAGCGCGACCGGGCGAAGGCCGACGCGCGGGCGAAGAAGGCGAAGCACGCGGACCTGTCGGCGTACCGGTCGCTGGCGGACCAGCTCGGCCGGCCGGTCGAGTTCACCGGGTACGACGAGGTGACGTCCGAGGGCACCGTGCGCGGGGTCATCGCGGGCGACGGCGCCACCAGTTCGGGTGCGTCCGCAGGCCAGGAGATCGAGCTGGTCCTGGACCGGACCCCGTTCTACGCCGAGGGTGGCGGCCAGCTCGCGGACGCGGGCGTGATCCAGCTCGCCGGCGGCGGCAAGATCGAGGTGCTCGACGTGCAGTCGCCGATCAACGGACTGATCGTGCACACCGCGCGGGTGCTGGACGGCGAGGTGGCGGTCGGCGACCAGGCCCAGGCGCTGGTCGACGTGGAGCGCAGGCGGTCGATCTCGCGCTCGCACACCGCGACGCACATGGTGCACAAGGCGATCCGCGAGGCGCTCGGCGAGACAGCGACCCAGGCCGGCAGCGAGAACTCGCCGGGCAGGTTCCGGTTCGACTTCTCCGCCACCGGCGCGGTGCCGGTGAGCGTGCTGGAGGACGTCGAGGCGAAGGTCAACGACCTGGTGCTGGCCGACCTCGCGGTACAGGCCGAGGTGATGAGCCAGGCCGAGGCGAAGGCAGCCGGTGCGATGGCGCTGTTCGGGGAGAAGTACGGCGACGAGGTCCGGGTGGTCTCGGTCGGCGACTGGGCCCGCGAGCTGTGCGGTGGTACGCACGCGCACCGGTCCGGCCAGCTGGGCGTGATCAAGCTGCTCGGCGAGTCGTCGATCGGGTCCGGGGTACGGCGCGTGGAGGCGCTGGTCGGGTCGGACGCGTATAAGTTCCTGGCCCGTGAGCACGTGCTGGTGGCGCAGCTGTCCGAGGCGCTGAAGGCGCGGCCGGAGGAGCTGCCGGACCGGGTCACGGACCTGGTCGACCGGCTGCGTGCCGCGGAGAAGGAGATCGAGAAGGTCCGCGCCGCCCAGGTGCTGGCGGTCGCCGGCGAGCTGGCCGCGAACCCGAAGAACGTGTTCGGGGTCCGCTTCGTCGGGCACCGTACGCCGGACGGTGTCGGCGGCGGCGACCTGCGCAAGCTGGCGCTCGACGTGCGCGGCCGGATGCCCGCGGACCAGCCCGCCGTGGTGGCCGTGGTCGGCGTCGCGGACGGCAAGCCGGGCATCGTGGTGGCGCTGAACGACACCGCACGGGCCTGGCGGCTGAAGGCCGGTGACCTGGTCAAGGTGGCCGCGGAGGCGCTCGGCGGACGCGGTGGCGGCAAGGACGATGTCGCGCAGGGTGGCGGTACGGATCCGGACGGTGCCGAAGCGGCGCTGGCCGCGGTCGAGCGGGCGGTCGGCCAGCTCGTCACCAGCTGATGCGGCCCGGGGTCCGGTTAGGGCTCGACATCGGAGACGCGCGGATCGGGGTGGCCTCGTGCGACCCGCAGGGCATCCTCGCCACGCCGGTTGAAACGGTACGTCGTGGGCAGGGTGACCTTGACCGGATCGCTAGTCTCGTAGCCACTCTCGAGGCCATCGAGATCGTGGTCGGGCTGCCGCGCTCGCTGTCGGGCGGCGAAGGGCCGGCCGCGGCACGGATCCGTACAGTGGCGGATGAGCTGGCACAGCGGGTATCGGGGATCCCGCTGCGCCTGGTGGATGAACGGTTCACCACGGTGACCGCGGAGCGGGTGCTCCGAGAGCAAGGGAGGAAAGGCTCGAAGCGACGGGCCGTCGTCGACCAAGCGGCGGCGGTCGTGATCCTGCAACATGCGCTCGACACCGAGCGTGAGACCGGCAACCCACCCGGGAGCCTTGTGGAGAAGTCCCCGTGAACGAAACGTCAGTGTACGAAGACGACGAGCTGCACGACGACCTGGGCCTGCGCCCGCTGGGCCGTGCCGAGCGCCGCCGCGAGCGCCAGCGGCAGCGCGGCCGGCGAGCGCGCGGATGCTTCGCCGTCGTGGTGTCGCTCGTGGTGCTCGGCGGCATCGTCGCCGGGATCATGTTCGGGCTCGGCAAGGGCCGCGACTACCTGAACGACCTGTTCTCCGCCCCGGACTACACCGGCCAGGGCACCGGTGAGGTGACCGTGGAGATCGCCCGCGGCCAGACCGCGGAGTCGATCGGCGAGACGTTGCAGAAGGCTGACGTGGTGAAGAGCGCGAAGGCGTTCGAGCGCGCCGCCCGCGACGACACCCGGTCGCGCGGCATCCAGGCCGGGACGTACCAACTGCGCAAGCAGATGTCGGCCACGGCCGCGCTGGCACTGCTGCTCGACCCGCAGAGCTCGATCCTGGTACGCCGGGTGAGCGTGCCGTCCGGCAAGACGGTCAACGAGGCGGCGGCGATCATCCAGGACTCGAAGGCGGCCAAGCTGCCGGCGGGCTCGGTCGCGGCCGCGCTGGCGAAACCGCAGACGCTCGGGCTGCCGTCGTACGCCGGCAACAAACCCGAGGGCTTCCTGTACCCGTCGACGTACGACCTGCCGAAGAGCCCGACCGCGACCTCGATCCTGCGCCAGATGACCAAGCAGTACGGCGCTGTCGCGGCGAAGCTGAAGCTGACCCAGACCGCGCAGGCACGCAACCTCGCGCCGTACGACGCGGTGATCGTTGCCAGCATCATCCAGGCGGAGACGAACCGGAAGGCCGACTACCCGAAGGTTGCCCGGGTCATCTACAACCGGCTGAACGCCGAGATGCCGTTGCAGATGGACTCGACCATCCACTACGCGATGGGCCGCAGCGGCAGCGTGTTCACCACCGACGCGGACCGCCGGCGGCCCGGCCCGTACAACAGCTACCTGAACAAGAAGTTGCCTCCGACACCGATCAACTCGCCCACCGAGGAGACGTTGCGCGCGGCACTCAACCCGGCGCAGGGCAGCTGGCTCTACTTCGTCACGGTCAACCTTGACACCGGCGAGACCGCGTTCGCCTCGACGCTGGCCGAGCACAACGCGAACCGCGCCAAGCTGACCGCGTGGTGCGATCAGCACAAGGACCACGCGGGCTGTCGGTGAGCAGGACCTGCGCCATCCTCGGGCGACCGATCGCGCACTCGTTGTCGCCGGCGATGCACCGGGCCGCCTACGCCGAGCTGGGACTGGACTGGCGCTACGACGTGCACGAGGTCGGTGCGGACGAGCTGGCCGGGTTCCTCGCGTCCGCGGGGCCGGAGCTGCGCGGGCTGTCGCTGACGATGCCGCTGAAGCGGGTGGCGCTGGAGCTGGCGGACCGCAGTGACGACACCGCCCGGCTGGTCGGCGCGGCGAACACGCTGCTGCTCGAGCCGGACGGTTCCCGGCTCGCCGCGAACACCGACGTACCAGGGCTGGTCGCGGCGTTCGCCGAGCACGGCATCACGATCGCCGAGACCGCTGTGGTGCTCGGCGGGGGAGCGACCGCGGCCTCCGCACTGGCCGCACTGGCACGGCTCGGCGTTCGCGACGTGACGCTGGTGGTACGCGACCCTGCCCGGGCCGAGGAGGTGCGCCGCGTGGCCGGCGAGCTTGACCTCCGGCTCGCGGTGGCGACGTTGGCGCAGGCCGAGCAGGTGGGCGGCCACGACCTGTGCGTGTCGACGGTGCCGGGTGGTGCCGTGGACGCGTGGGCGGACCACTTCGCGAGTGTCGCACCAGTGCTGTTCGACGTCGCCTACCACCCGTGGCCGACCGCGCTCGCGATGGCTGCCGCGCGGATCGGTACCGAAGTGTTGAACGGACTTGATCTGCTCGTGCATCAGGCGGCCTTCCAGGTGGAGATGATGACCGGGAGGTCCCCTGCTCCGCTGGCGGCCATGCGTGCCGCCGCCCGGGAGGAGCTGGTCGAGCGTGAACGAGGCTCTTCTTGACCGCCGGTGTGTCCGCCGCACCGGACTGGGACGAGCTGACCCGGCTGGTGGTCGGCGGCGTGTACCGGCCGGGGATGAGCGGGTACGCAGCGATGCAGCAGCTGTTCGACCCGCGCTACGACCCGGTCCGGCCGGCTGCGGTGGTGCGTGCGGCGAGCGTGTCCGACGTCCGCCAGGCGGTGCTGTTCGCGCGGCGCAACGGGCTGGTGTGTGTGCCGAAGGGCGGCGGCCACTCGTACGTCGGCGCGTCCACGGTGGCGAACGGCCTGGTGATCGACCTGCGGGCGATGTCCGGCGTGACCTACCGCGGTGGCGGTGTGCTCGCGGTAGGTGCCGGCGCCACGCTGTACGGCGTGCACGCGCTGCTGGACCGGTACGGGCAGTCGCTGCCGACCGGGACCGGCCCGACCGTCGGCGTCGCCGGACTCACCCTCGGTGGAGGCCTGGGGCCTGACACCCGGGCGTACGGGCTGACCAGCGACCGGGTGATCTCGATGGACGTGGTGCTCGCCGACGGGCGGTACGTGCCGGCGAGCGCGAAGCAGTACCCGGACCTGTTCTGGGCGCTGCGCGGCTGCGGCGGCGGCAACCTCGGCATCGTCACCGGCTTCCGGTTCCGGACCATCCCGGCGCGGACCGTGGGTACGTTCAGCCTGAGCTGGCCGGAGTCGCGCGGCGCGCCCGTGATCCGCGGCTGGCAGCGGTTCGCCCGCGAGGCGCCGGACGCGTACTGGGCGAACCTGCACCTGGACGCGCACGCCGACGGCACCGTCGCGATCCGCGCCATCGGCGTGTCCCGGACCGGGTCCGGCGAGGCCGCCGCCGCGATGCTGGAGTCGATGGCCGGGTACCGCGCCACGTCGCGGTCCTTCGAGAGTCGCTCGCACCTGGAGGCGGTGCGCTACCTCGGCGGGGGCACGACCAGCCCGCGGACCGGGTTCACGGCCGGCTCCGACGTGCTGCGCGAGCCGATGGACTCCGCCACCGTCGACGCACTGGTCGCCGTGGTCCGCAGCCGTGCCCGCGAGGGCGGTACCGCGACCGCGATCATCGACCCGCTCGGCGGCCAGTCCGCGTCCGACCCGGCGGGTGGCTCGGCCTGGCCGTGGCGGTCCGCGCTCGGCACCATCCAGTGGTACGTCGGCCTCGCCGCCCACCCGTCGAGTGCGAGCTACACCGCGGCCCGCCGCTGGATCGTGGACGGCCACCACGCGGTCGCCCGGTTCTCCGCGGGCGGCTACGTCAACCACGTCGAGCCGGACCGGTCGGTCGCCTCGTACTACGGCACCAGCTGGCTGCGCCTCCGCACGTTGAAGCGCAAGTACGACCCCACAAGCTTCTTCCGCTCCCCCTACGGCATCACCTGATCACCCGCACCCTTCCACCCCGGCAGGCGCCCCATCCTCCCTGGCGTTCATCGGTCGCTTGGCGACGACCTGTGGATGACGGGCTCTCCTGACGGATCCGAGGAGAACCCGATATCGGTAGACATCGGGCGGCACCCGCACGGCGGTGACGTTTCCGCGGAAAGGCCACCAACTCGCCGAGTGCCACCCACGGAGGTGATCGGTGAGCCGGATCACGCGGTCACGTGACCGCCGGTGTGCACCCGACCGGTTTTCCACAACGCGTCGCCAAGCGGCCGATGAACGCCGGGGAGGGCGGGATAGGGTGCGGCCTTGTGTCGTGGCAGCAGGCGCTTCTCGTGGGACTCAGCGCGGTCGGGTCGGCAGTGGCGGCGTACCTGCTGGGGCCGTGGGTGTTGCGGCGGATCCCGGAGCCGGAGCTGGACGAGGGGGAGACCAAGACGCTGTACGCCGCGATGGCGGGTCCGCGGGCGGCGGCGTGGTGCGGTGGGCTGGCGGCGGTCGCGGGCGGCCTGCTGGCCTGGCGGATCGGCTGGGCGGCGCCGCTGGCGGCCTGGCTGGTGCTCGGCATTACAGGTGCGGTGCTCGGGTACATCGACATCCGCACCAGGTTCTTGCCCTCGGCAATCATCTGGCCGACGTACGCCGCGGTGGCGGTGCTGCTGACGGTCGCGTCACTCGTCACCGGCGACTGGGACGCACTCGGCCGGGCGGCGATCGCGGGAGCGGGCACGTTCGTACTTTTCTACCTCATGTGGTGGGTGTACCCGGCCGGCATCGGGTTCGGCGACGTGCGGCTGTCCGGGCTGCTCGGCGGCGCGCTCGGCTGGCTCGGCTGGGGTGAGCTGGTGATCGGGATGTACGGCGGGTTCCTGTTCGGCGCCGTCCTCGGCGTACTGCTGACCGCGGTGAAGGTGTTCGACCGGAAGGCGTTCGCCTTCGGCCCGTTCATGCTGGCCGGCGCGCTGGTCGGCGTACTCGCGGGCAGCCCGCTCGCGAGTACCTACCTGGGCTGATCCGGCGTCCGGTCACCCGCCCATCCTGCCCGCGAGGCGGACCGCCTGCCATCACATCCGCGCCGCACCGGCACCCGTCCGCGGATGCCGCACGGGCATCGGGCCCGCTGGCCGGACGTGTGATGGGCTGCAGGTCCGGCCGTGGAAGAATCGCGGCATGCTGCGCTGGCTCACCGCCGGCGAGTCGCACGGACAAGCGCTCGTCGCCGTACTCGAAGGTCTTCCCGCAGGCGTCAAGGTCACCACGGACGACGTGGCCGACGCCCTGGCTCGCCGTCGGCTCGGCTACGGCCGCGGCGCCCGGATGAAGTTCGAGCGGGACGAGGTGACGTTCGTCGGCGGCTTCCGGCACGGCCTGTCGCTCGGCAGCCCGGTCGCGATTCAGATCGGCAACACCGAGTGGCCGAAGTGGGAGACGGTGATGTCACCGGACCCGGTCGACCCGGCGGTGCTCGCCGAGCAGGCCCGCAACGCCCCGCTGACCCGGCCCCGGCCAGGGCACGCCGACCTGGCCGGGATGCAGAAGTACGGCTTCGACGAGGCTCGCCCGGTGCTCGAGCGGGCCAGCGCGCGGGAGACCGCCGCCCGGGTCGCGCTCGGTACCGTCGCCGCCCGGTTCCTGCGGCAGGCGTACGGGATCGCGATCGTGAGCCACGTGGTGGAGCTCGGCACCGTGCAGGCGCCGTACGGCGTAGTGCCGGCGATCACCGACGTCGAGAAGCTGGACGCGGACCCGGTCCGCTGCCTGGACGCGGACACGAGCAAGGCGATGGTGGCCGAGATCGACACCGCGCAGAAGGCCGGTGACACCCTCGGCGGCGTGGTCGAGGTGGTGGTCGACGGGCTGCCGCCGGGGCTCGGCAGCTACGTGCACTGGGACCGCCGGCTCGACGCCCGGCTCGCCGGTGCGCTGATGGGGATCCAGGCGATCAAGGGCGTGGAGGTCGGCGACGGCTTCGACCTGGCCCGCACACCCGGCTCGCAGGCGCACGACGAGATCCTCGCCGAGGACGGCGTGGTACGACGCGCGTCCGGCCGGTCCGGCGGGACCGAGGGCGGGATGAGCACTGGCGAGACACTGCGGGTCCGGGCGGCGATGAAGCCGATCGCCACCGTGCCGCGGGCTTTGCGCACGATAGACACCAGCACCGGCGAGGCCGCGACAGCGCACCACCAGCGGTCGGACGTGTGCGCGGTACCGGCGGCCGGGATCGTCGCGGAGGCGATGGTCGCATTGGTGCTCGCAGACGCGGCGCTGGAGAAGTTCGGCGGCGACTCGGTTGCGGAGACCGCCCGCAACCACCGCGCGTACCTGGACAGCCTGCCGGCGACGATCGCGGTGCAGCGATGAGCCCGGTGCTGGTCCTGGTCGGGCCGCCCGGCTCCGGCAAGTCGACCATCGCCGCGAAGCTGGCTACCCTGCTCGGCGTGGACCACGTCGACACCGACACCGCGGTGGAAGCGCAGGCCGGTAAGGCGATCTCGGACATCTTCGTCGACTCCGGTGAGGCCGCGTTCCGCGCACTGGAACGGGCCGCGGTGACCGAGGCGCTCACCGGTGACGGCATCGTCTCGGTCGGCGGTGGCGCGATCCTCGACCCCGTCACCCGCGCGGACCTGGCCGGGCACACGGTGGTGTTCCTGGACGTGTCGCTGTCCGAGGCGGCGAAGCGGGTCGGACTCGGTACGTCGAGACCGTTGCTGCTGGGTAACGTCCGGACCCAGCTGAAGCAGCTGATGGATGCGCGCCGGCCGCTGTACGCCGAGGTCGCGACCTTCGTGGTCGACACCGACGGCCGGACGCCGGAGGAGATCGCGGACGAGATCGCCACCAAGGTGGAGCCGCGGTGACGGTGCGCAGGATCACGGTCGCGGCGGGGTCACCGTACGACGTTGTCATCGGCAACAACCTGCTCGGGGAGCTGCCCGGGCTGCTCGGCGACGGGGTGCGGCGGGTCGCGGTGATGCACCCGCGGGCGCTGCGTGCCACCGGTGACGCGGTCCGCGAGGACCTGACCACCGCCGGGTACACCGCGCACGCGATCGAGATCCCGGACGCGGAGGACGCGAAGACGGCGGAGGTCGCGGCGTACTGCTGGTCGGTGCTCGGCCAGGCCGGCTTCACCAGATCCGACGCGGTGGTGTCGGTCGGCGGGGGTACGACGACGGACCTGGCCGGTTTCGTTGCGGCGACCTGGCTGCGCGGCGTGCGGTGCGTGCACATCCCGACCACACTGCTCGGGATGGTGGACGCCGCGGTCGGTGGCAAGACCGGGATCAACACCGCCGAGGGGAAGAACCTTGTCGGGTCGTTCTGGGAGCCGGCCGGCGTGCTATGCGACCTGGCCGCGCTCGAGACGCTGCCACGCAACGACTACGTCAGCGGGCTGGCCGAGGTGGTGAAGTGCGGCTTCATCGCCGACCCGGTGATCCTTGACCTGGTCGAGGCGGACCTGGCCGGCGTCCGGGAGCCGTCGTACCCGCACACCGAGGAACTGGTCGCCCGCTCGATCGAGGTGAAGGCGGCGGCAGTCGGCGCCGACCTGCGCGAGCGGACCACGGTGGCCGGCGGCCAGGTCGGGCGGGAGGCGCTGAACTACGGCCACACGCTCGGGCACGCGATCGAGCGGGTGGAGCGGTACAGCTGGCGGCACGGCGCCGCGATCAGCATCGGGATGGTGTTCGTCGCCGAGCTGGCCCGGGCCGCGGGCCGGCTGGACGACGCGACCGCGGACAGGCACGCCGCGGCGCTGGAAGGTCTCGGCCTGCCGGTGCGGTACAAGGCGGACGCCTGGCCGAAGCTGCACGAGTCGATGAAGCTGGACAAGAAGACCCGCGCCGACCGGCTGCGCTTCGTGATCCTCGACGGACTCGCAAAGCCCGCCATCCTGGAGGCCCCCGACCCGTCCCTGCTGGTCGCCGCCTACGCCGAGATCTCCTGAGCGCGAGAGACCTGCGCTGGCGTCAGCCGAGGCGGTTCCTCGAGCGCCTGCCCGCCGTTGCGAGGACGCCGACGGCAAGCGCGATGGCGACGGTGGGGACCTGGACGAAGAAGTCGAGCAGGTTGTCGAAACCGGAGACGACGTCGCCGCCGATCAGCGCGGTAGCGCCGCGCAGGCCGAGTCCGCCGACCGTGAGCACGAAGAAGCCGCCGAGCATCATAAGGAGTCGTGGCGGGCGGTTGCTGGGTGCCGATAGGAGGTTGGCGACCGCGCCGAGCGCGATGCCGGCGACCAGCGTGCCGGTGATGTCGCCCACTGCCCGGGTCGCGAGCTGCTGGAGAAGATAGGTGCCGATGACGGTGGGGATCAGCCAGAGCAGCATGCCGGGCCGGCCGTTGAACGCCAGGATGAGCCCGACGGCGAACGGGATCCACGCCAGCACGATCACGATGTACGGCAAGGTGGGCTCGACCGCATGCTCGACCAGGGTGTCGGTGCCGCCGGTGAGCTCCGACCCGGCGGCCATGCCCGTGACGAGCAGCGCGAGCAGCAGGGTCGCGTAGACCAGTCGCGTGGCGCCGACACTGATGTAGCCGCCGATCAGCTCACCGGCCGCGGCGGACAGATAGTCGCCCGGGACGACGACGAACAGGGCGGGGACGACGACCAGCGCCACCCCCGCCGCGTCGACCAGGCCGTCGAGGAGTGTGGCCGCGATAACGGTGAGTGCGAGGGCGGCGACGAACGGGAGCAGCGGCTCGAACCGGCGTCCCTCGAACGCGATGAGGAACAGGCCCATCACCGCGCCCAGCAACGCGGCCGCGACGACCTCGGTGCCGGTGGCAACGACGCTCGGCGCGAAGCCGGTGGCGAACAGGACGACACCGATCACCCGCAGCCAGGCGGGCCAGTGCGGCGGTGCGTCGGCCAGCTCGTCGAGGCGCTGCGCTGCGTCCGCGGGCGACAGCCCCCGCTCGATGTCCAAGGTGAGTACCTTGAGGTCCATCACCTGGTCGAGGCGCGACAAACCAGGTGTGGCGCGCACCACGGCGACCGGTGTGGCGGTACGTGAGCTGCGATCGGTGAGCAGGACCTGTTCGGGAAGCACCAGCAGGTCGAGGTCGAGCCGGAACGCGTCCGCGATACGCGGGAGGTATCGCTCGAGCATCTCGACCCCCTCCGCGCTCGACCTGAGCAGCAGCGCGGCCATCCGGACTGTGACGTCGAACGACCCGGCATCCGCCCCGCTCATGCCGGTGTCGCAGGCGTCTCGCCGGCCGCGCTCGCGCTCCCCACTGGCTCGGTGGGAATGGACCGGGTGAAGAACAGCGCCAGCGCCGCGATGCAGGCCAATGCCGACAGACTGATCCGCAACCCCGCCACGCGGGCCTCCTCGTTTTCCTCGACGATGGCATCCGCCTGTGCGGCCGGCGTCCCGGCGTCGCGCAACGCGGCCTCGAGGTCGGCGTCGGAGACGAACGGGATGCCGCCGGCAAGCTGGACGGCCGCCTCGGACGACACGTCGCCGGGGATCTGTGGGTTCTCCTGGATGCCCTGGATGAACGTGGTGGTCAACGCCGCGATCAGGAGCGAGCCGGCCAGCGCGGTGCCGAGTGACGCGCCGAGGTTGGTCGCGGTGTTCTGCAGTCCGCCGACCTCACCGCTGAGCTCATCGCCCACCGACGAGACCGTGACGGCGCCGAGCTGTGACGCGAGCGCCCCGACGCCGAGACCGGCGAGCAGTAGCGGCGCGGTGACGATCTCGGGGCCTGCCCCGACCTCCAGGGCCATGACCAGCGACACGATGCCCGCGAGCAGCGCACCCAGCCCCCAGTCGACGACAGTGCGCGGCGAGGCCTTCGGCCACACCTTCGGGATGCCGACGGCAGCCAGCAGCAGCGTGACCGAGAGCGGCAGCAGCCTGACCCCTGTCTCCATCGCGGTCAGGCCGAGTGCCACGGACAGGTAGAGCGGAATGGTGAAGAACAGCCCGGCCTGGAGCAGGAACTGGAAGAAGAACATGGTCAGCCCGCCGGTCAGCTGCGTGTTGCGCAGTATCGAGACCTGGACCAGGGGCTCCTTGCCAGCGGCCACGACGCGCTTCTCCCACCAGAAGAAGATCCGGACGATCACCGCGCCGAGCAGGATCAGCCAGATCGTGGGGGAGAGGCCGAGGAACGACGGACCTTCCTGCTTGGGCAGCACCCAGCCCCACTCCCCGGAGCGGAGCACGCCGAAGACGGCGAGCCCGAGGCCGGTCGCCGACAGCGCCACACCTGGGATGTCCAGCCTGAACGGGGAGCGTTCCTCGCTGCTCTTGATCCTCCGGCTCAGCACGAGGATGGCGAGGACTACGACCACCTCGCCGGCGAAGACAAGCCGCCAGCTCAGGTAGGTGGTGAACGCACCGCCGATCAGCGGTCCGGCGGCCACCGCGATCGCACCTGCCGAGGCCACCAGACCGTAGGCGCGAGGACGTTGCGGCGGGGGGAAGTTCGAGGCGACGAGCGCGACGATGGCCGGCATGATCAACGCCGCGCCGACGCCTTCGAGAACCGACCAGCCCAGGATCAGCACGCCGAGGTTCTGGGCGAGCGAGGTGGTGAGGGAGCCAGCGCCGTAGATGACGCAACCGATCGAGAACGCGCGCTTCCGCCCGATCATGCTGCCGATCTTGCCGCCGGTGATCATCAGCGTGGCCATCACCAGGGTGTACAGGGTGATCGCGGTCTGGACACCCGTGACGGTGGTCCCGACATCCTTCGCCACCTGAGCGATGGACACGTTCATCACCGAGCTGTCCAAGGTCATCAGGAACTGTCCCGACGCCAGGGTCAGCAAGACCAGTCCGGCCGCGCTCGCCGCCTGGGCTGAATCGGATTCCTGTCTCATCGACATGGCCGGGCTCTCCTCTGGTCGACACGGGCAGTCCGCGGTGCTCGCGGGCGCCGCCCCGCTCAGGGCGTTGCGCTGCGGGTCCGGTCGCGTCGTCTCCGAAGCCAGTTCCACGTCAGGTCGAGGATCACGGACAACGCCAAGATGGCGACCATCGCGACGAACGTCACGGGCTCGTTGCGCAACGTCTGCACGGCGAACAGGGCGAGCACGAAGCCGGTGGCGGCGATGGCCACCACGATGATGACAGCGTTCGACCCGGTCTCGGCCCGGAGCCGAAGCGCGGCCACCGAGACGATGAGGAAGATCCCGAGCGCTACCGCACTGCCGAGCGAGGCGATGGCCGTGAGGTCGACGAGGTTCGCGAGCACGAGCACGAGAAGTGTCGAGATGACGAGGCCGCGGGTGCTGCCGACCCGCGCCTTCGCGCCGAACACCGGCGGGAACATCCCCGTCTCCGCCAGCTTCGCCGTGGACCCGACCGCGGCGTAGATGTTGGCGTTGACCGAGGACGATGTCGCCAGTAGCGCGGCGACCGACATCATGGCGAAGCCGGCCTGCCCCAGTGTCGGCTTGGCCGCCTCGGCCAGGGCCGTGTCTCCGTTGGCGATCACTTCCTGCACCGTGAGCGTGCCGAAGACACCGAGCGACACCAGGACGTACAGGGCGGTTGTCACCGCCAGTGCGAGGTATGTCGCACGTGGGAGGTTCTTCGCCGGTTCGGGAAGGTCGCCGCCGGTGAAGCTGATCACCGCGAAGCCCAGGAAGGCGAAGAACGTGAGCGCGACGCTCGAGATGATGTCGACGGTGGGCGGGTACGTCGACCGGGCGAGCAGGTCGGGCTCGAGCTGGGACAGTGTGACGACGATGAACACCGCGAAGACCGCCAGCAGGATGACGACGATCCACGACTGGATCCGGTCGATGAACTCGGCGCCGGCGATGTTGATGACGGCAACCAGCAGTACGACGGCGATGGTCAGGATGTTGTCCCAGGCAGCGCCGGCATCGTCGCCGAACAGCAGCGAGGCGCCGTAGCTGCCGAACGACACAGCCACCATCGCGGTCACGATGATCGAGGCGAAGTAGAGCAGCCACGAGGTGACAGCGGTCAGGCGACCGCGACCGAATCCCTCGAGCAGGAACGTGACGATGCCGCCCGACGACGGATACCGCGCCCCGAGCTTGGCGATCGCGTACCCCTGCAGCGTGGCGATGATGCCGGCTATCAGGAAGGAGATCCAGACCGCCGAGCCGGCTACCGCACCGGCCTCGCCGAGCAGGGCGAAGATGCCGGCGCCCACCATGGACCCGATGCCGAGGAACGCCGCACCTCGCACCGACATCAACCGCGCCGAGCCGTTCGTCCCGCCGGAGTCGGTCGCGTCAGGAACGCCCATGGTCAGCCGATGGCGGCCGGGAAGCGCTGCAGGAACAGCGCTTCGGCATGTGCGAGGCCGGCGATCTCGCCAGGGTGGACGCTCTCGTTCGGGGCATGGATCGCTGCCACGGGCTCCTCGACACCCATCATGATCACCTCTGCATCGGGGTAGGTGTCGGCGAACACATTGCACAACGGGATCGAGCCGCCCTGTCCCAGCGAGACCATCGGTGTGCCGTAGGCATCGTTCATCGCACCGGCCATGACCTGATAGGCCGGGCCATCCGTCGAGGCGCGGAAGGGAGCCCCGGTCGCCTCGGTCTCGACCGACACACCGACGCCCCACGGCGCCACGGCGCGCAGATGGTCGGTCAGCGCCTGCTCGGCCTTGCCCGGTTCCGTGCCGGGCGGGATGCGCAGGTTCAGCCGGGCACTCGCCTGGGGGACGATCGCGGCCGTGGAGCCGAGCACCGGCGGGCAGTCGATGCCGAGGATGGTCACCGCCGGCCGGGCCCAGAGCATGTCCGACACGGTCCCGGACCCGAGCAGGCCGACGCCTTCGGCGACGCCGGCGTCGGTCCTGAACACCTCGGGCGGATACGGGGCGCCAGTCCAGACCTGGGTGTTGTCCAGGCCCTCGATCGTGGTGTCGCCACGTGCGTCTCGCAGCGTCGCGAGCATCGCCACGAGGGCCGCCAGGGCGTCGGGAGCGGGGCCCCCGAACATGCCCGAGTGCAGCTCGGACGCGATCGCCTCGACGTGCACCACGACGTTGACCATGCCGCGCAGGCTCACCGTCACGGCGGGCCGGCCCACCGCGGCGCTCCCGGTGTCGCAGACCAGGATGGCGTCGGCCCGCAGCAGGTCGGCATGCTTGGGCACGAAGTCCTCCAGCCCACCGGTGCCCTGTTCCTCGGAGCCCTCGACTACGAGCTTCAGGTTGACCGGTAGGTCGTTGCCGAGGGCACGCAGCGCGGTCAGGTGCATGATGATGTTGCCCTTGCAGTCCGCCGCGCCGCGACCGTACCAGCGGCCGTCGACCTCGGTCAGCTCGAACGGCGGAGTCCTCCAGGCGGCATCGTCCAGCGGCGGCTGGACGTCGTAGTGCGCGTAGAGCAGCACGGTCGGCGCCTGCGGGTCCGATCCCGGCCGGGACCCCACCACGGCCTGGCTGCCGTCCGCGGTCTCGGCCAGTCTGGCATCGGAGAACCCGACGCCGGCGAAGGCATCCAGCACCCACTGCGCCGCGCGGGCGCATTCCTCCGGGGGGAACTGGCGCGGGTCGGCCACCGATCTGATGGCGACGAGGTCGGCCAGCTCTTGGCGTGCCTGGCCCATCAGGCTGTCGATGCGGTCACGTAGCTCCATGGCTCACTCGTTCACCACGTCGTCGGTCTTCAGGTCCTCGACGAACGCCCTGAAGGCGGGCAGGTTCTCCGGGCAGTAGATCTCGATGATGAGCAGCTGGCCCTGCAGAACCTTGCTGTCGGCAATGATCGGCCGGGCGCCGGGTCCGCCGGCGCCGTTGTAGAGCATGCTCAACAGGATCGACTTGCTCAGTGCCTTGGTCGGGTCGGTGCAGGCGGCGCCGCCGTCGTTGCCGAGAACTCCCACGATCTGCTCCTGCGACGGGGGGTTCTCGACGCCGGCTTCCTCGAGGGCGGCGATGAACTGGTCGGCCTTGTCCTCCGCCTCTCTGGTCGGCTCGTTGCCCCGGTAGGTGATCAAGCCGATGACCACGAGGGCCACGAGGACGATACCGATCACGATGTACAGCGTGCTGCGTTCGCGGGGTGTCTGCGTCTCGACCGGCGTGGTCATGACGGGCTCACCTCCGTTCCCTCTGTCGGTTCGGGCTGCTTCCACGACGGCTTGCGGAACCTGTAGAACAGGAACGGCACCAGCAGCCCGAGGCCGAGGGCGCCGCCTGCCACGATCAGGAAGTACACGCCTCCGCTGCCCGACTCGAACTGCGACGGCGGGACGAAGCCGACAAGCAGGGCGGCCAGCGAGGCGGCGAACCCGGTACCGCACAGTCCGACCAGCATCGGTGCGCGGTAGCCGCGCGGGTGATCGGGCTCCTTGCGGCGCAGCTGGACCGCGGCCACGAACATCAGCAGGTACATGATCAGGTAGACCTGCGTGGTGATCACCGAGAAGATCCAGTAGGAGCTGGAGACGTCTGGGATGAATGCGTAGAGCATCGCGATGAACGTGGTGACGATCCCCTGGGTGACCAGGATGTTCTGCTGGATGCCGTTCTTGTTCAGCCGCTGCAGGAACGGCGGCAGGTAGCCCTCCTGCCGCGAGATCAGCAACAGGCCCTTCGACGGCCCGGCCAGCCAGGTCAGCATGCCGCCGAGCGAGGCGGCCACCAGCATGATGCCGAGGATCGGTGTCAGCCACTGCGCGCCGAACTCGGCGAGCACCGCGTCGAACGCCTGCATCACACCGGCGGTCAGCGAGAGCTCCTCGGCGGGCACGATCCAGCTGATCGCCAGCGCGGGCAGGATGAAGATCATCAGCACCAGGCCCATCGCCAAGAAGATCGCGCGCGGGAACTCCTTGCCGGGTTCGCGCAGGGAGCTCACGTGCACCGCGTTCATCTCCATGCCCGAGTAGGACAGGAAGTTGTTGACGATCAGCACGAGACTGGCCAATCCGGCCCAGGCCGGCAGGATGTGGTCGGCGTCCATCGGCGCGGCAGAGGGGTTGCCCTGCCCGAGGAAGGCGATGCCGAGGATGACCAGCAACGCGCCGGGGATCAGCGTCCCGATGATCAGCCCTCCGCTGGCGAGGCCGGCCACGCCCTTGGTCCCGCGCGAGGAGACCCACACGCCCGTCCAGTACGTGACCATGATGACCGCCGCCGTCCACACGCCACTGGACGCCAGCTCCGGATTGAAGACGTACGCCAATGTGCTCGCGACGAACCCGAGCAGAGTCGGGTAGTAGAAGATGGTCATCGCGAACTGGCACCACACCGCCAGGAAACCTGCCGGCTTGGAAATACCCCGGGCGACCCAGTTGTAGACCCCGCCCTCGTACCCCGAGGCCAGCTCGGCCGAAACCAACGAGGTCGGCAGCAAGAACACGATCGCGGGAACGATGTACAGGAAGACGCACGCCAGTCCGTAGACGGCCATCGTCGGCGACGGCCGCAGGCTCGCCACCGAGCTGGTCGTCATCAAGGCCAGCGCCACCCACGAGATCCACGCAGTCGCGGGGACCCCGGCGCGACTGGCGGCCTTGGCCGCCGGCTCGCTCTTGTCCGCGGGCATATCCATGGCGCTCATCGCGTCGCCCCTTGGCTCGTCTGGCAGGTGGGGCCGTCCGCACCGAACGTCGTGCTGCGGACCGACCTCGTCATCTCCGATGCTCTGGTGTTCTGGATCATCTCGAGGCCCCTCTTGTGACAATCGATGCAGATCCCTGCGATTGGAAATGGTCGCGCTGGGACGCATGCCGGGCCTCATCCTGCCCGGATGATCCCCGGCCCTTCCCGGATGATCGCGGTGGTGGCCGCCGGCGCGGGCGACGCGTGCCGGCTACTCGACGACGTGGATCTCGCGGTCGGTGTTGTTGAAGCGCCGACCGCCGTCGGCGGTGACGGTGACGATGTCCTCGATCCGGACGCCGAACCGACCGGCGAGATAGATGCCGGGTTCGACCGAGAAGCACATGCCTGGTACCAGTGGCTGCTCCTCACCCTCGACCATGTACGGCGGCTCGTGTGTGGTGACGCCGATCCCGTGACCGGTCCGGTGGATGAAGTACTCGCCGTAGCCCGCGTCGGTGATCACGGCCCTGGCGGCCCGGTCGATGTCCTGGCACGTCACGCCAGGCCGGACCGCGTCGACTCCGGCCTGCTGTGCCCTCCGGACGATCTCGTGCACCTCGCGGACCTCGGGCGCCGGCTCGCCGACGGACACGGTCCTGGAGGTGTCCGACCCGTAGCCGAACATGAGTCCGCCGAAGTCGAGCACGACTGCGTCGCCGGGTTCGATCACCCGCTCGCCTGCCTCGTGATGGGGATTGGCGCCGTTCGGTCCGGATCCGACGACCGTGAAGTCGACCTGCTCGTGGCCGAACTGGCGCAGCAGGTCGGCCAGGTCGGCCGCGACCTCGGTCTCCCGCCGCCCGGCGAACCGGGCGTGCACGATCTCGCCATAGGTGGCGTCGGCTGCCGCGCCGGCGGCCTCAAGCCTGGCGAGCTCGTTGGCGTCCTTGACGGCACGCAGCATCGGCATGCAGCGGGTCAAGGCGCTGTACCCGGACTCCGGCAGCGCCTCCTGCAGGCCGAGCAGGTGCATGGCCCACGCCGAGTCGGAGATGCCGAACCGCCCCTGCGGGCGCAGCAGCGGGCTCGCCGCGGCGTACGGGTCGGTCCCGTCCGCCCAGTCGAGGATCGACAGGGTGGGCGCACCCTTGGCGGCCTCGGCGTCGGGTCGTTCGAGCGCGGGAACCAGCAGCGTCGGCTCGTGGTCGGGGGCGAGCACCAGCATCGTGAGCCGCTCGGTGATCGCGGTGGGCTGGTAGCCGGTGAGCCAGACCAGGTCGGGGCCCGGTGCCACGATGACTCCTGAAAGACCCGCCTGCTGCGCGTCGTGCGTCACCCGGGCCATCCGGGCCGCGTAGTCGTCATTGGTGAACGGCACCGGTCCGGGCTGCGTGTTCGTGGTCATGGTCACTCCTCAGTTCTGAAATCCGGATCGTAGAGCGGGCCCGCGGCGCGGGCGTCACCCTTTCTGGACGAGTGATCAGTCGCCGGTGGCGTGCACGCTGGACTACGTGGCTGGCTCAGGTCGACCCGTTCCTGTTCGCAGACAGGGCGAAGCACTCACGCGGTGGGCGCGCACCGGCTGGCACCGGGCGCGCCTCCGCATGGCCGGAACCCCGCGCGCGGAGCCGGCACCGGCGCCAGAACCTCCGCAACCGCCGGCGGCCGTGCTCGACCTGTTGCGCCGCCTCGGGGTGGCGCTGTGCGAAGC
>Ga0075428_100001031_pt1 | contig 29511 bp, 31 predicted proteins | sample RhiMetdeltSRZDD2_FD_75291 | JGI IMG/M metagenome (GOLD analysis project Ga0075428, IMG submission 75291) | Populus rhizosphere microbial communities from Tennessee, USA - Rhizosphere MetaG P. deltoides SRZDD2 | ecosystem: Host-associated > Plants > Roots > Rhizosphere > Soil | place: USA... | reverse complement strand
GACGCAGGTGTCGATGCTGCTCGACACGATCCGCGCTCGCGAGAAGATCGTCAATCTCGCGGACACGGACGATCTCACCGGCGTCTGGAACAAACGCCATTTCCGCAGGCAACTGCCGCAGGAGATCGAGCGGGCGCGTACGTTCGGTGTGCCGCTCACGCTCGTGCTCTTCGACATCGACGAGTTCAAGCAGATCAACGACGGATTCGGTCACGTGATCGGCGACGTCGTGCTGTCGGAGCTATGCGGCGCGGTGCGCGAGACGCTGCGTCCCACCGACGTGCTCGCGCGCTTCGGCGGCGACGAGTTCGCGATCATCCTCCCGCACACCGATTCCAGCGGCGCGGTCGCGGTGGCCGAGCGAATCCTCAAGCGCGTACGCGCGCTCACGATCCCGACGGACGAGGAAGGCGCGATCCAATGCTCGATCTCCGCCGGCATCGCCGAATTCGATCGCGACGGCGACCTGTCGGCGAACGATCTCATCCGACGTGCGGACGAGCGCCTCTATCTCTCCAAACGCCAGGGCAAAAATCGTTACACTGCGTAAGAGAGCCGGCGGTCGGCAGGACGCTGAGTCTCGCTACCGCCGACTGCCGACCGCCGACCGCCGACTTCCTATGCCGAAGTACCTCGTCGCCAACTGGAAAATGAATCTGCCGCCCGAGGGCGAGGAGTCGTATCTCGCGAGCATCTCGGGCGTCGATCCGCGCGATGTCACGATGGTCGTCGCGCCGCCGTTCCCGTTTCTGCGTCACGTCGTGCAGTGTGGGGAAGGCGTGGAGGTCGCGGCGCAGAACTGCAGCGATCGCGCGTCGGGCGCGTACACGGGCGAGGTCGCGCCGGCGATGCTGCGAGCGTGCGGCGTCGACTACGTGATCCTCGGGCACTCGGAGCGGCGCACGCTGTTTCACGAATCCGACGCACTTATTGCGCGCAAGCTCGCCCTCGCGATCGAGCACGGCCTCGGCCCGATCCTCTGCATCGGCGAGGATCTTTCGGTGCGCGAGATGAAGCAGGAGGCGCGTTTCCTCGCCGATCAGATCAAAGTCACCGCGGTCGACGCGCTGGAGACCGCGTCGGAGGTCGTCATCGCCTACGAGCCCGTATGGGCCATCGGAACGGGACGCAATGCGAGCGGCCAGATGGTCGCGGAGACGCTCGTGGAAATTCGCGCGGCGATCGAGCGTTTCTGGCCTGCGTCGCTCGCGAAGACGCCGATTCTCTATGGCGGAAGCGTGACTCCGGAGAATGTCGCCGATCTCGTCGCAAACGGCACGATCGACGGGTTTTTGGTGGGCGGCGCGAGCCTCGATTCGCGGAAATTTCTGGCCATTCACGCCGGCATGCGGTGAGCTTGACTCGGCGCCCGGTTCCGGGAAGAATTCGCAGCCCTGACCGGTTCACAGTCAGGCACCGGAGAATCCATGATCATTTTGTTGGTCGTTTTACACGTCATCATCAGTCTGTTCCTGATCCTCGTCGTCCTCGTCCAGCAGGGCAAGGGTGCGGATCTGGCGGGCGCGTTTGGTGGCGGCGGATCGCAGACGGCATTCGGCGCGCGCGGCGCGACGACGCTCCTGCACAAACTGACGACCGGATTCTTCGTCGCATTCGTCGTGACCTCCATGACGCTGGCGATCCTTCAGGCGCGCCCGCGCGGATCGGTCATGGGCAGTGAAACGGCGGCGCCCACTGCGCCGGCGACTCCCGAAAAGAAGTAAACGCTCTTTGAATCGCCTGCCCAAGTGGCGGAATTGGTAGACGCGCACGTTTGAGGGGCGTGTGGAGAAATCCGTGCCGGTTCGAGTCCGGCCTTGGGCACCAAATCGAATCCAGTCGAGGCCGCAAACGAAGAAAACGTTTGCGGCCTTTTGTTTTCTTCGAGGAGTCGAGCTCGCTTTCCTTGGCCGGTGTTCTGCACACACGCGGAATCGAAGGAAAGGAGACTCATGATGAAATCCCTGGTTCGGCTCATGGCGATCGCTGCGTTTTTGCTGCTGGTCGCCGCTCCTGCGATGTACGCACAGGCTCCTGCCATTGAATCCTCGACGCTTCCCGCGGATACCGCCATCGATGTTGGCGGAACGATCCTCCAGCCTGGCGCCTACATCATCAAAGTCGTCTCGCCGGTTGCAGACCGCAACAAGGTCGTGGTGACGACCGTTGACGGCGAAGTGGTGGCGACGCTCCTCACGGTTCCGCATGCTCTCGAGCCCGGCGAGAAGTATCCCGATACGGCGTTCGTGTTCTATCCGGCCGCGAACGGCGCGCCGCGCGCGTTGCGCACGTGGTTCCCTGCGAACCGGCCGAGCGGAGGCGGCCACGACATCGTGTACGAGGAATCGCGCGCGAAACAGCTCGCGCGTCTGACGAATGAGAACGTGGTCTCGTATCGCGGGGAGCAGACCGCGGAGTTGGAGGTCGTGACGCCGGAGGAGAAGATCGAGACGTACGTGGCGCCTGCGCCCGAGCCGATTCCCACACCGGAGCCGGTGACGACCACGCCGATGACTTCTGCTGCTCCGCTCGAGGAGACGAACGCAGCGCAGGACAACGCGACCGAGATGCCGCAGACCGCGGGTGAAGTTCCGCTCGTTGCGCTGTTAGGTCTGTTGTCGTTAGGCGGTGCGGTGCTCGTTCGCAGAGCACGCCGCGCATAATCGCGTCATGCGGGCCTCGACGCGACTTCGCTGGTTGGAACGAGCGTTCTTCGCGCTCGGAATCTGTCTGGTCGGAGGCGCGCTCGGGGCCACGTATGATCGATGGAGTTATCAGGCGGAGCAGCAACGCATCTTCGTCCAAGCTGTCCCCTCTCCCCACCGCAGTGGGGAGAGGGCTAGGGTGAGGGGTCTTGCGCCCGCGCCCTCACCGGTGCGCGAAGTCAAAGCCCCTCACCCTGACCCTCTCCCCGCGCGGCGGGGAGAGGGGAACGTGAAGCCGGACCCCGGCGTGTTAGGCCGTCTCGAAATCCCGCGCCTCGGCATCGACGCGATCGTCCGCGTGGGCGCGGACAAGCACACGCTCGCGCGTGCGGTCGGACTCGTGCCCGGCACTGCGCGTCCTGGAGAAAGCGGCAATGTCGTGCTCGCGGGACATCGCGATACGTTCTTTCGTCCGCTGCGCAAGATCCGCGTGAACGATCGCATTCTCCTGATCGTGCCGCCGCATGAATACGAATACAACGTCGATTCCATGCGCGTGGTATCGCCCGAGGATACGAGCGTGCTTCGCTCGCACGGGGACGAAGCGCTCACGCTCGTCACGTGCCATCCGTTTTACTGGGTCGGTCCTGCGCCGGACCGATTCATCGTGAGCGCCACCAGAACTAACGTTCGGTGATGCGGCGGTCGTATTCCGCCGCGCGATCGAGAAAGCTTTCGATCGCTCGGCCTAACGCGAGCTTTTCCGTCAGCTCGCTGGACTTGTCGAAGTCCGCGCGGAGGCGCTCCGCTTCCGCGAGGTAGTAGTCGCGCAGTCCCGTCTCGATCTTGAACTCGGGATATTTTTCCGCGAGCGTGCGCATCCACTCCTCGACCTGACGACGCCGATCCTTGTCGCCGTTTCCACTCTTGAGATCGCTGAGGAGCGTGTTCACGACACCGGACAGGATCTGCATCCGTTGCTGCTGGAGTGCTTCATTCATGGCCGCGAATGCTACCAAGTTAGAATGCGCGGCGCATGAAGGTCCTCATCGCCAACCGCGGCGAGATCGCCGTACGCGTGATCCGTGCCTGCCGCGAGATGGGCTATCCGACCGTGGCGGTCTACTCCGAGCCCGACCGCGCGGCGCTGCATGTCGTGAGCGCGGACGAGGCCATGCCGATCGGACCCGCGCCGTCGCGCGAGAGCTATCTGCGCATCGAGCGCATCCTCGACGCGGCGAAGAAGACCGGCGCGGATGCGATCCATCCGGGATACGGATTTCTCGCCGAGAACGCCGCGTTCGCGCGCGCATGCCGCGACGAAGGGCTACTCTTCATTGGTCCGTCGCCTGAGTCGATCGATGCGATGGGCTCGAAGACCGAGAGCCGCCAGCGGATGAAAGCCGCGGGTGTGCCGGTCGTGCCGGGCCTCACCGAGCCGGTGAAGTCGTTCGACGAGATCACTGCGTTCGCAGCCGAGACCGGCTTCCCGATCATGATCAAGGCCAGCGCGGGCGGCGGAGGCAAAGGCCTGCGTTTCGTCGAGCGCGAAGAGGATCTTCAGTCCGCTTACGAACGCGTGACCAGCGAGGCCGAATCGTTCTTCGGCGACGCCTCCGTGTATGCGGAGAAGTTCATTCCCTCGCCGCGGCACATCGAAGTGCAGGTCCTCGGTGATCAGCACGGCAACATCGTCCACGTCGGCGAGCGTGAGTGCACGCTGCAGCGCCGGCATCAGAAGGTCGTCGAAGAATGTCCCTCGCCGGTCGTCGATGCGGAGTTGCGCGCGCGCCTCGGCGCGATGGCCGTGCGCGCGGCCGCGGCCGTGAACTACTACTCCACCGGTACGATCGAGTGCCTCATGGGACCCGATCGCGAGTTTTACTTCCTCGAGATGAACACGCGTTTGCAGGTCGAGCATCCGGTCACGGAGATGGTGTGGGGCGTCGATCTGGTGAAGGAACAGCTTCGCGTCGCGCGCGGTGAAACGCTCTCGTTCCGCCAGGAGGATCTTCGTCCGATCGGACACGCGATCGAATGCCGCATCTACGCGGAGGATCCCGCGCGACGCTTCGCTCCGTCGCCGGGCCTCATTCGCTACATCAATCTTCCGCAGGGTCCCGGCATTCGCAACGATCAGGGCGTGTACGCCGGCTACACCGTGCCGGTGTTCTACGATCCGATGCTCTCGAAGCTGATCGCGCACGGATCGACGCGCGAGGAAGCGATCGCGCGCATGCGCCGCGCACTCATCGAATATCGCGTCGAAGGGATCATGACCACGATTCCGTTCTTCACGTTCATCATGAACAACGCGGACTTCGCGGCGGCGCGATTCGACACCGGCTTCATCGATCGCGTACTGCCGGACCTCGATTTCGCGCAGCGCCCTGCCTCGGAGCACGACGTCGATGCCGCGATCGCCGCCGCGGCGATCATGGCGTTCGAAGAATCACAGAGCGTGAAGCTGCCCGAAGACACGCAGTCGCGTTGGCGAGCCGCCGCGCGCGACGAAGCCGTGCGAGGCCGGCTGTGAAGTTCATCGCCCGGGAAGCGGGCCGGGACGTCGAAGTCGAAGTCCTTCGCCACGGCAGCGGCTATCGGGTCCGCATCGGCGATCGCTGGCTGGAAGCGGACTTCATCGACGTCGGACGCTACGTCCGCTCGCTGCGGCTCGACGACGGCACGCAGTTCTCCCTCGTGCATCACCGCGAGGGCAACACGCACGAGATCTCCCTCGGCGGCTCGACGGTCCACGTCGAGATCATCGACCCGCTCGCCGCGAAACGGCGCCGCCGCGAAGACGAGATCGCCGGCGGCGGAACCGTGAAAGCGCTGATGCCGGGACGCGTGGTCCGCGTGTCCGTCTCGAAAGGCGACACCGTCCGCAAAGGCGCGGGCCTGCTGATTCTCGAGGCCATGAAGATGGAGAACGAGATCCAGGCTCCGGCCGACGGAACCGTGGACGAGGTCTTCGTCCAGCCCGGGCAGACGGTGGAGGTGGGAGCGGAGCTGGTGAGAATCAGTAGCGAGTGATCGCCCGCCCTATAATTTCCGCACCATGTCCTCCAATCAGCCCCTCGGTCCCTACGTCATCGGCGAGCGTGCCGGAGCTTCGTGCTGGCTGGCCGAGGACACGCGCAACGGCAAGAAAGTCGTCCTCAAGCTCCTGACGAAGGCGCTGCCGAAGGAGACCGCCAGGCGCGACACGATGATCCGCGACGTTCGCGTCGCCGCCGCGCTGTATCACGCGTTCCTGGTGCCGATCGCCGAGATCGCCGCGATCGGCGACAACCTGGTGATGGTGATGGACATCGTCGATGCGCAGCCGATCACGAAGAAGCTCGCCGGCCGTCCCGTCGATCGCGCGGAGTTCTTCCGCCTCGCGCTGCAGCTCGCGCACGTCGTGAAGTACCTCCACACGAAGGGACTTCTGCACGGCAACATCAACGGCGACTCGGTCCTCGTCACGCCCGACGGACAGATTCGCGTCGGCGGTCTGAACCTGACGAATCTCGCGCGGCGCGAAAAGACCTCGCACGCGTATCAGCAGAAGGGGAGCGACGCGCGGCTCGTGTCGTACATGGCGCCCGAGCAGATCGCGACGCAGTCGATCGACGAGCGCACGGACATCTTCTCGTACGGTGTCGTGCTCTACGAGATGGCGACGGGCAAGCTTCCGTTCGGCGGCGCGGCGGCCGCGGACGTCGCGCGCGCGGTCGTCGAGTCGCAGCCGTCATCGCCGCGCAGCGTCAATCCGCAGATCGACAACGCCGTGTTAGGCGTGCTCGGCACGTGTCTCTTCAAGGATCCGTTCAAACGGCAGAAGGACATGAAGGCGATCGTCGAGGCGATCGAGAAGATCGATAGCGACGCCGTGCAGTTCGTCGTGCAAGCCGAGAGACGCGTGACCGTCGCTGCGCCGCAGGTGCAGAGCCGCAGCTCGATTCTCTTGATCGCCGACGTGGCGAACTACGACGCGCTCGCGGCCGCCGATCCCGAGACCGCGGCCAAGGCGTCCGCGCGCATGCAGCAAATCCTCGGCGAGTCGGTGTATCTCTTCGACGGAAAAGTCATCGATCCGTTCGGCACGCGCATGGTCGCGGAGCTTCCGTCCGTCGATAGCGCACTCGAAGCAGGACGCAAAGGCGAGTTCGATTTCTCGCCCGGACAGATGGATGACGATCCGCTCGATGTGCGCATGATCCTTCATGCAGGCGACGTCGAGCTGCGCGACGGTGCCCCGACAGGACCGGCAGTCGACAAGGCGTTCGAAGTGCTCGCGCAGCTCCCGCCGAATACGCTCTTCATCTCCGAAGACTTCGTGAGAGTGGGACGGGGCAGCAACGTGCGGCTGCGCGATGCGGGTGCGCGTGCGGGCATGAAGCTCTACACGATCGTTCCCGTCGAGCCGATGCCGGTCCTGCCGACGGAGGTCGAGCCGACGACGGCGGAGCTCGAAGAGGAAGCCGCCGCGGAAGCAGCGGCCGAGATGGCGGCGATGAAGGCCGCGAAATCGAAGCGCACGATGATTCTCGCGGCCGCCGCGGTCGTGATCGTGCTCGTGTTGGCAGGCGTCGGCGTGATGTGGATGCGGCGCGGCGATACGACACAACAGCCGTCCGTTGCGACGACGACCGCGCCGGAGGCGCCGTCCGTTCCGTCCGCAACGAATCCGCGCGCGGTGTATCTCGCGCCGTTCACGGTCGCAACGCCGAACGATCCCGTGCTCGCGCAGCGCGCAACCGCGATTCACCTCGGCGCGCTGCAGATTCTCCGCACGTTCCCCGAGCTTCGCGTGGTCGAAGCGTCGTCGCCGGAAGCCGCGGCATTCTCCGCGACGGTGCGGATGGGACCCGCCGGCGCGGAAATCATTCCGACGGCAGGAACGAAAGCGGCGCCGCCTGCGGCATTGATCGATTCCGCGAGCGGCATTCGCTCCATCGTGCAGTACGTGACGAACGAGGTCCGTGTGCAGCCGCGGAACTACGCCGTTGCGGATGCGCTGAATTCCTTCGCGGACGCCGTAGTCGCGCGCTCGATCAACGATGCGGCGCGCACCGACTCGTCTCTGCGCGCGTCGCTCGCATCCGATCCGAGCTTTCTCCCCGCGCAGCTTCTGGCGATGGAGTATTTCTCCACGACCGGGAAAGACGCAGATGCACTCGCGGCCGCGAAGCAGGTCGTCGCGCTCGATCCGGCGAACGTCGGCGCCGCGCGCAAGGTCGCGCGCAACGCGATGATCACCGGCGATCTGCAGCAGGCGTTCGCGCACTTCAATCTCGTGCTGAAGTACGAGCCGAAAGACATCGAGGCGCTGAATCACATCGCGCGTTACGCGCTCGCGGCCGGCGATACGCAGCGATTCACTGCGACGCTCGCGCGTATGCGCGGCCTCCCGGTGATCGCCGTCGCCGTTCATGAGCCCGACCCGGTTGCGGCATCGGGAAGAATCGATGGAGCCATTCAGCGCTACTACACGGTCGAGGAGACGGTGAAGGGAAGTCCCGCGCTCGCGCTGAAGATCGGGCGCCTGGCGGTGCTACGGCACTCGACCGAGATCGCGGACGTCGAGCTCAAGCAGCTCGCGCAGACCGATCCGCTCTTCGGCTACCACGTTCTCAGCGCATATGTCGCGGCGGAGAACAAACAGAGAGATCAGGCGTTGAAGGAGCTCGAGATCGCGCTCGGCGCCGCCGTCGCGGGCGACGATGCCTGGACGTCCGCGGCCGAGGTGCATGCGATTCTCGACGACACGCCGGGAGTGCTCGATGCGCTGGAGAAAGCCGCGCAACGCAAAGAACCGACTGCGGCGTACGTGCTCGCGCATCCGCTCTACCGCTATCTCGAGAGCGACGCGCGATTCCAGAAGCTGCGCGAGACGCTCATCGCGCAGCAGGCAGAGATCCGCACCGCGCTCGCGCAGGTGCAGTGACGCTCAATTCAGCGCCATCACGCGGATCGATTCCTTCAGGTCGACGATGGCCAGCTTCGTCGCGTTGCGGAACATCAGCGCGCGGAAGCGCGCGTTGAGCGAGCGGCGACGGCCGTCGGTGATCGGCCGTGCGGAGATGGTCAGCACCTCGTCGTCCTCGCGCAGGTAGACGAATCCGTTCGACACCAGCGCGGCGAGCGCGCGATAGATGCGGTCGGGAATCACGAATACGCCGTTGCGGCAGACGATGTAGAGCAGTTCGTTTGCATCCATAATGTGCGCCTGATGATCGTCACGGCACGACTGACGTTCTCCGCTGCCCATCGTCTGCACAATCCGAACCGGGATGCGGACTGGAACCGCCGGACCTACGACAAATGCGACAACCCGCGCGGCCACGGGCACAACTACGCGCTCGAAGTGAGCGTGCGCGGAAAGATCGATCCGGAGACCGGAATGGTGATCGATCTCAAGCAACTGAAGGACATCATGCGCGAGCGCGTGATCGATCGCGTCGATCACACGAACCTGAACGAGGATGTCGACTTCCTGCGCGACGTGATCCCGACCGCGGAGAATCTCGCGAAAGCCTTCTGGGAGCGGCTCGCGCCCGCCATTCCCCACGGCGAGCTCTACGAAATCGTCCTGCACGAAACGGAGCGCAATTCCGTGCGCTATCGGGGAGAAGACGAACGATGAACTACGACCTGGCCATGATGGCGCTCGAAGGCCTCACCCGCTCGCCGATGATGCTCCACACCGCGGACGGTGAAGTCGTGATCGAAGGCGACGCCGCGTCGTTCAAAGAGCTCGCGCGACTGTGCCTGTTGTTAGGCGGAACGCAGACTTCAGAGGACGCTTTTGAGCTGAAGCCGGGCGTCCATGTGACCGGAGAATCGCCGGTTCTGCGATTGAGACTTCGGGAGTAGGCCCTATAGGCCCTATAGGGCTTATAGGGCCTATAGGGCCTAGGTCTCGTAATCGGGCGAGTACGTGACCAATTCAGTTAAAAACCGCGCCTTTGCCCGCTGTTGCGCGTCATCCACTTCCAAAAGATCGCGAATCGAGATCATGCCGACGAGCTTCCCGTTGTCGACGACCGGAAGATGGCGCGAGCCGATCGAGTGCATTTTCTGAATGGCGTCGCCGAGGTCGTCGCCCGGATCGGCTACGACGAGCTCTTTCGACATCACGCCGCGCACGATCGTCGTTTCCGGATCGAGTTTCTTCGCGACGACGCGCGACATGATGTCGCGCTCGGAGAAGATGCCGACGAGGCGTCCGGCATCCACGACCGCCACCGCGCCGATGTTCCACTCGGACATCCGCTCCGCGGCCGACTGCACGTTCCATCCCGGCTCGATCACCTGAAGCGTCTGGCCTTCGATGAGCTCTGCGATCTGCTTCATGTCATCTCCTCCCTGAACGTTTCCTGGCCACGTTCCCAAGACCGTCGTAGGCGGCGTACTTGTATGCCTCGCTCAGCGTCGGGAAGTTGAAGACGCAGTCGATGAATGCATTGATCGTTCCCTCGAACTGCATCACGACCATTCCGACATGCAGAAGTTCGGACGCATTCTCTCCGACGATGTGGACGCCGAGCAACTTCAGGCTCTGTCGCTCGAACGTCAGTTTGATGAGACCTTTCGTATCGCCGATGATCTGGCCGCGCGCATTGTTGCGGTAGTACGCCCGGCCGGTCTCGTAGTCGGCGCCCGCCTCCTGGCAGGCCTGCTCGCTCATGCCCACGGTCGCCAGCTCGGGAATCGTGTAGATCGCGTAGGGGAGGATCGGCGCGACGCGCGTTTTGTACTTGAGATCGAACGCGTGGACCATGGCCACTCTTGCTTGTTCCATCGACGTCGAGGCGAGCGCGGGGAAGCCGATCACATCGCCGGCGGCGTAGATGTTCGGCACGTTGGTCTGGAAAAAGTCGTTGACGAGCACCAGCCCGCGATAGCCGGTCTCGACGCCCGCTGCGGCGAGGTTCAGCTCGGCCGTGTTGCTCATGCGACCCGCGGCGTACAGCACTTTGTCGCACGCGAGCTCGGAGCCGTCTTTCAATTTCACGATCGCGTTTTCTTCGCTGCGCGTGATCGTGTCGACGTCGCAGCCGAGGTGCAGCGTCACACCGAGACGCTTCTGCATGTCGTCGAGGAGCACGGCGGCGATCTCGCGATCGATGAACGGAAGCAGCGACGTGCGGCCGTCGATGAGATGCACGTCCACGCCTAACGCGGCGAAGATCGACGTGTACTCGCATCCGATCACGCCGGCGCCGACCACCGCCATCGAGCGCGGGATCTGCTCGATGCGCAGGATGGTGTCGCTGTCGAGGACGCGCGCGTCGTCGAAGGGAACGTGCGGCGGGCGCACGGGCAACGATCCCGTGGCGATGAGAATCACATCGCCGCGCAGCACGTCGTCGCCGACGGCGACTTCGTTGCGCGAGAGCATGCGCGCCGTGCCACGATAGCGATCGACGTGATGTCGGGTCAGGTTGTCGTGGATGCGCTCCCACTCGCGCTCCACGACGATGCTCTTGCGGCGCATGAAATCGGCGACGGTGATGTCGTCGCGCAACAGCACGCTGACCGCGCCGCCGAAATCGCGCTGACGCAGACCGGAGAGCTGCAGCGCCGACTCGCGCAGGGTCTTGGACGGAATCGTTCCGGTGTTCACGCACGCGCCGCCGGGCACCGGCTCGCGCTCGATCAGCGCGACACGTTTCCCGAACCAGGCTGCCTGCGCGGCGCCCTTCTCACCGGCCGGGCCCGAGCCGATGACGATGAGGTCGTACATGTTGTTGGTTGTTGGTTGTTAGTTGTTTGTGGCTTTACGCCAGAAGCCACACCAACAACTAACAACCAACAACTAATAACGAAGAACTGAGTGAAACGTCACCCCATCCAATTTCTGGCGTCCATTCAAAAACTCCAACTCGATCACGCACGCGGCGCCGACGAGACTCGCTTCGAATCCGCGCACGAGATGCGTTGCGGCGACGAGCGTGCCGCCGGTGGCGAGAACGTCGTCGACGATGATCACGCGATCACTCGGACTGAGCGCATCATCGTGGATCTCGAGCGCGTCGCTTCCGTACTCGAGCACGTACTCGTGGCGGCGCGTGGTCCACGGCAGCTTGCCCGGTTTGCGGATGGGGATGAATCCCGCGCCGAGGTTGCGCGCGACGATGCTGCCGAAGATGAAGCCGCGCGACTCGATGCCCGCGACGGCGGTCACGCCTTGGTCGCGGAACGGCTCGGCGAGCATCGCGCACACGCTTTCCAGCGCCTGCGCCGAGCGAAGCAGCGGCGTGATGTCTTTGAACAGGATTCCCGGCTTCGGAAAGTCGGGCACGTTGCGAATGTGTTGGTGCAGTTCTTCTACGGTCATCAGAATTTCACGTCGAAGTCCGGCAGCTTTCCGCTGAACTCCTTCACTTCCTGGTCGACTCTCGTCACTTCCGCGTAGCGCGGGCCTTCGCGAATCTCTTCGATCCACTCGTCGATCGACTTCTTCTCGCCTTCGACGAGCGCCTCGACGCTGCCATCGCGATTGTTCTGGATCCAGCCCTTGAGCCCCATGCGCCGCGCGACCCGCGTGGCGAAGAAGCGGTAGCCGACGCCCTGGACCTTGCCATGGATGCGCAAGTGACGCTGTTCCTTCATGATGCGGGGATTGTAATGGAGTTGCGAGTGGCGAGTGGGGAGTTGCGAGGGGAGCAGGACGGCCACGGGCCACGACTCACGCGCAACGCGCCACTCGCAACTTCTAACGCCGCTTCCGTTTCGCCGGCGCCTTTTTTTTCGTCGTCACCTTTTTCGCCACCGGCTTCGGCGCCGGCGCCGGCGCGATCACGGTCACGACTTTCGGCGGTGCGTTGCGAAGCTCGGTCACGCTCTTCTGCAGATCGGCGATGAGCTGTGCCTGTTGATCGTTCTGCTGCCGCAACACGGTCACCGCGTGCTCGAGATCTTTTCGCTCTTTGTGTCCGAGCGACACGAGCGCGACGGTCGCCGCGGCCGCGGCATCGGTGCGCGGATACTGCTGCACGATCTTCGACAGCGACGCGCGACCCTTGTCGTGATCGCCGTCGGTGATCTGCTTGCGCGCGTCTTTGAGCATCGCATCCGCGCGGAGATCGTTGGGGACGGAGAGCACGAGATACACCGCGACCGCGCCGAGGATCGACGACACGATGGCCGTGAGCCAGAGAAGTCCGCGAAATTTCATGGCAGGCCTACTCGCGCCAGCCGAAGCGTCCGACCAGCGGGACGAACTCCGCGCTGCCGCAGTCTTCGATCTTCACACCCGTGCCGACGCGCGTGACTTTCGCTAGGCGCTGATTTCCTGCGGGTCCGATGGGGATGATCATCCGGCCCGTGCGCGCGAGCTGTTGCACGAGCGGCTCGGGCACTTCCGGCGCGGCCGCGGCGACGATGATGCGATCGAACGGCGCCTGGTCCGACCAGCCATAGGTGCCATCGAACACTTTCACCGAGGCGTTGTGGATCTTCAGCTCGCGGAAGAGCTCGGCCGCTTTCAGGGCCAGCTCGTTGACTCGTTCGATGGTAAAGACTCTCGCGCACAGCTTCGACAGCACCACCGCCTGATATCCCGTTCCCGTGCCAATCTCGAGCACTTTCTCGTTTCCGCGGAGCTCGAGCAGCTCGATCATGCGCGCGACGATGTACGGCTGCGAGATGGTCTGCTTCGATCCGATCGGCAGCGCGCCGGGTCCGTAGGCTTTCGATGCGACGACCTGGGGCACGAAGCGATGGCGCGGCACATCGCGCATCGCGTGCAGCACGCGTTCGTCTTTGATGCCGCGCGCCGCGACGTGGCGGTCCACCATCAGCGCGCGCTGGTGAGCCAGCTCGCGCTCGTGTTGTGCGTCATCCTTTCGCGGCGAACTGGCCAAGCATCTCCTCGAGAGGCTTCAGACGGGGGATGGAGTCATGATGCGTCAAATCGAGGTGAAGCGGGGTGATGGAAACGAATCCGCTCTGGATCGCGTCGAAGTCCGTTCCTTCGCCCGGATGCCACACCGGCGGCTCGCCGCCGATCCAGTAGTACTTGCGTCCTCGCGGATCCAATCGCTCGATCACGCCCTCGGAGTAAATCCTCCGCCCGAGGCTCGTGATGCGCACGCCGGCGAAGTCCGCGACCGGGAAATTCACGTTGAGCACGATGCGGGGGTCGCGATGCTGCTCGAGCGCGACGCGAACGAGCTCGCCCGCGAATGCGGCGCAGCGATCGAACGAGAAATGTTCGCCGACGAGCGCGGAGAACGCGATCGACGGAATGTTGAGCAACGCTCCTTCGAATGCGGCGGAGATCGTGCCGGAGTAGGTCACGTCATCGCCGAGGTTCGGGCCGAAGTTGATGCCCGAGACGACGAGATCGGGGCGCGTGGTTTTGAGGATCTTCAGCACGGCGAGGTTCACGCAATCGGTCGGCGTGCCGTCGACGATCCACTCGTTCTCTTCGAGCTGCAGGATGCGCAGCGGCCGGTGCAGCGTCAGCGCATGCGACGCCGCGCTCTGCTCGCGATCGGGAGCGACGATGATCACCTCGCCCAGCTCGCGGCAGACATTCGCGAGCTTGCGCAGTCCTTCGCTGTAGATGCCGTCGTCGTTCGTGACCAGGATGCGGGGCACGGGGGCATTCTAGTCGACGAGTCGCCGAGTCGCCGAGTCGCCAAGAGGGGAGTCGCAAAGTCTCAAAGTCGCAAAGTCTCAAAGATGCTTTGCCAAGAGCGGAGCCTCTTTGCGACTTTGAGGCTTTGCGACTTTGAGACTCCTCGGCGACTCGACGACTGGGCGACTCGGCGACTATCGTCCCTGCGTCTGCGTCTGCTGCTGCATGAGCTTCAAGGTCTTGTACATCTGCAGAAACATCAGCGAGAACAGGAGCAGCATGATCACGCCGATGATGCGCGCGGCCCAGCGGTTCATGGCGTGAACCTCCCGGCATGCTGCGCGGCCCACTCGATCGCGTAGCGCATCGGTGCGGGATCGGCGAGGTCTTTTCCGGCGATGTCGAACGCGGTGCCGTGATCGACGGACACGCGCAGGTACGGCAGTCCGATCGTCACGTTGACCGATTGCTCGAACGCGAGCGTCTTGATCGGGATGAGGCCCTGATCGTGGTACATGGCCATGACGACATCGTACTTCCCGCTGCTCGCGGCGAGAAAGATGGTGTCCGGCGGATGCGGACCGCTGACGGCGAGTCCGTCCGCGCGAGCGAGCTCGATCCCTTTCGCGATCGTCGCTTCTTCGTCACCGAAGCGGCCGCCTTCACCCGCGTGCGGATTCACGCCGGCGACGGCGATCTTGGGCGCGCGTCCATGGAGTCGCGCGTATTCGCGCGAGGTTAGGCGCGCCAGCGCGGCGATGCGATCCGCGTCGATGTCCGCGATCGCATCGCGCAGCGGGACGTGCACGCTGAGAAGCACGGTCTTGAGTCGCGGCGAATCGAAGTACATCGCGTAGTCGTAGCCGTAGCGCGCGAGACCGGCACGCGCGGCGAGCAGCTCCGTGTGTCCGGGATGCGGAGATCCCGCGAGCGCGATCGATTGCTTGTGAATCGGAGCGGTGACCAGCGCGGAGCACTCGCCGCGGTCGATGGCATGCAGCGCCGCATCGATGGCATCGAGGGCGATGCGTCCATACTCGGCGGAGATCTCGCCATGACGCACGGGATGCGCGACTTCTCCGAAAAGCCGCGCCGGGACATGGAGCGTCGCCAGCGCCTTGCGCACGACCTCGGCGCCGATGCCGGCAGGATCGCCGAGCGTGATCGCGAGCGGTTTCACGCCGCGATCGTAGTGCTAATCCAGCTCGTCCTGCTTGAACAAATACTTGATGCAGTGTTTCTGGATCAGCAGGTTCGGCGCGCCTTCGCGATTCACTTTCAGGCAAGTGCGGTCGTACCACTCGATCCAGCCGCGGATCTCTTCGCCGTCGGTCATGACGATGACCATCGGGGTCTTCGAGTTCATCTGTTTGAGGTAGTAGTAATTCTCGGCGTTCGTCGACTCCGGCGGCGCGGTTTTGCCGTTCCGGCCATTGCCGTTGCCGTTCGGTCCTTTGGCGCGCTTGTAGTCGGTAAATGCCCGAAAGGACCTCCGCCCGCTGATTGTGTTCCCGTCCACCTCGTGAGGCCTCGTCATCGGCATGGCCGCTCCTCCGTTTCGCCGCCTTGGTTAGGGGATTCCCCGTTCGACGGGCCGTCGTTGCGATTTGCATGCCTCCTCACTAGAATGCGTCGCCCGCATTAGTCCACTCTGGAGGCTCTCCGCTTGAATTCCGTCGTCTGCATCTCGCACGTTCCCGATACCGAGTCTCGCATCAAAATCGCCGACGGCCGCAAGGTCGACGAGGCGGGAGTGAAGTTCATCGTCTCGCCGTACGACGAGGTCGCGCTCGAAGAGGCGATCCGCGTGAAGGAAGCGAAAGGCGGTGATGTCACCGTCCTCGCCTTCGGACCCGACCGGGCCCAGCAGGCGCTTCGCGAGGCGCTCGCGCGCGGTGCAACGAAAGCGGTGCACGTCAAGGGCGAGTCGGGCGACGCCGATTCGCTCGGCATCGCCAAAGTCCTCGCCGCGGCGATCCAGTCCATTCCGCACGATCTCGTGTTCCTCGGAAAGCAGGGCGTCGGTACGGACAACGCGCTCGTCGGTCCGATGGTTGCGGAGCTCCTCGGCTATCCGCAGGTGAACGTCGTCACCCATCTCGAGGTCGGCGACGGCAAGATCACCGCGCATCGCGAGATCGAAGGCGCGGAGGAGATCATCGAGGCATCGCTGCCGGCGATCATCACCGCGCAGAAGGGACTCAATGAGCCGCGTTACGCGTCGCTCAAGGGAATCATGGCCGCGAAGAAGATCGCCATCGACGGGAAGTCGCTCGCCGACCTCGGCCTAACCGACGGCGACATCTACAACCAGCGCGTGGTGATCGTCTCGATGGAGCTGCCACCGGAGAAGACCGGCGGACGCAAGATCGACGGCTCCGATCCGAATGCCGCCGCGCAGGAAATCATCAAGTACATCAAAGAAGAAGTGAAGGCTCTCTAGGAGAAACCGATGCCGGGTGTTCTGGTTGTCACGGAGATCAAGGACGGGAAGCTGAAGAAGGCCTCCCGCGAGGCGTTCTCGATCGGACGCAAGCTTGCCGCCTCCGCGGTGAGCGACATGGGCGGGCTGCTGTTCGACGCATCGGCGGAGGACGAAGCAGGCCGCTACGGTGCGAAGAAGGTGTACGTCGCGAATGCGGGGGAGTACAACACCGAGACCTACACCGCGGCGGTCGTGCAGGTGGTGAAGGAGATGCAGCCGTCGATCGTGCTGTTCGCCGGAACGTCGAACGGCCGCGATCTCGCGCCGCGCGTCGCTGCCCGCCTCGGCGTCGGCGTCGCGTCGGACGTCGATCGCCTCGAGTGGGTGGATGGCAAGCTGCGCGCGCGCCGTCCCGTGTACTCCGGAAAAGCCTTCGCCACGGTCGAAGTGATCGCGACGCCTGCGATCGCGACGACGCGGCCTAACGCGTTTCCGGCGGAGGAAGCAGGTGGCGGATCGCCGGAGGTCGTGAACGTGTCGCTCGATGCAGTCGCGCCGAAAGCGAAGACGCTCGAGACGAAGGTGCCGGAGGCGGGCGAGCTCTCGATCGCGGAGGCGGACATCATCGTGTCGGGCGGCCGCGGTCTGAAAGAGGCGGCGAACTTTTCGTACATCCGCGATCTCGCGCACGCGATCGGCGGTGCGGTCGGCGCATCACGCGCGACGGTCGATGCGGGATGGATCGATCACCAGCATCAGGTCGGACAGACGGGGCGCGTGGTGAGTCCGAATCTCTACATCGCCGCGGGCGTGTCCGGCGCGATTCAGCACCTCGCGGGAATGTCGTCGTCGAAGCACATCGTGGCGATCAACAAGGATCCCGAGGCGCCGATCTTCCGCGTGGCGGATCTCGGTGTGGTGGGAGATCTCTTCACGATTCTTCCGGTGCTCACCGAAGAAGTGAAGAAAGCGAAAGCGCACTAACGTTTGGAGTGCGGCGGCCATGCCGCCGCTTTTACGGTGGAGCACGCGTGGCGCTTCGAGAAAGCGGCGGCATGGCCGCCGCACTCCAAAGAGCCTACTGCTGGTTCGTCGTGAAGCGCGTCGGACGATCGGGAGTCGCGAAGGGCGGCTCCTCGTCGATGCTCTGCGTGCGAACCGAGTAGCCGGCGCCGAGCGCGGACGGCACGGCGTTCACGTCCTGTCCGCAGCTGAGCGAGAGCTTCAGATTGTGACGCGCCCACGGCAACTCGCAATCGGCGGTGACTTTCGCGCGATAGATGCGCGGGCTGCGCGCGACGACGCGGCGGCCCTGGATCAGAACGATGAAGTACTCGATCTCGTCGCCGAGCTCGAACTTCGGAAGAACGACGCGCGACACGACGCCGAGGTTCGTTCCTTCGACCGAGCACCAGTCGGTGGTGTTGATGCGGCGGAAGTAGCCGCGCAGCTCGCCCTCGCCTTGAACCTTCACCTGCAGAAGCGGCAACTCGCCGGCACGAATGCAGCTGATTGGCGTGTGCTCGATGGAAATGCGCTGCTGCGCGCCCGTCGCGAAGGAGACGAGAAGCGCAACGGCGACGGCGGATAGGGTGCGAGCGTTCATGGCGGCCTCGATTTTACGGCTTTCGAGAGATAAAAAACGAACGAAATCGCGTGAAAAATCCGTTCTTGTGCGATTCCCTGGGCTCGGGATCGTAGGGAAGCGGTCGGTTTTCGATGACCGCACGCGGATTTTCGCGTGTTAGGGCATTGGCGACGTCCTCACCGGCGAGATCGCGCAAGGCCGCGGCCGCTTCGCGCATGCGCGGCGGACGCTTGCTCGTGTTATGCGCGTCGGTCGCCACGAAATGCACGAGTCCGCGTCGAAGAAAGATCTTGCACGCTGCGCGGGCCTCGCTTCCGAACGCGCCGGTGAGACTCGTCGCCGTGATCTGCGTGCGCGTCCCGGCGCGAACGAGCGCAGCGAGCAGATCGGGATGAGACTGGAAGACGCGATTGCGCTCCGGATGCGCGATCACCGGAATCCATCCCTCGAGCTGCGCGCGATAGAGCGGCTGCTCGAGCATCGGCGGGACGCTGTTCGCGGTGAGCTCGAGCAGCACGTACCGACTTCCGGCGAGCGGGACGATCGCATTTCCGGACTGGAGCACCTCCGGCATGTCGTGGCCGAACCAGTATTCGGATCCAAGCAGAAGGCGAGGGCGGTCGCCGGTTTTTTCGCGAAGCGTGGCGATGCGTTGCTCCAGCTCGCGCGGCGAGAACACCGGCCACCGCCCGCGCAGCACATGCGGCGTCGCGACGATCGTCTCGATTCCTTCGTCCGCCGCCATCGCGCACATGTCCACCGCCTCGTGCCACTCGCGTGGCCCGTCGTCGACATCGGGGAGGCAATGATGGTGGAGGTCGATCATTGGAGTACGCAGTATGCAGTAGGCAGTATGCAGGAGAGTGTCGTTGCTCCTGCCGACTGCAAACTGCCTACTGCCTACTCACTCGCGCGGCCTTTTTATCGTCGTCGCTGCCCGACTCGTAATAGTCGTAGTAGCTCTTGCGGTACGTGTAGCCGTACTGGTGGAGGTCGAGGTTGTTGAGGATCGCGCCTAACACGGGGATGTTGGCCTGGCGGAGGCGCTCTGCGGAGCGCTGCACGAGCTCACGCGGGGTATGGCCGCCATGGACGGTGAGCACGACGCCGTCCGCATTCGCGCCTAACACCACCGCATCGGTCACCGCGAGCACGGGCGGCGAGTCGAAGATCACGTACGCGAATTTGCCGCGCACTTCTTCGATGAGGTGCTTCATCCGATCGGACGCGAGGAGCTCCGACGGATTCGGCGGAATCGGGCCGGAGAGCGCGACGGAAAGATTCGGCACTTCCGTCGGCTGGATGATGTCTTCGAGCGGAATGTTCGCGGCGAGATAGTTCACCAGGCCGAGGTTCATCTTGCCCTGGAACACCTTGCCCAGCCGCGGGCGGCGAAGATCGGCATCGACGAGCAGCACCGGCTTGCCCATCTGCGAGAGCACGGTCGCGAGATTCACCGACGTCGTGGTCTTGCCTTCGCGCGCGAACGAGGACGTGATGACGATGACTTTCGGCGAGCTCGCCGACGCGAGCAGCAGCGAGGTGCGGAACGCGCGATAGGCCTCGGACACCGGCGAGCGTGCATCCGTGTGCGGGATCAGCTCGATGCCCGGGGCCTTCTCTTCGCCGTTGTCGACCGCGCGCAGACGCGGCGGCGTGCGGCCGTAGGTCGTGCCGTAGCCGTACTGACGCTGCACGGAGCCGGCGGCAGGAATCACGCCGAGCGATGCAAAGCGCGTGAGGCGCTCGAGATCCTCCGGTGTCTTCACCGAGCGATCCATGTACTCGAGGAAAAAGAGCGCGGCGAGCCCCAGGATGAGGCCGAGGGGAAATGCGTTCTGCAGATTCTTCTTCAGCGACTGATTGAAGCGGCCGCCGGGCAGGTTCGCGTGATCGATCCAGTACACGTTCGACTTCGCGGTGCCGCTCAGGCGCGCCGCGACTTCGGCTTCGCTGAGCTGCTTCTGCAGGCTGCTGAGCTGTCCCTGCTTCGTCTCGACGGCCAGGCGCAGATCGATGTACTGCGCCGCGTCGACGTTCTGCTGCTGCGCCGCGCCGCGCTGCTCGTTGTACGCGCTGCGCACCGAGCCTTCGCGCGCAACCGCTTCGCCGAGATCGGCGCGGGCCTTGTCGAGCGCTTTCACATACGCCTGCTGCACCGCAGCCGTACGCGCCGTTCGGGTCTTTTCGATCTGGTCCTCGAGGTTGCGCATCACCGGATGCGCTTCCTTGAACTGGGAAAGCTTCTCGCTGTAATCGCGCTGCAGGCGCGTGAGCTCTTCACTCAGGCGATACACGAGCGTGTCCTGCGCCGCGATCGATTCCGGAGAGGTGCGCTGCAGCGCGTTGTACGCGGCCTGCTTCTCGTAGACGAGATTCTGCGCAGAGGTCACGTCCGTGTTGAGCTGCATCAGCTTCTGCATCGTGACGTTGCCGGTGCCTTCGCCGACGTTGATGATGCCGTGCGTCTCGCTGTACCGCTGCAGTTGCGTGCGGCTGAGATCGAGGTCCGCCTTCACCGTCGCGATCTGCTGGTTCAGATAGTCGTTCGCCTGGCGCACGCTCTCCAGCTTCTTCGCGATGTTCATGCGCATGTACGAATCGCCCCACGCTTCCGCGATTTTCTGCGCGAGCCTGGGCGAGATGCCGACGTACTTGATGTCGACGAGATTCGTGCCGCGCACCGGATCGACGCTGATGCCGCCGAGGATCCCGGCGGCGATGCCGCGCGAGATCTCATCGGTCTCTTTCTTCGTCTTGCCGGCTACGCCGGGCGGATACAGCTCGAGATCGTTGTACAACTTGTGATCGTCGACCACGCGCTCGGCGAGTCCGCGGCTCTTCAGCAGCACGTATTGCGTCTGCAGAAACTCCTGATCCGAAGAAGCGATACCGAAGATGTCTTCGACAGTGACGGTGTTCGACTCGCGATCGATCTGGATCTGGATGCGCGCCTGGTAGAGAGGCTTGGAGAAGTAGCTCGCCAGGAACGTCCCGGCCATCACCACGATCAGAATCGCGACGGCGACCTTCCATCGCTTCCGGATGATGTTCCAGTACTGGGAGAGATGGACGTCCTGCTGTTGCTGCTGGGTATTCAGATCCATGGCCGTCTCCGCCCTATCAGAATAGGGCTTCGTCGACCCAAACGGTATCGCTGTCCTTGAGGATGAAGTCGGCGCGCTTCCCGCGGATGATGTCGCGGAAGTTGATCTTGATCGTTTGTTGCTTGCCGTTGTCGATGCGCTTGACGAGCGCGATGCGCGACGCGCGATCGGTCGGACCACCGGCATCGGCGATGGCCTGAAGCAGGGTCGGCGTTTGCGAGCTGCGGAACTGCGCCTTCCCGGGCTTCATGACTTCACCCATGATGTAGATCGTGATGGGCGTATCGACAGGAACGTTGACGAGGTCGTTCGGGGCGAGGGGGATGTTGAGGTCGGGGTTGCCGTTGACCATCAACTCTTCGATGTCGACGGCGACCTGTTCGGATAAACCGTTGCGGCCGGTGCGGAGAACGTAGAGCTCGCGGCCGTGCGATTCCGTGAGGCCGCCTGCCTGCGTGATGGCCTGGATCAGCGTCGTGTTGCCGGTCGCGTTGATGCGGCCCGGACGAACCACGGCTCCGATCACCGAGATCGGTTTGCTGGCGAACTCGACGACCTGCACGGACAGGGTCGTCTTCGCGTAGTACGTCGCGAGAAGCGCTTTCAGACGCGCTTCGATCTCGGAGGCCGTGAGTCCCGCGACCTGAACTTCGCCGAGGATGTTGAGCACGATCTCGCCGTCATCGCTGACGGTGACGCGGCCGCCGATCGTCGCATCTTCGAGGACGCGGATTTCCATGACATCGCGCGGACCCACCGGCGTGTCCCCCGAAAACACGGGCAGATCCTGCGCGCTCGCGAACGTCGCGAGCAGCAGCAGAATCGCAATCAGAGTTCCTCGCAGCTTCATCGGTTCCTCAGAATGCCGAAAACCGCTGATCCTCCTTTGAGGATCAGCGGCGGAACGGGCTCTCTCCGGATCAACTTTGGACAGCGCACGGTACCGTTCCGCATGTGACGAGCGTGTTTCCTGGAGCGTGATACGTTCGTGAATTCCATCTCTCAGGATCGCCCGGGTTATTTGTATTGTTTCGCTACGGCGTAATTGACAAATGCAGCACGTAGCGTATTCCAGAGTCTTCTTCCGCGAAGATCGTCGAGTCGCGCTCGAACCAGCCCACATCTGCGCCGAAGCGGACTCGGCGAATCCCATACTGCGCGCCGATGCTGTAGAGCGAGATTCGATCGCGGCGATCGACGGCCGATCCCGAGACCATCACCGGTTGATCGAAGTCATCCTGCTGCCGTGTCGCTGTCGCGCGCAGCGTGAGACGGCGTCCCATCTGACGCGATCCGACGAGGCTCAGCGAGTTGCTGATGAAGTAGTTGTTCGCCTGCGTGATCGCGAAGCCGAGGTCGCGATCGGCGAGGAGTCCCACCGACCACGGACCACTCGTGCGCGATAGCGAAGCGCGCGCGGAGAGTCCCTGGAAATCCTTTTGCGCCGGATCTTCGAAGTCGAGCTTCATCGGTCCGGCCTCGGCGCGCAACTGCGTGCGTCCGCTGCTCCACGCGAATCCGCCGCCGTAGTAGGTGCGCCGGCTGTCTTTGTACGTCGCGCTCGCGAACTGGTAGTTGCTCACTTCCGCGGCGGCGAAGAGCGACGTGAGTGGAAACGTCTTGTGCATGACCGACACACGGCCGTTGCGCTCCGTGCGGTCGAGGAGGAATACCGGGATTGCCGCGGTCGATCCGGTCTGGCGCGGCTGATAGCGGTCCGGCGGATATTCGGCGTCGCGATAGTTGACGTTGAAGAGCGCGCTGGTGCGGCTCGAGTATTTGAACTCGCCCGCGACCCCGGTCGAGCGGTCGCGCACCGTCGCGAGGCGATTGAAGTCGGACACGTGCGCGCGGAGTTGATCGATGCCCGTCGCGTAGACGTCGAGATAGAGGTGATTGAGGAGGAAGTGCGCGTCCGCGCGCGCCGAGTAGTTGAACTGGTTCGTGCGGTCGTTTCCGAAGAACGTGTAGCCCGGCGAATACGAGAGGGTATAGATCGTCTTCTTGTGCGGAACGAAGTAGAGCCGCTGCGGCGCCTCGACGCTCAGCGAAATGCTGTCGCCCTGATCGCCGGTCGGAAGATAGCCCGACTCGCTGAATCCCGCGTCGGAGATGTGGATGCGGGACATGAGATACCAGGGGCCGTAGTGGAAGTTCGCCTGCTGAAGCTCGGCGTACATCTGCTTCGCAGCAGCAAGATCCGGATCGCGATCGCGCAGCTTCTGATACTGCTGCGCAAAGGCGAGCACGGGGACACAAATGATGATTGCGACCGATAGGACGCGCTGACTCACTCCGCGCACACAAATCCCTCCGCCCATAAGCGCTGGAAGATGAGGGAGTTTAACACGGTGGGAGTTGCGGGTTGCGAGTGGCGAGTTGCGAGTGATGAGTTGAGAGTGGCCAGTGGCCCGTTGCCCGTGCCGTTTCGCCCGGGCGATCCAGCACGGGCAACCGGCCACGGACCACGGGCCACACTTTCCGCGCAACTCGCAACCCGCAACCCGCAACCCGCAACCCGCTACACTGTCTCCCTCCATGCCCAATGCGCGCTGGCTGTCGACTGCCGAATCCGGTTGTCTGGCGATCCTGTTTGCCTGGCTGATCTGGCTTCCGCTGCCGTTCGGATCGGTGATCGAGCGTGCGCGGCTTCCACTCATCGCGGTGCCGCTGTTTCTCTGCGCAGTCGCGGCGGCGATGCGGCTGTGGGCGACGCGCGATCGCAACAACAGCGCACAACCGACGCGCGTGTGGATCATCTGGGGCAGCGGCGCGCTGCTCTTTCTCGCCGCGGGGGCGCTGCAGCTGGTTCCGCTGCCGGCGCCGATTCTTCGCGCGATATCCCCCGAGTCGTACACGATCTGGAATGGCGCCACGAATCTCGCGCGCGTGGCCGGCGTGCACGCGCGCACGATGTTCCCGATCAGCATCGATCCGCGCGACACCACGCTCGAGCTCATCCGCATCGCAGCGATGGTCGCGGCGTTCACCGTCGCGGCGCTGCTGATTCGGAATCACCAGCGCCGCGTCGCGCTCGCGTTCGTGCTCTGCGCGACGGCGATGTTCGAAGCGCTTTACGGTCTGCGCGAGGCCGCGCTGCAGCGATATGAGATCTGGGGATGGGTGAACCGGCTGATCTTCGATCGCACCACCGGCACGTTCGTGAATCCCAATCACTTCGCGCACTACCTCGCCATCGTGCTGCCGATGGCGCTGTTTCTCCTTGCCGCGAAGTGGCACGTGTCCGGATCGGAGGAGATGCCGGTGTCGCGGCGGCTGATGAATCTCCTCGAGCGCGGCATTCTCACGGCCGGTTTCGCGATCCTGGCCGCGGGATCGTGCGCGGCCGGCATTCTCCTCGCGCAGTCGCGCGGCGCGCTGCTCTCGCTGGCCGCGGGTCTGCTCACCATCGCCGCGCTCCTGCCGGGCCGCCGTGTCGCCCGCCTAACATTCGCGTTCTGCGCCGGCGCTCTTCTCCTCGGCGCGTTCATCCTCTTCCTGGGGCGCGAGCGGACGATCGCCCGCTTCGTGCCGAACCAGTTCGAGCAGCAGACGCTCGTCGGACGCCGAATCGGCATCGCCGCCGGCGCGCGCATCTGGCGGCGCTTCCCCGTCCTGGGCAGCGGCCTGGGCACGTTCCAGCGCGTCGTCTCGATGGAACAGACGCAGGACCTCGAGAAGATCTATCACCACGTGCACAACGACTTCGTCGAGACCGCGGCGACCGCGGGCACGATCGGGTTCGTCATTGCGATGGTGGCGCTGTTCGGCGGTTACGCGACGCTCGTGCGCATGACGTTCAGCGAGGACATGCGATCGCTTTCGTGGCGAAGGCGCGCGTTTCAGGTGGCCGCGCTGGCGAGCCTCACCATCGCGATGATGCACGCGCTCTTCGACTTCAATTTCTTCATCCCTTCGAATCCGTCGACGCTCGCGGTCATCGCCGGCGCGGCGGTCGCCACCGTCGATCACGACAAGCGCACGCGTCTCTGAATGCGATTGCGCGTGAACGGATTCACGAGCCGCACTTCGATGCGGTGCAGACCCGCGCCCACCGGCATCGCGAACGCGCGCTCATCGCGCACTTCGCCTTCCGCCACGAGCGCATCGTCGACATAGATCTCGAGATACGGCGCGACTTCATCGGTCTGCACGACCGATGCGCCGATGCGAATCGTTTGCGATTGCGCTGCGTACTCGCGGGCGATTGCCTTCGTGCAGATTTCGTTCTCGCCGCACGTCTCTTTCCAGACGCGCGGTTTGCGCGCAGCGGCGGCGAGCTCCTGTCGATAGCGCTCGACATTCTTCGTCTGGCCTAGGATCGACGCGATCTCCACCGCGGCGACGAGAACGTCGTCGGTCATGCCGATCAGTGCAGCGCGGCCGAGATAGGCGTCGGCGAGAGCGGCGTCGCCGCGGTGCGCTTCGAAGCGCGCGCGATCGAGAAAGTACGGAACCCATTCCGCAGCATTCGTCTGCGGTACGGTGAGCTCGACGCGGCCCGCCTGTTCGACATTTCCCATCGCCAATGCAAGTCGTGCGCGCGTCACGTCGGCGAGGATGCCCGGCGTCTCGATGAGTCCTGCCAGTCCGCCGAGGGGTTGCAGGTGATGGCGAATCGCATAGCGCGCGAGATCCTCGATGCGCGCACTCGAATGGTTCGGATGGAACGGGTCGCGATCGAGATCCTCGAGGATCGTGCGGACGAGCGGCTCGTCGGCGCTCGAGATCGGCGAGGGCAGGAGATCGACGAGCTCGGTCGGGTGATCTTTTCCGCGCCGCGCGTGGAGCTCGCGCAGGCGTTCGCGATGCACCGCTTCACGCGTCTCGCGATATTCGGCGAAGAGACCGTTTGTGGCCGCGAGCTCGTTGAGCGCGCGAATTGCGCCACCGTCGGGCGCATTGCGGCGGAGCCACGGGAAGTTGCGCGTGAGCGTGAAGAGCGGCTGATACAACACGCCGAAATGCTGCGGGTCGCGGATCAACGGTATCGCGGCCTGGAGAATCGCATTGCGGTCGTGCGGTCCGAGCTCCGTCCAGTGGAAGAGACCGGCGCGCACGAATCCCGCGGACGTGTTCGGCCGGCGCGGCGCGAGCTGCAACGCCTGCCGATAGCTGCCACGCCAGATCTCGACGCGGCGCGGTAGGTCGGAGTCGAGCGATCGATCGGCGATCGCGCTGGCGGTGAGCCAGTCGGCCGGATGTTTCGCGAGCCACGCGATCATGCCGCGCATGGTTTCGGGCCGCTGCGAATCGCGCACGAGCGACGGCGTTGCGACGAAGATCAACGCGAGAAGAAAGGACACCGCAGCGACGAGCAAGAGCACGATCTGCCGCGTCGTTCGCGTCATGCCCTTGCCTCGTGCAGAACGCGCTCCCACGCCGCGAATGCGTGCTGCGGCGCGAAGTGCGCGCGATACGCGTCCAGTCCGCGACGGCCCATCTCCGCCGTGCGCTGGCGATCGGACGCGAGCTCGGTGAGAGCGCGCGTCAGCCCATCGACGTTGCCCGGCTCGACGACGATCCCGCAGCGATGCTCGTCGATGATCCGCGCGAGCTCGCCATCGCGCGCGCCGATGAAGACGACCGGCCTGCCGACGGCGAGCACGCCGTAGAACTTGCTCGGCACGATCAGTCCTTCGAGCTGCGGCTGCAGCGAGACCAGATGCACGTCCGCCACGGAGAGACTCTCGCTGAGCGCCTCACGCGGCTGGTACGGGAGAAACGTCGCATTGGCGCCGGCTCGCCGTTTCACGTCGTCGAGTTTCGCACCGCCGCCGATGAACAGAAAGCGGATGTGGGGTAGGCGTTGGCTGGCAGCGAGAATCGTGTCGAACTCGTGCGCGCGCCCGAAGTTGCCGGAGTATCCGACGACGAAGGCACTGGGGTCAGACCCTTCTCTCGGTGCGGGGGAAAGGGTCTGACCCCACTCACGCGATACCGGACGCAGCGCCGCGTCCGCCCAGTTGTGAATGATCGTCGCGTTCGGCACGTGCTCCGCCATCCGCGCGCCTAACACGACGTTCTTTTTCGCGTGACGCAGCGACCAGTCGCGAAGCTTGCGCACGAAACGCGGCACGCGAATGCCCAGCCCTTCCGCGACCTCGGGGAAAAGATCCTGCACCCAGTTCACGACGCGCGGCGCGGCCGCCGCGGCGATGACCGAGATCAGCGGCGGATCGGTCATCGGTACGACGACCGCGTCGCGGCGATGCCGGCGGATCGCGAAAAACGCGCTCACATAAAACGTCGCGTAATCGATCGCGCGGCCGAAGAGACCGGCGCGCCCGAAACGCGTCGACCACACGCGCACGATGCGCACGCCGTTCACTTCCTCGCCCGAGGCGAGCATCGCTCGTGCATCGTCATACCGCTGCCGGCTCGTGATCGCGACGACCTCCCAACCGCGCGAGGCCAGATGAAACGCGAGATCGGATGCAATCTGACTTGTTGCAGAATGATCGGGATGGAAATACCGGTTCACGAACACGACGCGCACGCCGAGAGTCTACGAGTCGACGAGTCAACGAGTCGACAAGGAGAGTCGCAAAGTCGCAAAGTCGCAAAGTCTCAAAGAGCTTCGCTTCTGCGGTCTCTCTCTTTGCGACTTTGCGACTTTGCGACTTTGCGACTCTTCTCCTCGTCGACTCGTCGACTCGTCGACTCGGCGACTCGATCATGATCATTCTCGGCATCAACGCCCACCACGCCGACGCTTCCGCGGCGATCGTGGTCGAGGGGAAGCTCGTCGCGGCCGCGGAGGAAGAGCGTTTCCGGCGCGTGAAACACTGGGCGGGCTTTCCGAGCGTGGCCATCGAGTATTGCCTTCGCGAGGCCGGCGTGGCGCTCAATGACGTCGATCACATCGCCGTGAATCGCGATCCGAATGCGCGCATGTGGCAGCGCGCAAAGTTTCTGATCGCGAAGCGGCCGTCGATCGGCGCGATCAGGCGCCGGCTCGAGAATCGCGCGAAGATCAAGGATCTGCGCACGGAGATCGTCGAGGCGTTCAAGCTCGACTCTCTGAAGCCGCGGCTCCATCACGTCGAGCATCACCGCGCGCATCTCGCGTCCGCGTTCTTCGTCGCGCCGTTCGATGAAGCGGCCGTGCTTTCGATCGACGGCTTCGGCGATTTCGTGAGCTCGATGTGGGGCGTCGCGCGCGGGAATCACATCGAGGTGATGGGCGAGGTCGGCTTCCCGCACTCCCTCGGCATTTTCTATACGGCCATGACCCAATACCTCGGCTTTCCGCATTACGGCGACGAGTACAAGGTCATGGGTCTCGCGCCCTACGGCTCGCCGAAATTCATGAGCGAGATGCGCGACATCGTGCGCGTGCATGACGGTCGCTTCTCGCTGAACCTCGACTACTTCACTCATCACACGATCGGATTGGACATGGTGTGGCAGGGCGGCTCGCCTGCGATCGGTCCGATCTATTCGGAGAAGCTCGTCGAGAAACTCGGTCCCGTGCGCGCGCCGCAGGATCCAATGGAACAGCGCCACAAAGATCTCGCGGCGTCGATGCAGGCCATGTTCGAGGAGGCGTACTTCGCGCTCGCGAACAGTCTCTTCGAGAAAACGCGCGTTCCGAATTTCTGTCTCGCCGGCGGCTGCGGCTACAACAGCGTGGCGAACGGATTGGTATTCGATCGCTCGCCGTATCGCGATCTCTACATCCAGGCGGCGGCCGGCGACGCGGGCGGCGCGATCGGCGCGGCGTACTGGGTCTGGAACGAAGAGCTCCGCAATCCGCGCGCGTTCGTGATGGATCACGCGTATTGGGGACCGGAGTACAGCGATGAGGATGTCGACAAGTCCGTCCTCGCGCGGCGGGCGGATCTCGACGAAGCGCACTGCGTTCTGCATCGCGTGATCGACGAGCGCGATCTCTGCCGCCGCACTGCGGAGCAGATCGCGGCGGGCAATGTGGTCGGATGGTTTCAGGGGCGCATGGAGTGGGGACCGCGCGCGTTAGGCAATCGCTCGATCGTCTGCGACCCGCGACGCGCCGACATGAAGGACATTCTCAATCACAAGATCAAGCGCCGCGAATCGTTCCGTCCCTTCGCGCCGTCGGTGCTGCGCGATGCCGTGGGCGAGTGGTTCGAGACCGACTACGACGTGCCGTTCATGCTGCAGGTCTACCAGATCCGCGAAGAGAA
>Ga0075428_100001026_pt1 | contig 29570 bp, 20 predicted proteins | sample RhiMetdeltSRZDD2_FD_75291 | JGI IMG/M metagenome (GOLD analysis project Ga0075428, IMG submission 75291) | Populus rhizosphere microbial communities from Tennessee, USA - Rhizosphere MetaG P. deltoides SRZDD2 | ecosystem: Host-associated > Plants > Roots > Rhizosphere > Soil | place: USA... | reverse complement strand
CGGAGTGAAAGTCGTGCCGGAAGCCGCGGCGCCCTCGCAGACCACGGCCTACTACGAGCCGGGCGCGTTCAGGGTCGGACGCCCCGGTTACATGTTCGCAAACACTTACAAGCTGGAAATGCGACCGAAGTGGGAGATGGAGGCGCTCACGCTTCACGAAGCGGTGCCGGGACATCACCTTCAGATCTCGCTGGCGCAGGAGCTGGAAGGGATTCCGGAGTTTCGAAAGAACAGCAGCTACACGGCCTACGTCGAAGGCTGGGGCCTGTACGCCGAGTCACTCGGTGAGGAGATGGGTTTCTACAAGGATCCCTACTCGAAGTTCGGCCAGCTGACGTACGAGATGTGGCGCGCGGTGCGCCTCGTCGTCGATACCGGCCTGCACTCGATGAACTGGACGCGCCAGCAGGCCATCGACTTCTTCATGGCCAATGCCGCCAAGACCGAGCAGGACATCATCGTCGAAGTCGATCGCTATATCGCGTGGCCGGGGCAGGCGCTTGGCTACAAGCTGGGCCAGATGAAGATCCGCGAGCTGCGCGCGGCGACTGCGAAGCAGATGGGCGAGCGGTTCGACGTGCGCAAGTTTCACGATGTCGTGCTCGGCGACGGTGCGTTGCCGCTCGACGTACTGGAATCGCGCGTGAAGGCGTGGGCTGTGCGTTGAGGCCTGCTACGGCTTCGGTCTGGAAAAATCGAAGTACCACGTCGAGCCGATGGTATAGGCGATCCCGTCGTGCGTGTCGCGGCCCCAGATGTACGGCTCCACCGAGAAGAAGAGGTCTGCGAAACGGGTTGAGTAGGACGCCCCGCCCGTGAGATGCCAATAACGCATTTTGAGAAGCCGATCGGCTTGGGCCGCTTCGTCGGGTGGAGCGACGGCCACGCCGAAAGCCGTGAGACCACCGTGATTCTTCTGGTACAGCGCCCCACCGTGAACGTACAGCGAACGGCTGAGCGCATAACCGAAGCTCGTGGCGAAGTTGCTTCGATTTGCCCGGATGTCTTCGACAGCCTTCTCCACCACCGTGTAGGTGTAGCCGGCTTGAATGCTGGCCTTGGGGAGCACCGTCACGAGCCGCCAGGCCGCATTGATGCCCATCAGAAGCTGCTGCAGATTCGGCCCGACCACCGCCTCGCCGCGGTAGGGGTAGTCGTGCGTGGGCAGGATGTAGCGCACCTGGGGCGTCAGGGCCCAGAACTCGTCGCCAAAGCGATAGCGGCCCGAGATCGAGAAATCCTGGAACGACTCGTGCCAGCAGCGGCAGGAATCACGTTCGAGTCCCGAAAACGGCGGGAGATCGCCCGTGTACCTTGCGAAGACGAACGGGACCGATACCGTCCCGGCGAATCGTTCCGTCACGCCGTAATCGACTTCGGCCAGCAGACTGGTGGTCACGCTCTGTCCGCGGGGGAAAAGCGTGCCGTCGGTGAGGAGATGGCCGGTGTTGTCCACCCACTGCCAGGCAGCAGTGACCGATCCAACTCGTGGAGGTGGCGTGAACGCCTGGGCGGCCGCCGAGACGGGCACCAGCAGGACGGCGATGACCACGCCGAGCAGACGACGGGGTGCGGAGCTCACCGCGCGACTAGGACGTCCGTGTCTTCTTCAGGTGCTGATCGCGCTGCGAGACCGCGCTGTCGATTGCCTGCAGCAGTGAGTGGTTCTTCACCAGTTCGTCGACCGCAAGGACGGTGGCCGCATCAGGGGACCCTTGCACCATCCGCTGCACGTTGGCCGAGTCGCTGTTCGCGGTGAGAATCACGTCGTAGCGGCCGTTGGACACGACAGCCGATAGTTCCTGGAGCGTCTGCACCCTGGTGGCGCGATGACCTTCGAGCCTGAGGAGGGATTCGACTTTCGCCTTCTTGAGACTGGCCGCGACCGCCGATGCGGGATCCGCATAAATCAGGACGGAAGCGGCGCGAGCCGTCTTCGGACGCTGGTAGCGGGTGCCGCGACCGGCGACGAGGAACTTGTCTCCGCAGGCGAGCAGGTCACCGGGTAATCCAACCGCCAGAACCAGGATCAGCGCGCCGAACGTTCGCCGCAACCTCATAACCTGCCTCCAGACTGGGGGGGAAACTGGAGCGTATCACGTAGCGAGGCCGATAATTGCGGTTTTTTGGAGGTCAAGGAATGCCTACCCGGCGCACGACGGCCGCGAACCGCGGGTCGGTGCGCATCGAATCCCAAGCCTGGTCCACTTTGAGGAGCAACAGTCCGGTGTAGGGTTCGTTGACCACCCCTTCCAGCCCCGCCAGCGCCTGCTCTCGATCGCCGACTTGTGCGTGGAGGCGGGCGAGGTCGATGGGCGGCACATACCCTCCCCTTGCCGCCCGCTCCTCCGCCGAACGAAGCGTCGCCCGGGCCACGGTCATCTCGGCCTTCGCATACTCGGCGTCAGTCTCCGCGCGCGCGAACGCCCGGGCGAAATCGTCGTCGCCCTCCAGTTCGTGGGCCTTCCGGCGGGCTGCCGCCGCATGGGCGAAATCGGCGCGCCTCCTGTAAACGTCGGCGATGCCGAACAGCGGCCGGGGATCATCCGGCACGTCGGCAGCGATGGCGGTATAGGTACGCAGCGCGTCGTCGAGCCGTCCCGCCTGCAGCTGAAAATTACCGAGCATCACCTGCGATTCGAGGTTGCCGGGATCGACTTCGAGTGCGCGCTTTACCAATCCCACCGCTTCGTCGGGTTGCCCGATCGCGACGAAAAAGAGGGAGATTGGGTGGTACTGAACCGTACGGAGGACCGCCGGATCGTCCATCACGGCACGATACTCGCGCTCGGTAGCCGCCCAGTTCCGTTCCAGGGCGAATCGCCGGTGCGCCATGGTCACCCGAACGGCGATGTTGTTCGGATCGATGGCCACAGCTTTGTCCAGCGCCTTGTCGGCTTGCTTCATGGCTTCCCGGGGCGACATGTAGCTGTTGCCGGCGCGGGCATATGTGCTCGAGATCGCCAGGTACGCATCGAGAAACTTCGGGTCTTTCTCAGTGGCCTGCTCGAACAGCTTGCGCGCCTCGATGTCGTCTTCCTCGGTATCGCTCTCCATCCGGAAGCGGCCCTTCAGGAACAGCTGGTAGGCTTCGGAGTTGCTCGTGCCAAACCCGCCCAGCCGCGCCTTCTCCTCGCCCGACAGCCGGAGCCGCAGCCCCTCGGCGATCGACACCACGATGGTGTCCTGGACGCGCATCAGATCGGCAGCAGGCAGATCGAACGCCTGACCCCACAGGCGTTCGCCCGTTGCGCCGTCTATGAGCTCGACGGAAACGACAAGCTGGCCTTCGCGTCGCGACAGCGCGCCCGTGACCACGGCGCCAACTTTGAGCACGCGCGCGGCTTCCTGGGGGTTCGCCTGCCCCTTGAAGCGCATCACCGTCGCTCGGGCCATGACCTTCAGCGGCTCGGCGCGCGTGAGGTGATCGATCACGCCGTCGGTCAAACCGTCGGCGATGTAATCGATTTCAGGATCTTGATTGTCGAAGGGCAGCACCGCCACGGAAGAGATCGCCGGAAGCGCCGCGCCACGCCATTTCCACAGGAACGCACCCGCCGCAGCGACAACGATGATGACGGCGGCCGCGATTGCGACCCAGAGGCGTGAGAGCGGCGGCTTTCCCGCGGCTTCGGCCCGCCGATCGAGGACAGCCGGTTCGGTCGAGCTCACTGCCCCAGACGATTCCGGCGTCAGGGCCTCGAGCGCCGCCGCGAGCTCGCGCGTTGACGTGAAGCGCTGTGCCGGTGATTTCTCCAGGCAGCGGCCGATCACTCGCTGAAATGCTTCGGACGTGTCGTGACGAATCGACGCGAGCGGGAGCGGCTCGTCGCGCAGGATTGCGGTGAGGGTTTCAACCGGACTCGGGCGACGGAAGGCGCGCTGGCCGGTGAGAACCTCGTAGACAACAGCGCCGAACGAGAACTGATCCGATCTGAAATCGGCAGTCTGTCCGGTCGCCTGCTCCGGAGACATGTAGCCGGCGGTACCGAGAATGACGCCGGCGACGGTTCCGCTCCCCGTAACGGTGGCCGCCGCCGCGGCATCGTCAAGCGGTGAAGCGACGGCCCGACGAGCGACTCCGAAATCGAGAATCTTGACGGCGCCCTCGTCGGTCACCATCACGTTCTCGGGTTTCAGATCGCGGTGCACGATGCCTTTCGCATGCGCCGCGGCAAGGCCGTCCGCCAGCTGCCTGGCGATCGACCAGGCCTGCCGGATCGGCAGGGGCCCCTGCGCGATCACATCGCGGAGCGTGCGCCCCTCTACGAGCTCCATGGCGATCCACGACACATCCTCGCTCTCGCCGATGTCGTAGATGGTCACGATGGCGGGATGGTTGAGCGCCGACGCGGCGCGCGCTTCGGTTTCGAATCGACGGCGGCTGGCGTCGTCGCCGACCAGCCGTTGTGAAATCACCTTGAGCGCAACTGCGCGACCGAGCCGCCGGTCGAGGCCGCGGTAGACCTCCCCCATGCCTCCGGCGCCGAGGAGGTGTTCGACCTCGTAGGGCCCGAGTCGACCGCCGGCTGGAAGCGCCATGGGGGCCATTATGATGGCATGGGCGGTCGTCGGCCGCTTCGCACACGCCGTCACCTGCCCTCGACCGGCGATCACGACCGGTTGTCGGCGAGGGCCTTCCTGGCTCTCCTCCAGTCACGAATTCCGAGCGGCACTGCCACTGCCGCAGCCATCAGTCCCAATCCGACAACGACGATCACAGAGCGCGGAAGCTGCGAGAGGAACGTGGCCGGCACTGCCGTCGGCGGGACGACCGCAAGAGTGAACAGCGAGAGCCACAAGAAATAGAGCGCCGTGCGCGCACTGATCAGCGGTCCCGGGCCGTCGCGCTCGATCTCCCGAAATGCGATCTCCTGCTGTTTACGGTGCCATGCCTGCAGTGTGCGGGTGACCTCCGCTTCCTCGTGCGGCGTCAGCACCTCGCGCGTGGCAAGGTCCTGTATCTCGGCCGGAAGTTGGACAGGGGGCAATCGCCGGGCCCGGAGAATCCAGGCAGCTAACGCTCCGGTGAGGCTGATCAACACGACGCACCAGCCCAGAACGACCGCACCCGCATCGAAGCGGAGCCACGCGGCCACAAGGGCGCCCATAAGGAGGCCGGTGATGATACGCCGTTGGGTCATAGCCAGGCTCAACTGACCGGCGCTCAGATTCACATAGAATCCTCACCCGTGACAATTGGTCCGGGGACACGCATCGGCCCCTACGAAGTCGAAGTGCTCATCGGCGAAGGGGGCATGGGGAAGGTCTATCGCTCCACGGACACCAACCTGAAACGACCCGTCGCCATCAAAGTCCTCCCCGAGTCGGTCGCGACTGACGCCGAACGCGTGGCGCGTTTCCAGCGCGAGGCGGAGGTACTCGCCCGGCTCAATCACCCCAACATCGCTCAGATTCATGGCCTCGAGCGAAGCGGTCGCACAACGGCCCTGGTGATGGAGCTGGTCGAGGGGCCGACGCTTGCCGATCGCATCGCCCAGGGCAAGCTCGCCACAGACGAGGCGATAGCAATTGCGAAGGAGATCGCTGCCGCCTTACAGGCGGCGCACGAACAGGGGGTCGTTCATCGCGATCTGAAGCCGGCCAATATCAAGGTACGACCGGATGGCACGGTGAAGGTCCTCGACTTCGGCCTGGCAAAAGCGCTGGAACCCGCGGGAACGTCGCCATCGAGCGGGACACAGTCACCAACGGTCACCTCGCCGGCGATGATGACCGGGGTCGGCGTGTTGCTCGGTACGGCGGCCTACATGAGTCCCGAACAGGCGCGTGGCCGGGCGGTGGACACCCGAACCGACATCTGGTCTTTCGGCGCGGTGCTGTACGAGATGCTCACCGGGAAACGGGCCTTTGCCGGAGACGAGGTCTCGGACGTTCTCGCGTCGGTGCTGGCGCGCGAGCCCGATTGGACGTTGTTGCCGGCCGATCTTCCGCCCGTGGCGGCCGCCTTCATCAAGCGCTGCCTGCACAAGGACCGGCGCAACCGTGTGTCGGCGATCGGCGACGTCGCACTCGCCCTCGAAGGCGCATTCGACGGAGCCGCGCATTCAGCCGCACTCCCTGGGCCGATGCACCGGCCGATCGCGCAACGAGTCCTGCCGCTCGTCGCGACCGCGATCGTCACGCTGATCCTCGCAGGGCTCGTGGCGTGGCGCGCCTGGCCGGCTCCGGAGCCGCGGCCGACCACGCGGTTCGACTTCGCGCTGCCCGATGGGCAGCTCCGTCTGGGGACGCAGCGTCCTGTCATCGCGATTTCCGCCGACGGCAGGCACTTCATCTACCAGACCTTCGAAGGCGTGCTGGTGCGGTCGCTCGACAGCCTTCAGCCACGCCTGATTGCCGGCATCACGGAAACCACGAGGGGGAGTCCCTTTCTGTCGCCCGACGGGCAATCGATCGGCTTCTTTACAGCGTCGGGCTTGAAGAAGGTCTCCATTGACGGCGGTACACCGGTGCTCCTGTGCCGCGCGAGCGACGCGTTTGGCGCGACCTGGGGTCGTGACGGCACGATTCTGTTCGGACAACGTGCCGGGATCATGCGCGTGTCGGCAGACGGCGGCACACCCGAACTGATCGTCCGCGCCGGCGAGGGCGAAGAGTTGTACGGGCCGCAGATGCTGCCCGGCGGCCGGTCCGTGTTGTTCAGTGTCACCCGCCAGCAGGGATACAGACGGTGGGATCAGGGAGAGATCGTCGTGCAGTCGCTCTCGTCGAACACACGCACGGTCGTCGTGCAAGGGGGCGGCGACGGCCGCTACCTGGCGAGCGGCCATCTGGTCTATGCGGTCGGGGACGCCTTGGTCGGCGCTGTGTTCGATGGCACTCGACTGGTCGGGGGTGCTGTCTCCGTTCTCCAGGGTGTGCAGCAATCGGTGGGGTTCGCCGCCTCGGGATCCAATTTCGCGATATCGGACCAGGGCACGCTTGTCTACCTCGCCGGGTACACCTCCGTGCGCAGGCCGCTTCTCTGGGTCGCCCGCGACGGAACGTCTGAAGCGGTCGCGTCGATCCCCGCCGCGGCGCACGAGGAAGTGCGCCTGTCGCCGAAGGGCGATCGAGCCCTCGTGATCCGGGAGGGCGACATCTGGACTTACGAGCTGGCGGGAGGACGCAGCATCAGGGTCACCAGAGATGCCTCGAGCGGGTTCGGCGTCTGGGACCCGACCGGTCTGCAGGTGGCCCACTCGTCGGCTCGAGGCGGCAGCATGCAAGCCTGGGTCTCAGCCGCCGACGGCAGCGGCCAGGCGCGGCAGCTCACGCACCTCGAGGGGCAAGTCCACGTCGACAACTGGTCACGCGACGGCACGATACTCACGCTCCATGAACACCGTGACGGGCAGCGGACGAGGATCCTGATGTTGAGGATGGATCGAGCGGACGCCAAACCCGAGGTGTTCTTCGACGAAGACTCCAACGCCGAGGGGGCCAGTTTTTCGCCCGACGGCCGCCATGTTGCGTTTCTGTCGGCCGTGACCGGTCAAAACGAGGTCTACATCCGCCCCTACCCGGGCCCTGGTGAACAGTTGACCGTATCGATCGGCGGAGGCCGCGAACCGCTGTGGGCACCTAATGGCGAGTTGTTCTACCGCAGCCTCAACGGGCAGCGGATGTTCTCGGCCTCGTTGATGCCCGGCCCGAACCCGAAGCCGAGTACACCGGTCGAACTGTTCAAGGGGGCGTACTACATCCCGTTGACCGGTTCGCCGCGAGCCCAGTACGACGTCACCCCCGACGGCAAGAGGTTCCTGATGCTGCCGGCTGGCCCCTCGACCGATACAGGCGCCGAGCGTCGAATCGTCATCGTCCAGAACTGGTTCGAGGAGCTGAAGCGGCTTGCGCCGCTGAAGTAAAAACACAGTTCGGAGGCCCGACCCGGCACGACTTCATGGCCACCTACTTGCCCGCGATGTTCCAGCGCGCCTTGTAGAAGCGTTCGCCGCCGATATGAAGAATGCCTGCGGGATGGAGGAAGTGGATCCGTTCCGCCCACCAGTTCTCGCCTTCCGCCTGCACGTAGGCGATCTGTCCGCTCGCCGGGTGATAGCTGATGCTCTTGATATGCCTGGCGTCCCCCAGTTCCGGATGGCTGCGAAACGTCTTCGTCTCGCGATCGAAAAGCCAGCAGTGGTTCGTCGTGGAGATCGCCAAGGCAGACGAGCCGGGGACGACCGACAGGTTGTGGCCCATCCCTTCGGGCAGAGGTATGACTTCCATCCGGCGCAAACCTGGCGAGCTTGTGTTCCAGTCGCGCAGCTCGAAGACACGAAGGTCCTTGTCCGCGAGCGCCCACAAACGATTCCGCTGCGCGTCCCAGATGACGCCGTGTCCCCACGGCAGTTCTTCGCTCAGGATCTCGGCATTGGACCTGGCCAGATCGAAGACGATCAGACGATCGCCCTTTCCTGCCTGGTCGTGCGATGCCGCCACCGCGACTCGATTGTTCGGCAGCAGCTCCGCCGAGTGGGCGTTCGTGACCCGGGCGTGGAACAGCACCCGGCCGTCGGCGCGATTCACCAGGGCGACGCCGCTGCCCGATGACGTGATCAGGATCTTCGCGCCATCATCGTAGGGCTTGCACTCGTCAGTGGTCCTGAACAGCGGCTTGAATTCGTCGGGCAGGTCGGGACGGTCCTGTGCCCGCCAGGTCCAGACGCGCCGGTCGTTTCTCCCGGCCGGCGTCGCGTCGAGATCGAGGATGAAGACCTCGTCCCAGCCGCAGACGATCAGCTCACGGCGCGCGGCGGGCGGCTGCGCGGTCGCGTTCGCCGCAATCACGCACGCTGCCAGGGTGGCGGCCCACAGCATCTGTCGCCTCATGGCGGAAGCTTAACCCGACACCGCCCCGGCCTTCTTCTTCCGCCTGCTCCTGGAGACCGCTCAACGCCTTGTTGTCGAAACGACCGAAACTGGCCGCCCGGATCCCCTCCGACTACCGCCAGCTGGCGATGAAGAAGAAGATGTTCGTGGGCGTATCCGGACTGACGAGACCGGAACCGTCCATCTGGAACTCGCGTACCTTGTCGATCGACTTGGCTGCCGCAATCTGATTCCACCGGGCCAGGTCACGCACGCGGACGTTGACCGTCCGGTGCCAGCCCGCGGTCCGCTCGGTGAGGATGTGGCTGTGCGGGACCGGGCCCGCCGTCGGCGAGAGGCCGACGCGCGACGCGTCGATCATCCCCGGGTGATTCAGACATGGCGTGCCTGCCAGGCAGGCGAGCGTGGACGGTGGGGCGGGGATGCCGGCGGCCGCAATGGCGTAGATGATTGGCAGGGGTCCTGGGCGCGGCTCGATTTCAGCCGGGGCGCCGAGTTCGCAGCCGGTCGTTGCGGCTGATTCGGGCGGTTCGGCACAGAAGTAAGACTTCGTGTAGTACAGCTCGACTTCCTCGCCCTCGAACCAGCCCTTGATGTAGCCCTTGTCGCCGTCCGCGGCCGAGTTGTGGTCGGACGGGCTACCGGCGTGCTCGTGTAGCGCCCCCGAGATGCCGGCGGGGCCCGGCGACACCGGCGTAGACGACTTGCTGCACGCCGCAATCGCAGCAGCGGCTGCAGCGACGATCACGATCAGGACTCTTGGCATGGATGCTTCCTCCTGCCCCACAATCTAAGAGGCCGGCCCCTGCCGAGTCCTTGGAATGCGATGGCCGATTGGTGGAGTTTCTGTGGAGACCGCGGCGTCAGTCGTTGCCGAAGCCGGCGAACCGACCTACTCGCCAGGAGTGTTCCAGCGTGCCTCGTAGAGCGGGGACACTCCTTTTACAGATGCCCGAGTCGAAGAGAAAGACGGCGCCGAATTTCCTCACCCTTCGAGCACCGCACGCATCCTTCCGGCTGAAGCCGGAAGCTACCAACTAATTCAGCCAAGCTGCTAAATACCGCGCGCCAGCCGACGCGAGCGCTAAGGGTGAGGCAGCGCGAACACAACGTAGGCGCGTCCGGCGGCGACGGCGACGTGTTGACGCCCTTCGACCGAGAAGGACATCGGATTCGAGCGCATCGGACCGCCTGCCTGGAACTGCCACAACGGGTCGCCGGTCTTGGCGTCGAGGGCGAACACGTTGCCTTCGTTCGAGCCGGCGAATACCAGGCCGCCCGCGGTCGAGAGCACGCCACCCCATGGCGGCGTCGGCAGCTTGAAATCCCACACCGCTGCTCCGGTGTCGACGTGAAGCGCACGGATGCTTCCCCACGACTCGTCATCGAGCCGTTTCTCGCTGCCGCCGGTGTAATACGTGCCGGGCCGATATTCGACGTCGCTCTTGAAGTACATCGATCCCATCTCACGTACCGCCACATACATCAATCCAGTGCGCGGACTGAAGGACGGGCTCGCCCAGTTGGTCGCGCCCTGGAGGCTGGGATAAACGAGCGTCCCCTTTTCTGATGGCTCCATCCCGGGAAACACAACCGGCCGGCCGCGCGGGTCGATCCCTTCCGCCCATGTCTGCTTCGCATACTGCCTGGCGAGCAGGAACTCGCCGCTGCGCCGATCCAGCAGGTAGAAGAAGCCGTTCCGGTTCGCCATCGCGACCCGCTGTGTCGCGCGGCCATCAATCATGCGATCGACCAGCACCGGAATCTGGTTGGCATCCCAGTCATGGACATCGTGCGGTGTGAACTGGAAGTGCCAGCGCATCTTGCCGCTGTCGATGTCGAGCGCCACCAGTGAGCACGTATAAAGGTTGTCGCCTTTCCGTGACTCGCCATTCCAGTCGGGCGCCGGATTCCCCGTTCCCCAATAGACGAGCCTCAACGCCGGATCGTACGAACCGGTCAGCCACGTCGCGCCGCCCCCTGTCTTCCAGCTGTCGCCGGGCCACGTGTCGCTGCCCGCCTCGCCCCGCGCCGGGATCGTCCAGAAGCGCCAGATGCGTTTGCCGGTTTTGGCGTCGTACGCATCGAGGAATCCGCGGATGCCAGCCTCGCCGCCGCTGATTCCGACGAGAACCTTGTCTTCGACGACCAGCGGCGCCGCGGTGATCGCGTGGCCGGACGCATTGTCGCCGACCGGCACGATCCACCGTTCGGTGCCGCTGCGTGCGTCGAGCGCCACGAGATAGCCGTCGAGCGTGCCGACATACACCATCTCGTCGAGAACAGCGACGCCGCGGTTCACACGAGGGAAGCCGAGACTGAGGACGCCTGCCGAAATGGCCCGCGTCCACTGCCACCGCGGCCGCCCGCTTTTCAGGTCGAGCGCGACGACCGCGGCCGGACCCGACGTGACATACATCACGCCGTTCGCGACGATCGGCGTTCCTTCGAGCGGACCGGTGCCAGGAGGCTGATACATCCACACCGGCCGGAGCGAGGCCACGTTGCCGGTCGAGATCTCCGTGAGCGGCGAGAACCGATGGGACGCGAACGTCCCGGAATACGTGTGCCACTCATCACCCGCGATGTCCGCGCTACGCTGTGCGATCGCAGCCGGGATGACCAGGCTCGAGACACACCACGCCAAAACCACGCGGGTCATCGTTCACTCCTTCGGCTCGCAAGATACGCCACGAGATTGTCGAGCTCTTCGACCGACAATACGGATGCGTATGACGGCATCAGCGTACCGGTGAGCTCACGGTCCACCCGCTGCAGTTGTTTCTTCTCGAGCACGTGGAGCGTGCCGGCCGCGTCGCGGATGTGTATCCAGAACACGTCTTCGTCGATCCGGATACCTCGGACTTCACCGCCGGTGCCCGACACCGCACGCACGACGAGATAACCGGGCGGATGAGCGGCCTCGGGTTTGACGATCGCCTCTCGCAGATACGCGGGGCCGCGCAACGCGCCTATCGCGGTCAGTTCAGGCCCGAGCGCCGTGCCTCGACCGGCGATCACGTGGCAAGTCTGGCAGCCCTTTGCTTCGTAAATCACGGCGCCGCGAGTCGCATCACCGCGAACGGGCTGGGCCGGCCTGCGCCCCAGCGACCGGACATAGGCGGCCGTCCGCCACGTCATGGTGTCGGTCAAGGACCACTGGAATCCGGGCATCTCGGTTGCGGCGATCCCGTTCCGCACGATCGACGTGAGATCGGCATCAGTGCCGGCGTGCCGAAGATCAGGACGCTGCAGGCTGGGTCCCGCGCCGCCGCTGCCATCCGTCCCGTGGCACCAGGCGCATTGCGCGTCGAAGATTCGTTTTCCCGCCGCCAGCTCGGTGGCATCGGCGCTGGAGAGCGGCCTGGACTGCGCAGTCAGCAGCGGTGCGATCACGAGCAGTGATGCGCCGAAACAGAAAATGATCCTGCGGTGGTCCTTCATGCCTCCCTCGATTCTCGAGAAGGGCGATGGTGGAGGTGGATGCGCAGGAAGTATAGATCGCGCTACGGGGCGGCAAAGGCCCTGAACGAGCTGAACGTAGTGGGGTTGAACTACAAGAGGGCCAGGAGCTCAGGAGAAGTTCTTTTTAGGAACGAAGAATCTCCTGAGCTCCTGGCCCTCCTGTGGGTTCCCGCCGTACCTAATGATCCGGGAGGGCCTGAAAGCAGCAACCGCTGCGCCCGGACCGACGCCGGGTTACTGGACGACGCAGGAGCCTGAACCGCCGAGGCCGGTGAGCAGCGCGTTCTTCGCCCGGACGATCCCGAAGCCGTACGAATTGTCGCGGCCGGGCGCGCCCTTGTCGAGGGCGGTGTTCGTCAGCGCGCTGCGGATCTGCAGGTTCGTCTTCGTCGGATGGCAGCTCCAGATGAGCGCCGCGACGGCCGACACGTGAGGCGTGGCCATCGACGTCCCATCCCACGCTTCGTAGCCGCTGTCGGGAACGGAGAAGACACTCTGGACAAACCCTGACAATCCAGCCCCGGCGGCGGTGACCGCGGCGGCGCCATCGGCGCAGCTGAGCGCAATCGCCGCAATGGTCGTCGTGGGCGGCGTGCCCAGCGTTCCGGCGAACACACCGCAGGTCGGATCGCTTGCGGCGCTGTTGTAGACGACGGCTGCGCTGCCGCCTCCCGCCTGGACGTTCGCGACCTTGTTAGCGAACGAGTTGCTGCCTCGCTGGCACAGCACCACTTTGCCGGCCCATGCTCCGGCCGAGGTGCACAGACCGCCATCAACGAGATTACCGGCGGCTGTCGTCCGCGGCGCGCCGTCGAGGCGTCCGCCGGACCACGTCGCGTCGCCTGCGCTCAGCGTGTTCAGATCGAGCCACGGCGTGGTGGACAACACGGCGACGCCGGGCGCCGCGATCTCAACGTCCTTGTTCGACTGCGAAAAGCTGCCCTTGACTTCGTTGGCATCGACGGCTGCGACCGACATCACCGCCGCATAACCCGCGGGATAGGACGTCGTGTTGTTGCCGGCGTTGCCAGCAGCAGCGATGCTCAGGATCCCCGCCTTGTTCGCATCGTTGAACGCCAGTTCCTCCGTCCGGCTCTTGAGCGGTCCGCCCAGGCTCATGCTCACCACGTTGGCGCCAGCCAGGCGGCAGGAGTTGAGCGCATTCACGAGCGTGGACGAGTACGTCCAGCCGCAGGAGCCATTCTCGAGCGCGTTGTCGCCGAATACCTTGACAATGTGGAGCGCCACCCCCGGGTTGGCGCCGACCACTCCGGTGCCGTTGCCTCCGATTGCCGCGATCGTGCCGGCGACGTGGCTGCCGTGGCCGCAGCTGTCCTGGTTCCAGGTGCCCGATCCGGAATCGGTGAGCTTCGCCGTCAGGTCAGTGCCGGTGTAATCACGCAGATCGGCGTGCTGGTCGGAGTATCCCGAATCGATGATGCACACCTTCTTGTCAGCGGCGTTCGATGACGTGATCTTGTCCGCCTGCACCATCTGAATGCCGTAAGGCAATACTTCGGACCCGGCCGCCGCGACATTCGACCAGGCGAACGGCTCGCGGATGACATCCTCTTCGATGAATTCGATATTCGGATTGCGCGACAGCCCGTTCAGGGCCGCCGCGGGAATGTGCACCGCGGCCGCGCCTTGTGCATCGAGTGAGAGGACAACCCTGGCGCCGGCGGCCCTGAGCGCCGCATGTCCCGCAGGCTCTCGTCCCTCTCGGAACTTCACGATGTAGCGCGCATCCTGCGCGGCCGCGTGAGAAACGATCCCACCGGTGAGCACAACGACAGCGATCAGTGTCTTCAAAGCACTGCGGTTCATGCACTTCCCCTCTTTGCGATTGGACAGCGGCGGACGACCACGCAGAAACCGTGCCTCCCGGCCGGGGACGCTTTTTCGTCACGGAATTGCGGGGGTTCGCCACGGACGCAGCAAGTAGTGCGCCGTCAGGGCGACCTTGTTGTGGTCCCGGGAAGACTTCGAGAGTAGGCCCCGGTTTCTCGTTTACCCGGGGCCGGTTGAAGCAGTACGGCGACCGGAGAACACTCGGTCAGGCGCACTCGCCGATTACGCGATCGCGTGGCTCGGCTGACGCTTTTGTCAGCCGCGCGGACCCGCTAGGCGATGTTCGCGAGGATCGTGTTGTAGACGATGCGAATCGCCGGATCCGGGTTCACCTCGATCGTGTAAAGACCCTGGTATCCGATCGACTCGGCGAATGCGACGGCCTTGCCGATATCCCAGTCCGGACTCGACTTGATGTGCATGCTGCCGGAATTCCCTGACATCAGGCCCTTGATCGCATCGTGAAGCTGCTGCTGGTTCCGGAAGCGGCCGGCGCCGCCGAAATCGAGGTTCGAGTAGCCGCCGGACTTTTCCACGCACTCGTTGAGGATGCCCCACACGTAGCGCAGCCGCTCAGGCTCCGGCATGGCCGGCTGTGCGGGCGGGGGCGGCGGCGCCTGCCCTGCTCCCCCTCGACCGCCTGGTGTGGGCACGCCGCTGCCGCGCGTCTCGTTGGAGATCATGATCTGCTTCGGCCTGGCGTAGTCCTGCAGTTCCTTCCACAGCGAGCTGACGCCGTCCTTGGACTCGTCCGTCAGCGCACCCTGGTTGAGCATCAGCCGCTTGATCCCGAGCAGCGGCGCGGCGTCAACCCACTTCCTGGCCGTCGTCAACCACGTCGCGCGCGCGTCTCCGGCGAGCGCGACGGCCTTGCCGTCCGCTCCCAGCTGCGCCATGGTGCCAATCTCGATGTTGATTTGATTGGCCCGTGATCCCACGGCGTCCAGCTTTGCCTTCATCTCCTTGAAGAACGCGGGATCGGGATTGGTCGTGTCCTGCGCGACATGGGTGTGCTGGAACTCGACATTCCGGACGCCGTACATGTCGACGTAGTACTGCGGCAGGTCCATCAACGCGAGAGTCTGGTTGGGGTTGGGATTCGTGTTCCACGGGAGCCTGAGCATGCTCCCGTGGTTGAGGGTCATGATGGCGATGCGCGCAAGCTTTGCCGCCGGCACATTGGCCGGCCCGCCTCGTCCACCGCCGCCACCCCCCCGACCTCCACCCTGGCCTGCCGGCGGCGCCTGGCCGGCCGGTGTCTGGCCCTGCCCCCATCCGAGTCCTGCCGTTCCCGCGACGCCCGCCGCCCCGAGCAGAAACTCTCGTCGTTTCATAACGTCAGCCCTCTCCCATCGGGATTATCGTCGTGCGGGCGGCCAGGACCAAACCCGAAAACGAGAGCGCCGCCAGACGTTACGAGGGCTTGCATACCGGGCAGTCGACCTTGAGCGTGAGCTCCGCCGCGCCCCGCCTGATCGTGAACGAGGTGATCCCCGGACCAATCTTCCGCAGCGCGACCCGGAGGTCGTTCTCTGCGGCGATCGGCACTCCTGCAATCTTCGTGATCACGTCGCCTGCACGCAGCCCTGCCTTCTGCACCGGACCGGTACTGACTCGCATCACCACGCCACCCGGTCCTTTCGCGCCGGATAGCAGCGCCGCGACCGATGATTCGTCGCCGGCGAACATCACCTGCAGACCGAGCTCCGACACCTCGAACATGATCCCCATTCCCAACCCACCGAAGCTGCTGGGATCGAGAATGGAAGCGGGATCGCTCTTCTGGTCCGTTGCGGCGGCCGCCCTGGATGGTGAAGGCGGAGGGGCGACAGCAACGACGAGCGCGACCGCGGTCCCCCTGGTAGCCGTCGCTCCCGGTGCAGGCTCCTGCCGCAGGACTGTGCCGAGCGCTGATTCGGCCGACGGTTCGTGAGTCACGTTCCCGGTGATCAGCTTTGCGGCGGCAATCGATCCCATCGCCTGATTGAGGGGTTGTCCGACGACGGACGGAACATCGACCTGCGTGCTCCACATCGACGCCAGAATCACCGCGGCAACGGCCAGGATGGCGAGCGCCGCGACAGCAAGGCGCCAGCGGGCCGCGGATCGCGTCTGCGATCCCGTCTCGGGCGGCATTTGCAGCGGCTGCCCTGCAACCCGCACCGGCCGGCCGAGCAGCCGCCCGACCGACACCAGCAGCTTGCAGAACTCCGGATCGTTTGTGGCACCGTTCCAGGCCGTGAGGTCCGCGGCCTGGAACTGCCGGAACCGCAGGGGAATCCTGGTGCGGTCGATGAGCGCCGGAACCAGTACGCGCTTTTCGGCCGCCTCGCCGGCTTCCGCCTTGACCCAGTCGGATTTCACCGAGGCGTGCGACCAGAGGACGATCACGCACAGCGCAGAATTCAGCGCTTCTTCGATGGCGTCATCGAACGGACGGCCGGGCTGAATCTCGCGATCCCACCACACCGACAATCCCTGTTGCTCGAGTCCGTCGGCGAGAAGACGGGCGCGCTCCCGGTCAGGCGACGCGTAGCTGATAAAAACGTCCGCCACGGTTCCTGCCTTCTTTCTGGGTCCCTCTCCAGGCGCGGGCGGGCGATTCTACCTCAGGCCGGAAAAGGCCGGGTGCCCGAGGAGAATCTGTACTTGCGATAGGAAGACACGATCGTGGTCACGAAGTCCGGTACGAAAACTTCACCGACTTCCTGCCGATGGAGCTCGACGACATGGAACGGCTGGTACTCGAGAAGGGCGTCGTGCAGAGGGTGCCGCCCGCACCGCTGGGGGCAATCGCCAAGCCTCGTCCTTGACCTGATCAGTGACGCGGGCGATCATGAGGCCGTTCGATCGTCCACGCCGACATCAATCCAGGAAGTGCACGCATGTCCTGCACCCGCCGCACGTTCCTCACTGCTGCTTCAGGCCTGGCTCTGAGCTCACGACTCGCCGCGTCGACTGTTCAGGGTGCCAACGACAGGATTCGCATAGGCGTCATCGGCACGGGCGGCCGCGCCCGCGGCCTGATGAACCTGCTGAAGAAACTGCCCGGCGGCGCGCTGACCGCGGTCTGCGACGTCTACGAGCCACGCATGCTCCAGGCCGCAGAAATCGCCGGCGGCACGCCGGTCAAGGTCACCGACTACCGCCGCATCCTCGAGGATCGCGAAATCGATGCGGTCGTGATCGGCACCCCGGACCACTGGCACAAGGCCATCACGCTCGACGCCGTCGCAGCGGGCAAGGACGTGTACGTTGAAAAGCCGGTCTCACACACCATCGAGGAAGGCGCCGAGATGGTGAAGGTGATCGAAGCGTCGAAACAGATCGTGCAGACCGGAACGCAACAGCGAAGCTGGGATCACTGGGTGCTCGGCAAGCAGATCGTCGATTCGGGAAGGCTCGGGCAGATCACTTTCGTCCAGACCTACTGGTACCAGCATGCGACCGCCGGCAGCTACCAACCAGTGGAGATGCAGAAGCTGGACTGGAAGCGCTGGCTGGGGCCGGCACGCGATCAGCCATTCCGGCCGGAGCGGTTTTATCAGTGGCGGCACTTCTGGGATTTCGGGGGAGGTTGCCTGACCGACCTCATGACCCACTGGATCGATGTCGTCCACTGGTACATGGATGTGGAGGCGCCATTGACGGCCGCGGCGATCGGCCACAACTACAACATCAAGCTGTGGGAGGCGCCGGACACGGTCAACGCGACGCTCGAGTTCCCGAAGAACTTCATGGCCGCTTATCTTGGTACTTATGTCAGCCGGGTTGACGATGGCGGGCTCGAGTTCCGCGGCGATCGGGGGACGCTCAAAATCGATCGGGCGCGCCTCGCGTTCTATCGCGACGACGCCGCGTACGCGCCGGGGACACTCGCACCGGAGCCGGACATTTCGGTCCGCTCCAGCGGCGACGGCACGCTGACACACCTTCAGAACTGGCTCGACTGCATCCGCAGCCGGAAAACGCCGAACGCGCATATCCGGGTCGCGCATCAGGCGGCGCGAACCGCTCACCTCGCAAATGCGGCACTGCGCGCCGGCCGGCCGGTGAAATGGAACGCCAAGACCGAAAGGATCGACAGCTGATGGGTGGCTTCCGCCTTCAGGCGGGAGTAATCCCGAGGAGACAACGTTCCAGCACCCAGGATGCCCGCGCGCCGCTTTCAGCGTTGGACGGACAACGGCCCACACCGGCGAGCTCGTCGACGATCGCTTGAATCAGCGGCTGATGGACGTGAGGCGGGTAGCGGACCGAGTGCACCTGCCGTTCTTTTCCCCGGGTGACGATCACATCGGAATCACTGAAAACCGGTGTCTCGAGCACGCCCTCCGTTCCCGTGAACGTCATCGTATCGGTCGCCGAGCCGGCATTGAAGTTCCAGGTACCGGTGCCCACGACGTTGCTGCCGAAGCTGAATGCCGCTGCAGTAACGTCCTCCGCGCCATACGCCCCGGCGGTATTTATCGGGAAGCCGGCAACGCCCGTGATGGGCCCCAGGAAGAAATCCAGCAGATCGACGCAGTGTGACCCGAGGTCGAAGAGCAGGCCGGCGCCCGCAATCGCCGGATCGAACCGCCAGTTCGAGCGTTCGGTAGTTGCCAGGGGCTTGGTCACCGCGACGTGCACCGACGTGACCCGTCCAATCGCGTTCGCCGACAACAGATCGCGGACGATGATGAACCGGGGCAGTGCCCGGCGATAGTAGGCCACCCACAACGGCAGACCGCGCGCGGTAAAGGCGTCGATCATTCGCCGGCACTCGCCGTGATTCATCGCCATCGGCTTTTCGACGAGACACGGTTTGCCGGAAGCGGCCACCGCAAGCGCCAGCTCGCAGTGACTCGATGGCGGCGTCGCGATGTAGACGGCATCGACCTCCGGATCGTCGATGAGCGCCCCGGCGCAGTCGTAGGCACGGGGCACGCCGTGCCTGCCCGCGTAATCCCGCGCTTTCGACAGGTCGCGCCGCATCACCGCCACGAGCGACGAGCCGTCGGCCTTCTGAAAGCCGGGCCCGCTCTTCACCTCCGTCACATCACCGCAGCCAAGGATGCCCCAACGAGTCATCGTGCTCTCCCTTTCAATATCGGGCCGCGGACTGCGGACCGCCGACCGCGATCAAGCTATCAGCTCCCGGCAATGACGAATCTGGCACCTTCGTACGATTTTGGCGCGCGCGCGTGCCCGCTTCGGCCGCGGGCGAACGCTCCGATCGCGGATCGGCCGGCGAACGCACGCATTTGCACTGCTATCGCTGGCCCGCGGCGGGTACACGGCCTGCAAACAACGGCTGCCGCCTTGAACATCTTCGATCTGAGCGGATCCAGTGGTGCCGTGATCGCGGCGGCGATAGCCCTCGTTCCAGCCCTCGTCGCCCACCTCCGCGGGCGGCAGATCGCGCGGTTCGCGGACGATCCCGCGCTGCCGGAGCGGCTCTTCGCAGGCCGGCACGTGACCGCGAGCTGGTTGATCGTCACAATCACCGCACTGATCTTCCTGACGGGATGGGCCGCGATCTGGGCGGTTCCCCTGACCGTGATCGCATATGTTGCCGCCGGCCTCCCGCTCCGCCGGATTCTCTACAACGAAACCTGGAGTCTCGCCTTCTATCTCTCGTTCGTGATCCGGCTCTTCCTCGCCGGCTGGAGCTTCTGGCTGCTCGTGTGTGCCCTGCCCGTGTTCACGCTCGGGGCCGGCGACCGGGGCTGGATGGTCGCGCTCGCGATGGCTGGCGGGCTGACCATCTTTGCCGGGCACCAGACCGAAGTGATCCGGTGGCTGGTCGGCGCAAAGCCGATTGCGGACCAGCCACTCCGCGCCCGCTTCGACCGTCTCGCCGCCACCGCCGGCCTGCCGTCACCGCACTTCGAATTGATCGACCTGAAAGGGGGAAGCTTCGCAAACGCGTTCGCGCTGGCGTCCCTCGAACGGGGAGCCGTCGTCTTCACGAGTCCGCTGCTCGAGCGGCTCGACCCGGATGAGACGGATGCGATCTGCGCACACGAGCTCGCGCACCTCGAGTACCACAATACCCGGCGCCTCCGCCGTCAGCGCCTGATTTGCCGGTCGCTCGTCGTCGGCGGCGCGGTGCTGACGCCGGTTGTGAAGTTGCTGGTCCCGTCGGTCCTCTGGCTGGCCTGCACGGCCTGGCCTCTGGTCGTGCTGATCGCGATCGCGGTCCTCGTGCACGATCGGCAGAAGCACGAAACCGCCAGCGATCTGCGGGCGTGCGCGCTGACAGGCAATCCCGAAGCGCTCGTCCGCGCCCTCGTCAAACTCCACGCGATGGCGCGGGTTCCCCGGCGCTGGGACGCCGATCTCGAGCGCCACATGTCGCATCCGAGCCTGAAGCGCCGGATCCAGGACATCCGCGCGGCGGCCGGCACGCCTCCCGCTGCGCTCGGCGACACCGCGGTGTTCGAGAGCGGGGATGGCACGGCGCGTGTCGTCTTCGGCGACGAAACCCTGGAATGGATTGAAGGTGAGTCAGCGTCCTACCGGGTGCGCTACGACCGCTTGAGCGAGCTGCGGATCGCGGCAGCGGGTACGGGTCATACCAGCCTGCTTGCTGCCGACCGGGCGGGACATCGCTGGCAGATGCCGGTGCGTGTGGATGACGTGGCGCGGATCCAGGCGGTCCTGGACATCATCGACTCGCGTGTCGACACCGGCCCGGCCGCCAATTCGCTGAAGCCCGTGCTGATCCGTGCGATTACCTTCAGCGTCTGCATTGTCTCGCTGAACGCGGGCCAGCTCGGCGTCGCGATGGTGGTGGCGATGACGCTCACGCGGTCAGAGGCACCGCTGCTCGGCGCCGCGGGACTCGCATCGATTGCCGGCGCCGTTCTCACCTGGCGTGATCCCGGCACGATGTACGGCTACATACCCGACGGATTCGAGGCGATTTTTGCGACGGTTCTGCTGGGCGGCGGAGCGCTGCTGGTCTGGCTCGCGTACGGCCGACGGCGCGACGAGGTCTCACAACGGACCTGGAATCTCGTCGGCGTGGTCGCTGTCGCCGCCTTCGCGTCGTGGGCCTTGTCGATCGTGGGCGGCGGTTTCGACGCGGTTGGCCTTCACCAGTCCGCGCGCGGGTCGTCGTCGACGATTGTGCTTCCGCTGGCGCTCGTCGGCGCGATGCTCTGTTCGACGCGAAGGGCATTTCGAATCGCTGCGGCGGTTCCGATGGTTGCGAGCCTCACCGCCGGCGTGGTCGCGTCGCAGCCTTTTCTCGATCGATTCGGGGGGGACATGTTCCTGCTCCCCGCGACCGATCTGAAGGTGCGAACCCTGGACCGTCCTGTCAAAGAGTTCACCGTGCCATTCGGCATGGGCGAGCTTCACCTTTCGCCAGACGGTCGATCGATCGCGGCGGTCTCGCGGCGCCCCAACGGACGTCCCTCTGTCCACATCGGCCGCGCCGGCGAGGCGCTGACGTCGCTCGAAGCCGATGGGGCGTTGTTCGTCGACGATGAGCGTGTGCTGATCTGGACGGTCGACGGCAGCCGCACCGACCTTCGTGAAGTGCTCGTGGCGGCGCCGGAGACGACGGGGTGGGAGCTGCGTGTGACCGGTCTGACAACGCCGACCGTCGCGTTCGACGCGAAAACGAAGCGGTGGCGTCTCGCGAGCCGCGCCGGAGTGAGCGTGATGGAGGCACGCGAGGGTGTGGTGGGCACGGGCCAGATCACCAGCTACCGCTGGAACATACCCGAGGGGCGCTCGTCGCTCTTCATGCCGGTCGCAATGACGGGGGACCGCGTGCTCGCGCTCGAGCCCAGGCCTGATCTCATATCGCCCGTCACCGATCCTCTCGGCGCTTTCGTATTCGTGCTCGCGAGCGGCGCACGCTGGCGGTCGACGCTCTGGGCTCTCGGCCCCGAGGGTCCGCGCAATCTCGGCACGTCGCGACTCGAGCTCGAATGTCATGCGCTGCCGCTCGCCGGCCGCGGCGCGTGCCAGATCTTCGATGCCAGCCGGACCCGCTTCTTCGAAATGGATGCGGGCACAGGCGCAATCCGTCCAGTGGCGTCGCTTCCCGGCCGGTTCTTCGTCGGCGACGAGCCGCATGGCTCGTGGCTCACGGGCTGGTATCAATCAGGGCTGGTCGCCGTGCGCCTCGCTCCCGCCGCTGCGGTGCGCGTCGCCGGCCCGGACGGCGCGCGCGCGCACATGCTTTCCGCATCGGATCGCGCGGTGGCCGCCGTGTGGCATCAATTCCGGCCGGCTGCCGGCATGCGCGTCGAACCGATCTATCAGGGAACGAGCACTTCCCTCATCCGCATCTACCGCATTGAATAATCCGAGGGGCTCCGCCCCTCGGACTCTGAAAGCGCCTTGTATCGACGGAAGCTCATGCGCTATACATACGGGTAACCCCTACACCTTCATGTTTGCCGCTCCGCTTTGCCAGGTGGATTCGTGCCAGAACTCGACAGCGCTGCCGATCTCAAGCCCCCCTTCACGACGTTCAATCGCGAAGACGAACCGGAAGGCGACACCGCCGCACCTGAATTCCGCGAAGGACTTCCGAAGACCTACCGTCCGCGTCACGACCTCCACTACGTCGAGCAACTGACCGCGGCAACGGACACGCAGCCTGTTCGGCTGGTGCCCGTGTCGCGCATCGATGGCGGAGATCCGCCGCCGGAACACACCGTGGCGAGCCTGGCGGAGTCGATCGTCGAGCTCGGGATCGTGCAGCCGCTGCTCGTGCGGCCCCACAACGGCCGTTTCCGGCTGATCGCCGGCAGACGGCGGTTGGCGGCGGCGCGGCGGGCGGGCCTGACCGAGGTTCCGTGTCTCGTCCATGCGGTGAACGACACGCGCGCGTCGCAGCTGGCCGCGGCCGACAACCTGCGTCCTGCGCAGGTCGCATCGCCGTTGTCGTTACTCGCCTCTCCACCAGACGTGCAGGCCGACATCGACGGACACACCGCGGCGATGATGGGCGAGCTGCAGGATGCCGTCGCGAGCCTTCAGTCGTGCCTGCCGCTGCTCGCGCGCGCGACCAGCACCCGTGAACAGGTCGCGCTCAAGCTGCTGACGGTGGAGAGCGAGCGCGCCGCATGGGTGATTCGGGCGCGCCGGTATCTCGCCGGCACGCTGCCGGTCGCGCACACCCCGGTCAGCGGAGCGGCGTTGCTCGATCAGGTCAAACGTCAAGCCGGGATGTCGATGGCGCTTCGGGGCGGGGCGCTGCAGGTCGACCCGGTTCGCGGCGCCTTGGTGCTCCACGGCGATCGTACGCTGCTGACGGCCGCCGTGGCCGGTGTGTCGCAGGCGCTGTTCGCGCTTGGCGAGCTCGTGCAGGATCCCCGGGTGGCGGTACGTCTGAGCGGCCAGAGCGGCGGCGGGCCGATTGCGCTCGTGATCACGCAGCCGTCGGCGGTGCTGAGCGACACTGCGCTCGCCAGGTTCTTCGAGGCGGGCTGGACGGAGCGTCCGGGCGGCTCCTCCGCGGAGCTTGCGATCCTGCTGGCGCGGCAGGCTGCGAGCCTCCATCGGGCACGATTGGAAGTGTCATCCGTCGCTGCCGCTGGGACGGCGGTCACGATGACCTTCGAGGGATGAGCCAGGACGGTTGACGACCGGAGGGTGTCGGGTCGTCAGCCGAGCCCGGTATCCTGCAGCGTCCCTGCGCGTCCGTGGGTTCCGATGGCGACGCGATTCCGCCCGCCGGCCTTGGCGGCGTAGAGCGCCGCATCCGCGGCGCGGAACAGATCCTCCCCCGCCGCGTCATCGCCCGCAGGATTCGGCGACACCACCGGTCCGGCGAACGATCGAGAAGCCACGCCGACGCTGATCGAAAGCGTCCCGGCGGGAAACGGCACACCGGCGAGCACCGGTGCACACTCGCTGACGGTCCCTCGCAAGTCGTCGGCGATCGCACGCGCCCCCACCTCATCACAGTCCGGAAGCGCCACCACGAACTCGTCGCCGCCATAGCGGCAGGCGACGGATCCCTCCGGGAGACGTTCGGCCATCAATCGCCCGACGGTACGAACCGCCTCGGCACCTGCGAGATGTCCGTGGATATCGTTCAGCGATTTGAGGCGATCCAGATCCAGAACCAGAAGGGCGATGGGCAGCGACTTGTACATCGCATCGCGCGTCAGCGTCCGGAGGTGCGCTTCGAAAGAGCGCAGGTTGTGAAGGCCAGTCAGATCATCAGTGATCGCCAGCCGATGCAGGCGCCGGCTGTCGTTCGCGAGCTTCGCCGAGGTGATCGCGACCGCAAGGAACAGCGTGATCTGAACGAGATCCGACTCCCCGTAGGGAAACGTGATCACTCGAGGGTTGGCCACGTGATACAGCAGGATCGCGACCGCGGCAGCAGAAACGCCGCCGCGGTAGCTGAATCGGACGCCGGCGAAAATGATCGGCAGGTAGTAGAGGTGCTGGACCGGCGCGAGCGCGGTGGCACGGTCCAGGGCAAAAATGAGGGCGAGCGCGCCAATCACCATGCCCCAGGCCATAGGCTGCGGCATCGGTCGAATCAGGACGACGTCAGGATCGACGCGAGCCCCATGACGCGTCAGCTGCATCGCAAACCCGCGAGCAGCAACGGGGCGACGTGATGTTCAGGTACCCGGCAACCGTTCACTGGAGATCCTACTGATTTCGACGTTCACCCCCATCATAGAGCCGGATCCGACCTGGCCGCTCTGTTACTGCGGCAGTCCGACCAGGCACCAGTTGGCCCAGCGAGCCGGCAGTTTGCGCCGGACGCGGAGAAGCGCTGCCTGGAACGCGAGGTGGGGTTCGACGCCCTCCGCGAGCTGCTGATGCAAGTCCGCCATGAACTGCCGCGCCGTCTGGGAGTGAGCGTCCCACAGGCTGACGACGAGCGAACGGGCGCCAGCGTAGAAGAGCGGCAGATACAGGCCGACCCACTCCTCGCTCACGACTTCAGTGTTCCCGACACGCTCGGCGCGTTGCCCCAGCGCACATGCGCTGAGCGCGACGACGGTCGCGTTCAGTTTCGTGGCAAACAACTCACTCCCGCGAACCACGTCACGGCCGAGCCGGAGCCCGCCATCCAGCGGGCGGTTCTCGAAGAAGCGGCCGTGGCAGGCGAAGTGAAGGACGCCAAACTTCGACCAGGTGGCGGGTGGCCAGCCCGCATCCTCGGGGGCCGCGTCGGCAGCGATCATCCGCATGACCACGTCGGTCGAGGCGGCTCTCCACAGTTTCTCGAGCGCCGCCAGTTCCAACTCAACGTCGGGCAGCGGCGGATCCCCGAACGCGTTGCCAGAGGATCCCATGAGCAGGACCGCTCTCTGCTCTACGCTGTGCGCCGGCTGCGGGAGCGCCAGGCTCGGTACATATTGCATCGGCCATCGGGCGAGGACGATTGAGTCATCGAGCGGGAGTGCGTGCAAAGGAAGGCCGCGCAAACGTCCATGAGGGCTGATCAGCAGGCAGGCACCCTCGGCCAACGCGTCACGCACGGCCGGAGGAAGGATTCGATCGGTAATTCCTTCCGGCAGCAGATCAGCATATTCGTCCACGGCGCCGTGAAGACGCTCGGCATACCGGGCCAGTTCGTCGAGCTGCGCCGTTGTCCAGTTCACCTGGTCGTGCAGCGGGAGACCGGCAGCGGTACGGGCAAACACGTGAAGCGTCGCTCCGCTGGAGGATTGCCGCCAGTAGAATCCGAGCGGGACCACTGATTGCGGCAGGGTCCCGGCGAGACGAGACGCGTCGAACGGCTCCGGGTTTCTCAATCTGACCCACCGCGGGTTGCGTTCCATGATCGTCTGGAGACGCAGCCGCCGTTCTTCCGACAGATCTCGAAGGCGCGTCTCCAGCTCGAGCTCCGCGGTCCCTCCGCGCTGTGCCGCCGGCAACAGCTCCAGCTTCTGCTCACAGGCGTCGAGCTGCGACTCCAGAGCCTCCAGCGCGGTCACGAGCTGGGGATCCACGCCGTCGAACAGTGGAACGTCGGCGTTGGCGAGCAGGTGCGCGAGATAGAAGCTCTTCGATCGTTCCGCGACCGTCCACGCTCGATACCATCCGGTCGTTCCTCCGGCTGCCAGCGCGATGTCGAAGGCGAAATCATAGAAACGGAGCTTGTCGAGCAGGAACCGCTGCTGTTGAGCGAGATCCACGAAGCGTCGGACGCGCGACTCGACTTCGCTCAGCGCCTCCCCGGCCATCGTCCACGCCGTGTCGTGATGCAGGCGCAGCGACTCCAGGCGCGCCAGCGCCAGCCTGGTTTCGCTGAGCAGATCCGGCGGTCCGTGCTTGTGGAAGAAGTCGAACGCTGTCGTCAACTGTTCGCCGGCTTCGTCCAGGCGGCCAGACTCGAGCAGTGCATCGCCCGCGCGGCGGCGGCAGGCGGCTGTTCCCCGCGCCCATCCTTCGGCCGCGAGAAGCGAGGCGGCGTGGAGTGCCTTGGTGGCCGCACGATCCCAGTCTCGACGCTGGAAGGCAATGTGGGACTCGAGCTCGTCGACCATCCAGTGTCCCGACCACGTCGCACTGAGGCGATCCACTGCCGACTGCGCAAGCCCGAGATCGAAAACCGCCGCATAACTCGTGGAGTGAATCCTCGCCCTGAGGTTGTCGAGATTCGTCAGCACGGCCTGGCGCGGAAAAAACCCCAGTTGACCGGCAATTGACTCGGCAGTGTCGAGATCCGAGAGCGCCGCGCCCCAGTCGTTGGCGAGCCGTTCGACCGTCGCCCTGTCGATGTGCGCCTGTGCAAGCTCCGGCCGCATCGCCGCTCCTGCGTCCGTCAGCGCATCTATCAACGAGTCGAGCGCGGATCGGGCTCCGGGGACGTCGCCGTCATCCAGCTTCAACATCGCGTCGGCGCGCGCGCCCCGGGCCTCCCAGATCTGCATCTTAGTTGCGGCGCGTGGCAGTGGCCTTGCGCAGCCAGGATTCGGCCTCGCCGCGCTCGCCGCGACGCTCGGCGACCCGCATCAAGCCTTCGTAGCTGCGCGCTTCGAGCTCTCGAACCTCAATCTGCCTCGCCCGTTCGAGGCACTCTTCGAAGACTCGTTCGGCTCCCGGAACATCGCCGCTGTTCAACAGCATCATGCCTTCCAGCTCCCGGCGCGACCACTCCTGAAACAGCACGAAGAATTGCGTCTTGCGATCGAGCTGATCGAACGGCAGCGGAAGCGCCTCGCCCAATGGCCAGCGCAGTTGGTAGAGCCCAACGCCGTCAACGTAGTAGTCCGCGATGCTGAGCGGAGGACCGCTCCCCACCTGGTCGGCGCCCAGCGCTTGTAACTGCGCGAGCGCGTCATCGAGTTTTGCCGGGTCCGACATGGCGGCGGTGACAGTGTCCTTCAATTGCGCCGGAATGTCGGGGGAAGACAGGAGCTGTTCGAGCAGCTTCGTCATCGCAGGATCGAGCATGGACATGGCGAACCTCTCGTGCGGTTGAGACTACGGGGAGATCAACGCATCGTGAATGCGCCGCGCGACCTCGGGATCATCGAGGTACCCGGAGATACCGTGCCGGTTGCTGGTGTTGTTGCGGACGTCGGTCTTGTTCTCGATCGCGGGCGCTGCCGGATCGAGAGGGAACGAGGCGGAGTCGAGCGGGTAGAGCGCCACGACATCACGTTGATCGAGCGCGTTGAACCAGCGCCTGACGCACGATGGACAGCGGATCGGGGCGAGCACTCTCAGCGTGCTGCGGATTTTGCCGATGGCGAGCGGCGACCCCACGGTGATGAGGTCGACGCACCTGAGCCTGAGATTCTGCCCCTGCTGCCGAAGCAGGTTGTAAGCGACGACGGTGCCCAGCGAATGGGCCACGACGACCGTCTCGACGTCCGCCGAGAGGGCGGCGCAGACGCCATTGTCGATGGTCTCGCGTATCCCGGAGTTCTTCAGGTACTGATAGACGTCGTGCGTGAACAGCGCGATGCTGTTGCCGCTCCCGTACGGCACGTGACGGTCGACCGCTCTCAGGAACGACTGAAACCACTCCCACTCGAGCGCCCCCCGCTCGGCCACGTGACGCCCGGCGATCCCGTCAATCTGGTCCTGGGTAATGCGGGTCCGGGCCTGGATTTCGCGCATGATGGCGCGCGTGAACTCCTCCTCGTCGGAGTCGACGACGGCATCGTCCGCCCTGCCTCGGACGATGATGGCGGCGGCTTCGTCCGCGGACTTGCCCGCGACCATGTCGTAGAGGGTGTCCCCGTAGTAGGGAAACCTCACGTCGCTCTCAGCGATCGGCAGGGTCAGTCCGCTCTTCGCCAGACCGTCGTTCAGCGCCTGGAGCCATTCCGCCTTCAGCGCGACGGCATCCTTGTGCTCCTGCGCCCGACCGTGCACGAACACGAGCTGTCTGCTCATCGAAGGTCTCCCGATAACAGCGCACCTTCGAGCTTCTCGATGCCGCGGCTGTCGAATTGCGTCCAGAGAGAAGCCTGCATGTTTTCCTCGATGCCCGAGAGCGCCGGATGCATTTGGACGCGATGCGCACGAAGCAACGACCAGCCCTGCGACAGAAGGGGAACGAAGGGAATCACACGCTGCTGACGATCGAGCCGCGCTCCCACGAGCCGCCGCCCGAGCAGCTCGAGATCGAAGAACGTCACGCCGATATCCGCAGACAACGAAGACGACATTTCCCGGATGCGATCCGTGAGCTGAAGGTCGTGGCACGCGTACGCGGCGTAGACCGCAAGCGTTGGATCGACGCTGTTGCCATACAGCATCCGCCGGCCCACCGCCTCGGCGTCTTTCACATCGAGGTGGAATTGGCCTTCGCGCGAGGCGGTGGCGGCGATCGCACGCAACGTCCGGATGTCCTGTGCCCGGTCGCTGAACGCGCGCCACCGCGGGCTGTTGTCGGATGGCTCGTACGCGACATCCACCAGGTCGCCCTCGTCGATCGTGATGGCCGTCAGAAACCCTTCGACCACGGGGACGACGCATCCAGTGCCGTTGTCGAAGCGCAGCAAGACGCTCGCACCGGGGCCATCGAGCCCCTCGATCCGGAGGAGGTCGCCTGTTCCGCCGAGAAGCGTCCCCGACGCGAGCGGCGCGGTGAAGTGCTCGATCCTGGCGCCGCGCACCTTGATTCCGCACTGCGTCTCGAAGTGCTCCGGCCCGAACGGAGAGGACACTCGCCGAAGCGCGCCGGCGAACTGTGCAGCACCAGGAATCTTCGCTGCGACCCCGCCGTCCAGCCTCAGCTCGACCTCGGCTGGCTGTTGTCGTGCGGCGGATGCGGTGAGCTCGCGCGTCAGTGTGCGCAGGGTCGGTGGCGGCGCAGACGGGGGCGGCGCGACCGGAGCGCGTCCTCCTCGAGTGGTTCCGGCGCGCATCGTGATCCGCGCCACCCAGCTGTTCCGGGACGTGATGATCGAATCCGGATTCTGGTTGACCTTCGTCTCCAGCTTCAGCGCCCTCACCCGGCGCGGTATCTCCGAGAT